>Ga0224740_10304_pt1 | contig 13876 bp, 10 predicted proteins | sample LIM_E_Water_Bulk_FD_161634 | JGI IMG/M metagenome (GOLD analysis project Ga0224740, IMG submission 161634) | Enriched cells from gastrointestinal tract of the lab mouse from Pacific Northwest National Laboratory (PNNL), Richland, Washington... | ecosystem: Host-associated > Mammals > Digestive...
TGTGTCGATCAATTCCACCTCATAATCCGCGTCATCGGAAAGTATCAGCATTCTGTATGTGGGCCGGCATATGCCAAGATAATGGATGGAATAGTCATAACAGATTTCCATCCCCTCTCCGCTATGGCCCCCTGCATATCCCACAACTTCGTCAAATATTCCGCATCCCATTGACAGGTATCCCCCGGGAACCTCTTTTAAAATATCATACAGGAACTGAAGCCGGGCCGGGCTTTCACCCTTTAACACACCTCCATGGGACCACCAGAGAATATCTTCCGGATCCACGTATGTCTCCCCATGTCCGCAGTGTCCTCCCCTCATGAAAGCTTCCCAGAATCTTCTGACAAGTTCTTCTCCTGTGATGTTTCCCCATCCAAGCCCGATGTTTCCTTCGTAACAGATTTCATCCCACACTACCGGCTTTTGATATTTCTCCAGTAATTCGTCCGTAACTTCCGTGGTCTTATAAAAGTCTACTCTCTGAAGGGAACAGTGGGTTATCCAGTCCTTTGAGAAATCGTAAAAAGGCCCGCCATTGTGCACAGAAAGAAGTTTATGGAAGGGGTTATTCGCTGACACGACCTGCCCGTAGCGCTCCCAGTCGTCCAGTGTCTTTGTCCTGATAAAGTCAAACTCATTTGCAATAGACCACCATACGTTTCTATATGCGCCGTATCTTGCAGTCACATATTTCAGATACCAGTCACAGGCATCTTTATCCATCTCATTGATTCCCCATTTGTCATAAGGGTGCATCAGGATCATATCAGCCTCAATGCCCATCTCCATAAGCTGGGCAATTCTCAAGTCATATCTTTTGAAATGTTCCACATTGGGCCTTGTATAGTCAAAACCATAATCCTGCTCTGTTACTTTCATGCCAGGAAATACGAATCTGTCTGTTTTTTCTTTTCTTACCAGTTCCGGATCCAGACCTTCCCCGTTTCCCCTTTCAAAAGGATAGGTAAGGGGTTCTTTGGTATTGAATTCATAAAACTTTGGAAAAAAACAAAACCTTATTTTGTTAAACGGGCTGTTTTTCAATGTCTCAAGGGTCTGTTCCTGCCTTTCAAGAGGCTGGTTCACCCATGCATAGCAGGTTGTTCCAACGGAGTAATAAGGTGTTTTGTCTGCATAACCCAGATGTATCTTATCAACCACAACTACCGGTCCATGGTTCCCTTCTGACGGCGCAACTGCCTCGAAATCCCCCTCTTTTTCCTTAATGTCATCAGAGAAATTTCCCTGAATAGTATAAGTGTATTTCCCTTCATGGGAGGGCATAAATCTTGCCCGGTACACACCGTCCCCGTCATAGAAACCGCTGACTGTCATCTGCTCCTTATCGCTTTTAAATGTGACAGTCATAGCATAATCACGGAAGGGATTCCCATCGCTTTTCCCTTTACTGCTGACCTCAAAAACGCCCCATTTTTCTATTTTCTGCATTATTTTTCCTCCTTCATTATCTTGTCTTTATCCTATCCACTGCGTTCGTATATCCGTCATATTTTTGCCGGCGGACATCCGCCTCCATTTCGGGAAACATTTTATCCCATTTAATTGTATCAAAAATCTCCCCCTGCCATAATCCCAGTTCCATTCCAGCCATAAAAGCCGCCCCTGTGCCGGACAGTTCTTCTACCTTTGATATGCATACATCACAGTCCGCAATATCACTCTGGAACTGCATAAGGTATCGGTTCTTCGTAGGTCCCCCGTCAACTTTCAGTGTTTTAATCTGTTTCCCCGAATCCTTTTCCATGGCTCTTACTATATCCGTAATCTGGTACGCAATACTCTCTAAAGCAGCCCTCACGATCTCCGCTTTTCCTGTTGTCCTGTCCATTCCCACAATGGCAGCCTTTGCATCGCTGTCCCAGTAAGGAGCCCCAAGCCCGGTAAAAGCAGGGAGCAGATACAGGCTGTCGTCTTTATTGGCCATATCCGCCAGTCCCTCTGTTTCGGAAGCATCCCCAATCATCTGCATGTTGTCCTTAAGCCATGAAATAACCGCTCCTGTATAGTTCAGATTCCCTTCAAGCACATATTCCGGTTTCCCATTGATCCCCCAAGCAAGGGATGTTACCAGCCCGTTGCCGCTTAAAACCGGATGTCCGCCAATGTTCATCATGATGGATGAACCTGTGCCGTATGTCACCTTAGTCATTCCGGCCAGTCTGCAGTTCTGCCCAAAAAGAGCCGCATGGGAATCTCCCATGACTGCGTGAATCGGGACAGGTTCCGGAAAAATCCCCCCGCAGTCCGTATAACCAAAACAGGCGTTGGAATCCCTCACCTCTGGAAGGTTCCCTTCGTCTATCCCAAAGCATTCACATATTTCCTTATCCCATTCCAGCGTAAAAATATTAAAAAGCTGTGTCCTTGACGCATTGGAATAATCTGTGGCATATACCTCTCCCCTTGTCAGTCTGTATATCAGATAAGAATCCATGGTTCCATGGCAGATATCATGCTGCTTTGCCTTTTCCTCTGCCCCTTCCACGTTTTCAAGAAGCCAGCATATTTTGGCCGCTGTAAAATATGGGGACAGTTTCAGTCCTGTCCTGCATTTTATCTGGGCGGACAAATCGGCAATCTTATCTCTCCGGCATATTTCTGCAGCCCTTGCGCACTGCCATACAACGGCCTCTCCGGCAGGCAGACCAGTCTTCCTCTCCCAAAGTATGGCAGTTTCTCTCTGGTTGCTGATTCCAATGCCTGCCACATGGCCGGGACTGACCTTTGCTCTGTCCAAAACCTCTTTTATTACCCTGATTGTGTTCCTGTATATTTCTTCCCCATCGTGGGAAACCCATCCCTGGCTGTTTACTATCTGTCTGTGGGGCAGATCCGCTCTCATACATAATCTGCCTTTTTCGTCAAAAAGCAGCGCCTTGGTTCCCTGGGTGCTCTGGTCTATACTGACAATATACTTTTCTTCCATATTATTACCCCAAATTTTCAACTGCCTTCTTTGCAATCCCCTCTGCATTCAGTCCATAGTAATCAAATACGGCTCCTGATTTCCCTGTAATCACATGATCGTCAGGAAGGGCCATTGTGATTACTTTTTTGGGACAATTTGCTGCCACTTCCACGGCAACAGCGCTTCCAAGCCCGCCGTAAGGCGCATGTTCTTCCACCGTTATCACCAGTTCCGCGCTTTGGGCCGCCTTTATCACTGCCCCCTTATCAAGGGGCTTCACGCAATACATGTCCAGCACTACCGCCTTTATTCCTTTTTCTTTCAAAATAGCGGCAGCCTCCACCGCAGGCCGTACCATCTCCCCGCAGGCCACAATTGCAACATCATTTTTTCCATCCAGCTCCCCGATTACGGTTACCCTGTCCATTTCGAAAGGACAGTTGTCTTCGCTGTATATATCCTCAACGGGATTGCGCCCTACCCTGACATAAGCAGGCTTTTCGTCTTTCAGCAGGCTTTCTATCAGCTTCACCGTCTGGAACCTGTCGCTTGGAAGGTATACCCTCATATTGGGAATGGCTGACATTGCCGCAATGTCCTGGGCCGAATGATGGCTCATCCCCAGTTCACCATAACTGATTCCGCCGCTGATTCCAATCAGCTTCACGTTGGTATTGGAATATGCCACATCCACTTTCGCCTGTTCATAGCTTCTGGTGGAAAGAAAACATGCCGGGGAAAAACAGTATGGTTTCTCGCCGCAGTGGGCCATTCCGGCCGATATGCTTACCAGATTCTGCTCCGCAATGCCCACCTCCACAGACTGTTCCGGGAATTCGTTGAAGAAAGGGGTCATTGACGCCGAACCTCTGGAATCCGAACACAGCGCTATGATATGCTTATCTTCTTTTGCGTAAGACATGAGTGTCTCGCAGATTGCCTGTCTGTTTGGAACTTTATTCATGAAGCATTTCCTCCTTTTTCGCATCCAAAGCTTTGATGATCTGTCCATATTCCTCACGGGTAGGTACATGGTGATGCCATGCCGCCTTATTTTCCATGATTTCTCCTCCGCCGTACCCTTTCACTGTATTGGCAATAATACAGACAGGTTTGTCCTTTACCGTTTTTGCCTGTTCAAAGGCCTCATGAAGCTTTGCAATGTCATTTCCTTGTGTCTCAATCACATGCCAGCCAAAACTTTCAATCTGTGCGTGAAGATTCTCATGAGTCATAACCTGCTCTGTGGTTCCTGAAATCTGAAGACGGTTTCTGTCTACAACTGCACAGAGATTGGACAGGCCGTAATGCCCGCCAGCCATAAACCCTTCCCATACAGATCCTTCCGCCAGTTCTCCGTCGCCCATAACCGTATAAACGCGTCCCGGCCTGTTTTCCTTCCTGCATGCCAGCGCCATGCCTACACATACAGGCAGCCCGTGCCCTAAAGAGCCTGAATTCATTTCAATGCCGGGAAGTTCGTTATTGGGATGGCCGATAAACTTTGACCCGAACTGGGAAAACTCCCTGACAACCGTCTCCGTTTCAAAAAAACCTTTCGCCGCCAGCACTGCATAATAACTTTCTACAGAGTGCCCTTTGCTCATAATAAAATAATCACGGTCCGCATCCTCCATATTTTCCGGCCCAATATTCATCTGGTCAAAATATAAAGTGACCAGAATATCCATAACGGAAAAATCTCCGCCTATATGGCCGCCGCCGGAATTCATAATCATATCAAGAACAACTTTCCGCAGTTCCAGTGATTTTATTGTTAATGCCTTTGCATCAAATTCTGTTTTTTTCATTCCAACCTCCATTTGTCTGCTTTACGGATATGCAAAGTACCCTATTGCACACCGTGGATTATGTCTATAATTTTCTGCTCCACATCATCGTAAAGGTCAGGCTTAACGCCGATATATTTACATGCCTCGTATAACACAGGCACCACATCCTGATGAATGCCGACGCAGTGGTGGATGTAGGGGCCTTCCACAATCTTTGCCTCAAGACGCGGCCAGTTTTCCACCTCAATCCAAAGGTAAGTTCCCTTGGTATAAGGACCTTCAATTCCCTTTGCATTTCCAAGCAAAAGGGAATACTCCCCATTATCGCCGTCAAACCGCGCCAGTGTAAGCATTCCATGCTTTGCCTGGGCCTCCACTGCTCCCGGGTGGGAAAACGCAAGGGGATATCCGATTGTGGGCTTGCAGGAAGCACAGCTTAAGGGCCATGGTCCGCAATGCTGTAATAACTCTCCGTTGTCGTTAAAAGGATGACGCACTGTCCAGTCTGCAAAGAAGCTCCTGCTCTGGTCCATGCCTGCTGCTTCCACCATCAGCGCGGTAACTGCCCCGTGGATATCTGTCTCGCACACCACCGGAAATCCCTCTTCATTAAGAAGAGAATTGGCAGCGCAGGGCATGATCCCGATTTCCCCCTGGAGTGCGTTCCAGCACTGGATTGCCCCGGCACTGCAGCCGTACTTATCAGCAAGATCTCTGATTGCCACCTTAAGAGCCGCCACGTTTAACAGTTCTTCCTCTTTAATGGCAATGTTAAAGTTTTCCTTACAATAGGCCATTACTTCCTCTACTCTTGTGCCTTCTTCCTTTACCTTTCTCATTTCCGCCGTAAGCTCAGGCATGGGAACCGGCGCAAGCTGGATATTGAATTTCTCCAGAAGTTCTCCTTCATTGCACATAGTAGACCAGAATTCAAAAGGTCTTGGCCCAATCTGCAATATCCTGATGCCGCGGAATACTTTTACCACATTGCATATTGCCAGAAATCTGCTGATTCCTTCCTTAAATGCCGTATCCTCCAAGTGGCAGTTCGTCAGGTATGTAAAAGGAACCTTAAATCTTCTTAACACCTTGCCCGTGGCAAAAATACCGCACTGACTGTCCCGCAGCCGTACCCCCTTTTCATCAGGGCACTCGTCCCTTGGTCCCCATAAAAGGACAGGCACGTTTAAACTCTTTGCCAGCCTTGCAACCTCAAATTCCGTCCCGAAATTTCCATGGGGAAAAAACAGGCCGTCTACTTTTTCTTTCTTAAATTTCGCCTCAATTTTGATTCTGTCATTGTCATCATGAAGCAGTCCGTCCTGCGCAATATCATTGATGTCCACAAAATCAACGCCCATTTCCGCCAGCTTTTTCCTTGTATAATCCGCATATTCTACAGCAGCCGGCGCACTGAAAATGCTTCTCCTTGTGGGTGCAAACCCAAGTCTGACTTTTGCCATTTTTCTGCCCTCCGTTTTCCTTATAGTAAATACAATATTGCAAGTTTTACTTTATTTCAATGTATAATAAAGTAAAACTTACTTTATTTTTACTTTATTCCATTGTGTTTTTTTTAAAATTGTGGTACTTTTATTTTACAGAATACGGCTCTATGCATATCCGGCTGGAGTTTTTTCAAATACGCTCCGATTCTGTTCTTTTGTTTTTACCGGGATAATGCATGAACAATTGTAAGATAAGAAAGGAAAGGCTTCTTATGTCCATCACTGCCAAAGAACTTGCCCGGAAACTGGGCATCTCAGCCACTGCGGTTTCCATGGCATTAAACAATAAGGCCGGAGTCAGCACCCAGACACGGGCGGAAATTATTAAAGCTGCGGAAGAATATGGGTATGACTTCACCAGAATCAGGCGCGACCCAAACCGCAGCGGCTCTATCTATATTGTCTTTTACAGAACCCACAATGCCATTCTCTCTTACGCCCCCATCTTTAACGAACTTTATGACGGGGTAAAAGACGAATGCATGAAAGAACATTTTTCTGTAAAAATGATGCAGTTTTATGAAAAAACAGATATCCTTGAGGACTGTTTTTCTGATTTGCGTATTTCTGACTGCAAAGGGATCATTCTTGTGGGAACAGAAATCCGCGAACAGGCATGTAAGCAGTTTCTTTCCCTGGGGTATCCCCTGATTCTTCTGGACTCCTATTTTGACTCCCTTGACTGCACCAGCGTACTAATCAACAACTCCCAGGGCGCCTATCTTGCAACCAGCTACCTGATTGGCGTCACCCGGCTCCAGCCCGGCTATCTCCAGTCAGGTTATTCCATCCCTAACTTTATCGGAAGACAGGAAGGATATTTTAAAGCAATAAAAGAGAACGGAATGTCTCCATCCCGTTCTGTTATCCATAAACTGTCGCCTTCCATTGAAGCTGCCATGGGGGATATGCTGGAAATCATTGACCGCGGCGATACCCTTGCCAGATGCTATTTCGCCGACAATGACATCATTGCCATAGGCGCCATGAAAGCGCTCATGCTCCGGGGTTATAAAATTCCCGACGACATATCCTTTATTGGATTTGATAATATCTCCGAAAGTAAAATTATTGATCCATCTCTCACCACCATGGATGTTCCACGCCGATATATAGGAGCCACCGCCGCCAGACTGCTGATCGAACAGATTGACTCTAAAATCGTACATACCTCGAAAGTGGAAATTGCCGCCAGATTAGTGAAGCGGTTTTCTACCCTGAAACCATAACCGATAATGTTACCTCTGTACTCTCGCCCCTGCACCGCCCATAATGGCTTCCACTTCCTTTTTGCTTGCCATGGTGGTGTCTCCCGGCGTGGTCATAGCCAAAGCTCCGTGGGCCGCCCCATAGTTTACAGCCAGCTCTGCATCGCCTGTGGTCATCAGCCCGTAAATCAGTCCTGATGCAAAGGAATCTCCTCCGCCTACCCGGTCCATGATTTCCAGACCCTTATAGTCTTTTGCCTTATAGATTTCCCCGTCTGCCCAGCAGATGGCGCTCCAGTCATTAACAGTGGCAGTTTTTACTTCCCTTAAGGTGGTTGCCACTGCTTTGAAGTTCGGGTAGGTTCTGGCCGCTTCGTTGATCATTTTCTTATATCCGTCCAGATTCAGTTCCTTTAAGTTTGCATCGTTTCCTTCTACTTCAAATCCCAGACATGCGGTGAAGTCCTCCTCATTTCCAATCATCACGTCCACATACTTTGCAATTTCCTTATTGACTTCCTGTGCCTTTGCCTGTCCGCCAATGGCGCTCCACATGGAAGGACGGTAATTCAAATCGTAGGAGACAACTGTTCCATATTTCTTTGCTGTCTTGATGGCTTCAATCACGGTCTTGCAGGACTGTTCAGAGAGAGCCGCATAAATGCCTCCTGTATGGAGCCAGCGCACGCCCAGCTCTCCAAAAATATATTCAAAGTCAAAATCTTCCGGCGACGCCTTGGAAATAGCGGTGTTGGCACGGTCGGAACATCCCACAGCCCCGCGGATGCCGAATCCCCGCTCCGTAAAGTTAATTCCGTTCCGGCAGGTACGCCCGATTCCGTCGGTTTTCATCCATTTGATCAGGGAAGTGTCCACCCCTCCCTGCATAATAAAGTCTTCCATCAGCATACCCACCTCATTATCGGCAAAGGCCGTGATGACAGCGGTATTTAATTTAAAGCATTTGCGAAGTCCCCGGATAACATTGTACTCTCCGCCCCCTTCCCATGCCCGGAAGCTTCTGGCGGTGCGGATTCTTCCTTCACCCGGATCTAAGCGCAGCATCACTTCTCCAAGGGATACTGCATCATATTTACACTCATTTGCAGGTCTTAAATTTAAATCCATCATTCCATTCCTCCATTTTTATCCACGGATTTCGGCGGCAAGCTTTACCGCTTCCTTTGTCAGGTGTTCTATTTCGTCAAATTTTCCGGCTGCAACCAGATCGCCCTTTACCATCCAGCTTCCGCCGCAGGCAACAACGGCTTTGCAGCCAAAATAATCTTTCAGATTCGCTGTGCTTACACCCCCGGTAGGCATAAATTTCAGCCCCACATAAGGAGCCGACAGCGCCTTGATGGTTGCTGCTCCTCCGAACTGCTCTGCAGGGAAGAATTTTACCACACGAAGCCCTCTTTTTACTGCCTGCACAATCTCTGAAGGGGTAATGCATCCGGGAAATACGGGGATCTCCTTTTCCAGACAGTAGTCCACGATTTCCGGGTCAAATCCCGGGCTGACAATGAATTTCGCTCCTGCCCCAACTGCTGCGTCCACCTGCTCTGTGGTAAGTACCGTGCCCGCGCCCACCAGCATTTCAGGAAATTCCTGGGCCATGATGCGGATGCTCTCCTTTGCGGCCGCTGTACGGAAAGTAACCTCCGCACAGGGCAGGCCGCCCCTGCATAAAGCCTGGGCAAGAGGCTTTGCATCCTCTGCATCCTGCAGTACCACTACCGGGACGATCCCCAGCTCCTCTATTTTCTTCTCAATTTCCAGTGCCATTTCTGTGCTCCTCCTTATCTAATCTAATACTCCAGATACGCGCCTTTCATGGGACTTGCCGCATGTTCGCTGAACAGCCGCAGCACCCCTTTCTTATACTTGGGCTCTCTGGGTTTCCAGTTCTTTTTTCTCTCCTCTAAAATCCGGTCGATTTCTTCCGCCGTCTTTCTCTCGCCGCCGCTCCCTATGATATTGAGTTTGCGCGCCATCACGTCAATTTCTATCAGATCGCCTTCCTCCACCAGCGCAATAGGGCCGCCGTCTACCGCTTCCGGGCTGCAATGGCCGATCACCGGTCCTGTCGAAGCCCCGGAGAAGCGCCCGTCCGTAATCAGGGCAATGCTTCTGCCTAACTCCTTATCACTGCTGATTGCCTCGGATGTGTAGAACATCTCCGGCATGCCGCTTCCCTTAGGTCCCTCATAGCGGATGAAAACTGCGTCCCCCTTCTGAACCTTATGGTTAAGGACAGCATCCAGACATTCCTCCTCACTGTCAAAGGGCCTTGCCCGAAGCACTGCCTGGAACATTTCTTTTGGACATGCGGTGTGCTTGATGACTGCTCCTTCCGGTGCAAGGTTTCCCCGCAGAATGGCAATGCTGCCGTCTGTGCCGATGGCCTTGTCATAAGGACGGATGATATCCTCTCTGGTCAGCTTTACATTGTACCGCTTATTAAATTCCTCCAGCCATTTATTACATCTTTCATAAAAGCCATTCTTTTTTAATTCTTCCAGATTTTCTCCCAGCGTCCTGCCTGTGACGGTCATCACATCCAGATGCAGGTGCTCTTTGATCTCCTCCATTATGGCAGGAACGCCTCCTGCATAGTAGAAGCATTCCGCAGGCCACCTTCCTGCAGGCCGCACATCCAGAAGATAACGGGCATTTCTGTGGAGCCTGTCAAAAGTATCCCCTGTGATCTCTATCCCAAACTCATGGGCGATGGCGGGAATATGCAGCAGACAGTTGGTGCTGCCCGAAACCGCTGCATGAACCAGAATAGCATTCTCAAAGCTGTCCATGGTGATTATGTCACCGGGACACATGCCCGGCGTCTGGGCCAGCTTTACTGCCTGCTCTCCGGCCTGCCTTGCATAAGTTAGAAGATCCGGGCTTTCCGCCGGCATCAGTGCGCTCCCGGGAAGGGCCAGCCCTAAAGCTTCCGCCATGATCTGCATGGTGGACGCAGTCCCTATAAAGGAACAGGCGCCGCACCCCGGACAGGCATTGCATTTAGCCCAGTTCAGCTTTTCCTCATCAATCTCGCCTCTCTGGAATTTAGCGCTGTACATGCCAAGCTGTTCAAGGGTAAGCATCTCCGGCCCGGCATTCATGGTTCCCCCGGGAACCACCACCGAAGGGACATTTGCCCTTGCCAGTCCCATAAGATTGCCCGGCATCCCCTTGTCGCAGCTTGCCAGAAAAACGCCTCCGTCAAAGGGAGTTGCCCCGGCATGGATCTCTATCATATTTGCAATCATTTCCCGGCTTGCAAGGCTGTAGTTGATGCCGTCCGTGCCCTGGCTTTCGCCGTCACAGATATCGGTGCAGTAATACCTTGCCCCACGGCCTCCTGCCTTTTCTATACCTTTTTGCACTTCTTTTACAAGAATATCCAGATGGCCGCTTCCCGGATGACTGTCCCCAAAGGTACTCTCAATAATAATCTGAGGCTTTTCCAAGTCCTCCACAGTCCATCCTGTGCCAATGCGCAGAGGATCTAACTCTGGCGCAAGCTTACGCATCTGCTGACTTCTTAATTCCATTTTTAACCCTCCAGTCCTGTTCTGTCAATTCACAATTTATCTATTATCTGCAATATTTACAAAATCCTTTCCCGTTCCCATCCGCAAATCCATGGGAAATTCATCTTTTCCGCTGCTTTTCCCTGTCCGTGGATCCGGGATCTAAGAAAATTGATTTTGGTCACGCAAAGAAGGAAATAATAAGCGCAACCACAAATCCTCCAACGCCCACCAAAGTTTCCATAATGGTCCATGTTTTCAAAGTAGTCTTTTCATCCATTCCTACCAGCGACTTCACCAGCCAGAAGCCGGAGTCGTTAAAGTGGGAACATACGGTAGCGCCTCCTGCTACTGCCGCCGTGGTGCAGGCAAGATATAAGGGAGACAGATCTGCAATACCGGGCATCGCTGCAATAATGCCTGCTGCCATGGTCATTGCCACAGTAGCGGAACCTACACAGATACGGACCAGCGCAGCTACCACAAATGCAACCACTACAATAGGAAGATTTGCAGAAGAAACTGCATTTCCGATGACATCCCCAAGCCCCGAATACTGAAGCATGTAGCGCAGGACACCGCCGCAGGCCGTAACCAGAAGGATAAGACCCGTAGGCTCTAAGGACTTGGTCATTACTTTTTCCAGTTCTTCCAGTGTATATCCGTGCTTCATACCAAGAACAAACATGGCAATCACGGTAGCAATCAAAAGAGCTACGAAAGGCTCCCCAAGAAAAGCAAATACCGGAGCTGCGCCGCTTAAGGCAGGAATGACGCCGGATACGGAGTCTAAAATGATCAGCACCAGCGGAATCAGAATGATTCCCACAATCGTCCAGAAACTGGGCAGTTTGGATTCGTCGTAATCCGCCTGGTTTGCCACATGCTCCGGAACCGGAATATTATATTTACCGCCGCAGATGGAGCCCCATATAGGACCTGCCACAACCATAGCCACAATACCGCAGCCGATACCAATCATGATCACCCAGCCAAGCTCTACCCCAAGCATGGTTGCCACTAAAACCGGACCGGGTGTGGGCGGAATATACGCATGGCCCACCGCAAGTCCTGCCAGAAGGGGAATGGCGTAAAACAGGGAAGAACGGTTGGTTCTCTTGGCCAGGGAGAACGCCAGCGGTATCAGGATGATCAGCCCGGCATCAAAAAACACCGGCATGGCGATCACCAGACCTGTGATCCCAAGTGCCCAGGCCGCTTTCTTGTCCCCAAACCGTTTCACCATGGTGACCGCAAGGCTCTGGGCGCCTCCCGACGCTTCCAGGATCGCGCCGAACATGGAACCCAGCCCCACCAGAAGCGCTATCCCTTTCAGCGTATTGCCAATTCCATCATTTACAGCCGTTACAATATTTTCAAAAGGCATTCCTGCCAGCAGGCCAATGGAGATTGCTCCGATCAAAATAGAAACCATCGCCTGAATCTTAAATTTAATAATTAATACCAACAAAATAACAAGTCCCACCAATGCTGCAATCACAAGCCGGGTTGGGTTTAATTCCAGCACTTCACCAGCCATAAGTTTTTCCTCCTTATTGATAATTTTTATTTCCGTTTTTCTTTTCACATCAGACGTCTTATGTTTTACTAATTTTAATATACTATTCCTCCTATTTATTGTCAATACGTATGATGTTATTTCCCTCTATTCTCTCTTTTGAATAAAAAAAGCGGAATTTCCCAGTTGGAATTCCACTTCTTTTGTCTATTTTATACAAATATTTTTTTGTTCTGTATTTTTGTTCCCTGACACATCTGATGTCCAGGCAAATTATCTGTCGGTTTCCTTCTGCTCTTTCAGCAGTTTCATGATCATCTGCCGGTTATACGTCAGATGCATCACCATGGCACATTTTGCACCTACCGCATCCCTCTCAAGAATGGCCTGTGTAACTGCCCGGTGGGATTCAATGGTTTCATTCATTAAGCTCCGGTGGGTAAGATTGGCAAAGGTGGTCACGGCAGAGTTGATGACCGGGATCAGAATTTCCACCACCCTGTTTTTACTGCATCTGGCAATGCAGGTATGGAATTCCACATCCTTCTTAATATGGTTTTTTCCTGCAAGATACAAATTCTCCACTTCATCGCACAAAGTTTTGAGCTGCACCAGTTCCTCCGGCTCTGCATATTCGCAGGCAAGGACGGCAATCTCCGGCTCCAGCATCAGACGCACGTCAAAAAGCTCCAGCGCCAGTTTATATTTATCCTGGAATTTTGACAGGCCCAGGGGATCCTCCTCCAGCGTACTGGTGCTCACCACAAAAGTGCCGGAACCTCTGCGCACCTCCAAAATCCCCCTTGATACCAGCCCCTTTACCGCCTCCCGGACGGTGCTTCTGCCCACGCCGAACCGTTCTGCCAGCTCAAATTCATTTGGTATTTTTTCCCCTATCTCCACAGGCTCATTTAAAATATAGGAAAACAATGCATCCTCCACCTGGGAGCCAAGCAGTCCTTTGCCCATCTTTTCAAACTGATACATTAGCCACACTTTACTCCGTCAAACCATACTGTACAGGAAAAGACAAGTATGCTTGTCCTTTTCCCGGTTCACAACCATAATCATAAATCGGCTTCCCTGTTTTGTCAATCTGTGGGACAGTTTTTCATCTTCCGTGTCTGCCGCCATTATTTTCCACGTTTCTGTGAGCAGGCACATACATTCATACGATAGCATGTCCCCTGGTCTGCTTCAATATTCCCGGCGTGATCCGCATATTTTTGTATCATCTGACCTCCTTACAGATGCAAAAACCGGATTGAAAAAAAGGAAAGAAAATGCTATGATAATCAGCGAAAACTACAAGTAATGGAGAGAGTCATGAAAAAGAAAATCAACTTATGTTTCCCGGCCCTTGCATTGGCCGCATTACTG
>Ga0224740_10305_pt1 | contig 13873 bp, 13 predicted proteins | sample LIM_E_Water_Bulk_FD_161634 | JGI IMG/M metagenome (GOLD analysis project Ga0224740, IMG submission 161634) | Enriched cells from gastrointestinal tract of the lab mouse from Pacific Northwest National Laboratory (PNNL), Richland, Washington... | ecosystem: Host-associated > Mammals > Digestive...
TTGTCTTTTACGTATGGTCATATCGGCTAAAGGATTGGAGAAGATTTGTAAGATAAAAAAGAAAAAATGAGAAAATAAGAGTAAAAGTGAGATAATAAAAGTTTTCTTGAAAAATATTAGAAAATCGAGCTTGAATGTATATTGCTAAATATTTCTAAATGAAATATATTATGTCTATGGTTAGCACTCAAAAAGAATGAGTGCTAATAAACAGCAAGGGACTGCCATAGGGCTATTGAATGGCAAGCAGTTCTAAAAGAGATAGCAGAGGAAGCTGGTGTGGGATATAAGGCTCATACGCGGGATTTGTGCCTGCGCACACTTGGCACAGACCCGTAAAGCGCAAATAATGTGTGCAGAAATGGAGATTTATTATGAAATTATCACCTTTAGGGGACAGAGTTGTATTAAAGCAGTTAGAAGCAGAAGAAACTACGAAATCAGGCATTGTTTTGCCAGGAAACGCACAGGAGAAGCCACAGCAGGCGGAAGTAATTGCTGTTGGGCCAGGCGGGGTTGTTGACGGTAAGGAAGTAGAGATGCAGGTTGCAGTTGGTGACAAGGTAATTTATTCCAAATATGCCGGAACAGAAGTTAAGTTAGGCGAGGAAGAATTTATTGTTGTCCGTCAGAATGATATTGTTGCAAAAGTCGAAGACTAATGGAGTAAATATTTTTAGAAAAGTTGGCAGTAAAATTTAGCATATTAGAATCATTTGAAAGTGAGGATATAAAATGGCAAAGGATATTAAGTTTGGTGCTGATGCAAGGGCATCTTTGGAAGCAGGCGTAGATAAGTTAGCAAATACAGTAAAGGTTACCTTAGGACCAAAGGGAAGAAATGTTGTACTTGACAAATCTTTTGGCGCTCCGTTAATTACAAATGACGGTGTTACAATCGCTAAGGATATTGAGTTAGAGGATGGATTTGAGAATATGGGCGCACAGCTTGTGAAAGAAGTTGCGACCAAGACAAATGATGTGGCTGGTGATGGTACAACAACAGCTACAGTTCTTGCGCAGGCTATGGTAAATGAAGGAATGAAAAATTTGGCTGCAGGTGCTAATCCGATTATCCTCCGCAAAGGAATGAAGCAGGCATGTGACTGTGCAGTTGAGGCTATTGCAAAGATGAGCTCAAAGGTAACAGGGAAAGAGCAGATGGCAAGGGTTGCTGCTATCTCTGCAGGCGATGATGCTGTAGGCGAGATGATTGCGGATGCAATGGAAAAGGTATCTAATGACGGTGTTATCACAATTGAAGAGTCAAAGACAATGATGACTGAACTTGACCTGGTAGAGGGTATGCAGTTTGACCGTGGATATGTTTCCGCATATATGGCAACAGATATGGACAAAATGGTTGCTGACTTGGAGAATCCATATATTTTAATTACAGACAAGAAGATTTCTAATATTCAGGATATCCTTCCAATTTTGGAAGAAATCGTACAGAGTGGTTCCCAGCTTTTAATTATTGCTGAGGATATTGAGGGCGAGGCTCTTACTACATTAGTAATTAACCGTTTAAGGGGTACATTTAAGGTAGTTGCTGTAAAGGCGCCAGGATATGGCGACAGAAGAAAAGCAATGCTTGAGGATATTGCAATCTTAACTGGCGGCCAGGTGATTTCTGAGGAAGTTGGCCTTGAGCTCAAAGAGACTACCATTGATATGCTTGGGCGTGCAAAATCAGTTAAAGTACAGAAGGAAAATACTGTTATCGTTGACGGTTCTGGCGACAAGGCAGCAATTGATTCCCGTATTTCACAGATTAGGGCTCAGATTGAGGAGACAACTTCTGATTTTGATCGGGAGAAATTACAGGAAAGACTTGCAAAGCTTGCAGGCGGTGTCGCTGTAGTTCGTGTTGGTGCTGCTACTGAGACTGAAATGCAGGAGGCAAAACTCCGCATGGAGGATGCATTGGCTGCTACAAGGGCTGCTGTAGAGGAAGGTATTGTCTCTGGTGGTGGTTCTGCATATATCCATGCTTCCAAGGAAGTTGCAAAAATGGCGGCCTCACTGGAAGGTGATGAGAAGACAGGTGCAAATATTATTTTAAAGGCATTGGAAGCTCCTTTAATGACAATCTCATATAATGCTGGGCTGGAAGGGGCAGTTATTGTCAATAAAGTACGTGAGTCTGATGCTGGCATCGGTTTTAATATCTTAAAAGAAGAGTATACAGATATGGTAAAGGCTGGTATTCTTGACCCTGCAAAGGTTACAAGAAGTGCACTTCAGAATGCAACAAGCGTGGCATCTACATTACTTACAACAGAGTCTGTTGTATCTAATATCAAAGAAGATGTCCCAGCAATGCCAGCTGGCGGTGCACCAGGAATGGGAATGATGTAAATATTATTCGATGAAATGTGCAAAAAGTTATATAGTTAAATACCCCGCTGCAGAGCAACGGGGCATTTGACCCGCACGCAGCCGCCAAGTGCAAAGGAACTTTCAGTTCCCTGCAAGCATTGCGTTTGGCTCGTTGCTTGCGCGAGAATAAAATTGTTAGGCTCACAAATTCTGCTGTTAGGCGGGGTTTGTGGGCTTAAGCTTTATATAGAGAATATTGTTGTGCTTCTTTTCAAATTCTTTTTTATTTGTTATAATAGTCAAATATGGAAAAGGCTGACAAGCTTTCACAACTTTTTGTAGTAGAAAGGAACGATTATGGAAGAAATTTATTCAGAAACTTATTTAAAGGCAAAAGCTCCGTTAACGCGTATTGTTGCCCGTGCTGCCTTGATAGTCGTGGCAGCATTTGCCCTATTAATCGGGGTTATTGTTATGATGTCATTCGGTACAGCACTTGTCTTAATTGCAATGATTGTAGTAGCTGGCGTAATTTATTTTGTGTTACCGGCAACAAATATTGCGTATGAGTACATTTTTGTAGACGGGCAGATTGATTTTGACCGTATTTTAAATGGTGAAAAGCGTAAAACATTGAAAAGAGTTGATTTGGACAATATAGAGATTGTTGCGCCAGAAGGTTCTCATAGGCTTGATCCGTACAATCATCTACCGGTTGTCGACTATTCTTCTGGTTATGATTCTGACAAACATTACATTGCAGTAGCATCTGGTGACAAGGGAAATGAGCAGATTCGTTTTACTCCCGATGAAAAAATGCTTTCTAAAATGAAGATGAAAGCGCCAAGTAAGATTATGGAAGAATAAGAGGGATATTGCGGTTTTCGCACAGATGTGTTTTTAGAGGCATGTTTAGGTGTGTATAGAAAAGGAGATGGATATGAATCAGAAAGTAGTATTAGAGACGTTAAAAAGGCTGGCAGCTGATGCCGGAAAAATTATTATGGAGATTTATGAGACTGATTTTGAGGTGGATTATAAAGAAGACGAATCTCCTTTGACGATGGCGGACAAGCAGGCGAATAACCTAATCGTAAAGGAATTAGCAGATCAGTTTCCAGAGTGTGCCATTCTCTCTGAAGAGATGAAAGATGATAAAAAAAGGAGGCAGAAGGAATACTGTTTTATCGTGGATCCTCTTGATGGTACAAAGGAATTTGTAAAGCGGAATGGACAGTTTACAGTCAATATCGCTTTAGTTTATAATCAGAGACCGATTGTGGGAGTCATTTATGTCCCTGTGACAAAAGATTTATACTTTGCATCCGTTGATGAGGGTGCCTATAAACAGGATGGCGTGACAGGCGAAGTCCAGAACTTACAAGTATCTGATAAACTGGAACATCTGATTTGGGTGGGAAGTAAGTCGCATTCCTCAGAGAAGGAGGAGAATTTGATTCAGAAATACCAGGCACAGATTGACGAAGTGATTTCTGCAGGAAGTTCCTTAAAAGGCTGTCTGGTTGCTGAAAAACGGGCAGATGTTTATTACCGTTTTGGTTTAACCTGCGAGTGGGATACAGCCGCTATGCATTGTATTGCGGAACAGGCGGGCGCGGTGGTGAAACAGATGGATCACAGTGAACTCTTATATAATAGGGAAAATACCTTGAATGAAAAAGGATTTTATATCGTAAACCGGAAAGAGAATGTCTGGTAAATAGATGTTGTTGTAATGGGGAAGTTGCCATAGTGTGGCAGGATAATGCTGTTATGTATATTGATTAGTGGAGGGATTATGGAGAAAGAAGTGCTATTGATTACAGGCAATTACCCGCATGATTTGCTGCAGCATATGAATACGCTGGTAAAGGAAGAGGGGCGTTCCTGCTTATGGGACGAGTCTTTTGTGCGTTTGTTTGGGGACAAATTTCCAGAATTGAAACAAGAAATTAATATATTAGATGAAGCATACCGCCTTAAAATACCAGAGCGCTTTCAGATGGCAGACCAGCAGGCGGCTTGGTCAAAAAGAGCCTGTATCACGCAGTCTCTTTTTGTTTTAGTTCAAAATATGAAAGAATACGAAGCCGTTATGTTTGTCGAAAGCCTGATGTGCTTGTTGGAATGGGATGTGCAGGTTTCTGTGGAACGGAAGTGGGAAGCCAGGGAAGAAGACAGGGCACGCTTTAATGAGGAGGAATACCAGAAGGCATCTGGGCAGCTTGATTCTGTGTTACATGGAGAAACTACAGGCGCGGTGCAAACGGGAATAGAGACATTAGGGCAGTCTGCCGGCATGGAAAGGGCTGCTTTAGAAGGAAGTCCTGAAGAACAGCAGGCAGTTTTAGGGGCAGATATATCTGGTTTTGGTAGCAAGGCATTATCTAGCGGAGACAATTTACAAGAATCTGGCCGGGAGATTAAATTTTTGGCGCAGATGAATTTTGCCATGAAAAGGGAAGCAAGCAGGGCGGTAAAAGGAAATGCGGATTCGCAGCAGAAGCTTGGGGGATTTTATGCAGAAGAGGGCACAAAGCATCTGGACTATCATGAGGCAGTATATTGGTATCAACTGTCTGCCAGACAGGGAAATTATAAATCGCAGATGGAACTTGGACGCATTTTTGACAGTGGCAAGATTGGAGATTCAGATAGCAAATCACAAGGGATTTATTGGTACCGTAAGCTGGCGGAGGATGGGTTTCCAACGGCACAATGCATTCTTGGGGCAAAATATCTGTGGGGTGACGGTGTAGAAGAAAATAAACGGGAGGCCGTGTACTGGTTTAAAAAGGCGGCGGCGCAGGGGCATGAGGAAGCGATAGGATATTTGTCTGGATTGATTAAAATGGATATACCGCCTAGTTGATGGGGGGCAGTTTTATCGAGTTCCATAAATTTGGGTAAGATAAATAAAATTAAAAAAATAGAAAAAGGGTATTGACATTGGTGGAAAAATCTTGTAAAATGCTAATTGTGTTCGCGAGAGGCACAGAAATGCACGAGTGGCTCAGTGGTGGAGTATCGCCTTGCCAAGGCGAGGGTCGCGGGTTCGAATCCCGTCTCGTGCTTGGGTTTATCCCAAGTTGTTTTCGGAAGAAAACATTAGACAACTACATATTGTTTTGTTAAAGCAAATGCTTTGGCAAATATTAAAATGCACGAGTGGCTCAGTGGTGGAGTATCGCCTTGCCAAGGCGAGGGTCGCGGGTTCGAATCCCGTCTCGTGCTTTTTTTGTATCTAAAATTTACCGCAATTGAGTGGTAACTGAAATAGGTGGAGGGATTGGGAATGGATGGTCAACATGCAGAAAGAAATCTGTCTATGGTGATGGATTTTTATGAGCTTACCATGAGTAATGGTTATTTTAAGGAGAACAGAGGGCGGGACGAGCTGGTTGTATTTGATGTTTTTTATAGGAACAACCCAGACAATGGAGGGTATTCCATTTTTGTGGGTCTGGAGCAGATTATTGAATATATCCAGAATCTGCATTTTTCAGAGGAAGATATTGCCTATCTGAGAGAGCAGGGGATTTTTTTAGAGGATTTTCTGCAATATCTGCAACAATTCGAATTTTCTGGTGACATCTATGCTCTTCCAGAAGGTACTGTTATGTATCCAAATGAACCAGTACTTACGGTAATTGCCCCAGTGATTGATGCCCAATTGATTGAAACGGCAATATTGTTGGAAATTAACCACCAGTCACTGATTGCCACAAAGACAAGACGCATCTGCAATGCGGCGGGAAAATGCAGTGTTTCGGACTTTGGGGCTAGGCGTGCACACAATATGGACGCTGCGGTGTACGGAGCCAGAGCTGCATATATTGGCGGAGCCTCCTCGACTGCTACAGTGCTTGCCGGGCAGATGTTTGGCATACCAGTTAGCGGTACGATGGCGCACAGTTGGATTATGTATTTTTCGGATGAGTATACAGCATTTTGCAAATATGCACAGATGTACCCCGATGCTACAGTTCTTTTGGTTGATACGTACGATGTACTGCGGAGCGGCGTACCAAATGCCATCCGTGTAGCAAAGGAAGTGCTGGAGCCAATGGGGAAACGTTTGCGTGGTATCCGGCTGGACAGTGGTGACCTGGCATACTTGTCTAAAAAAGCGAGAAAATTGCTTGATGAAGCTGGGCTGAATGACTGTATTATTGTGGCATCCAATAGCCTTGATGAGTTTACCATACAATCACTGCTAAGCCAGGGAGCATGTATTGACAGTTTTGGCGTTGGTGAGCGGCTGATTACATCAAAATCAGAGCCGGTTTTTGGGGCCGTCTATAAGATTGCTGCAGTTCGTCATAATGATATTTTTGAGCCAAGAATTAAGATTTCAGAAAATGTGGAAAAAATAACGAATCCAGGCTTTAAGGAGTTGTACCGCGTGTATGACCAGAACCACAAAGCAATTGCGGATTTGATCGCCGGCAGGGAAGAGATTATCAAAGATGGTGATTCTGTGGAGTATATTGACCCTAAAAAACCTTGGAAAAAGCGTTTCTTTGAAAATTGTACCTTTAAGCCGCTGTTAGAGCCTGTATTTTTGCAGGGCAGGCTGGTACGGGAGCGGAGTGGTGTAGAGGAAATTAGGGAGTATGTCAGCAAGCAGCTTTCGGACGAGATTTGGGAGGAGGAGCAGCGTTTTGTTAATCCTCATGTCCATTATCTGGATATGACACCAGAGTATTATAGGATGAAAAATGCCTTGCTTCGGAAGGCAAAAGAGTCTTAAATTGAGTTAGATAAATATGTTTTTTACTTGTTTATATATATTTTAGAATTGTTCAAATTTAGAATATTGTTTTTTGATAAAAATGGTATACAATATATTGTGGAAGTAAGATATACTATTGAAAGGAACAAAGAACTATGCGGGAACGTTTGGCAAGATTTATGCAGGGGCGGTATGGAGTTGATAAGTTCAGTAATTTCTTGGTCATTCTTGCACTAGTGCTGATGGTGTTGGAGATTTTTATCCCTTTTATCCAGATGCGGAGGGTGCTAAATTCCATTGGGCTGTTGCTTTTGATTTATGCGTATTTTCGCATATTTTCCAGGAACCATTATAAGCGCTATGCGGAAAACGAACGTTATATGAAGTATCACAATAAGGTGCGTTTCTTTTTTGCCAGGAGAAAAAGTCATATGGAGCAGAGGCGGACACACCATATTTACAAATGTCCTTCCTGCAAACAGAAAATTCGCGTGCCAAAGGGAAAAGGGAAAATTGCGATTACCTGCCCTAAGTGCCGGACTGAGTTTGTACGGAGAAGTTAGGGAATGCTTGAAGATTTATTCTCATACACAACTGATCCAGCCAGAAGCCAGATTTTTGGCTTTTGGCTGGATGGAGTGCCGGAGTGTGTTTGTGTACTGTTTGTTGTGCGATGACGGCAATAATGAATTTATATTGCACAAAAGGAAAGCGTGGTGGTAACTGTGAGGGAGATGACATTTAAAATGGAGCGGCCGGGGCTGGTAAAAGCCGGTGACTCCGTAAATATAAGTGAAAAAAAGACAGCGTTAAATTATACTTATATGATAGAGCCTGCTGTAGCAATGTCTGGTTGTTATAAAGTAAACCAGCGGATAAAATCAAGGCAGGGGGTTGTCAAGGAAGTTAAGCACACAGACCGCGGATATTATGTAATAGTAGAGTTTGATGAGGATGATTTAATAGTAAAAAGGTAAGAAGCTGCAAAGAATCGGCAGACAAAGTGATTAATAAATCTATATAGGTTATAAAAGGAGAATACATATGTTAGAAAAGGGAATAAAAGGTGTTATGGAGCGTATGGTTACAGAAGGAACGACAGCGAAGGCAATGGGAAGCGGTGAGCTTGCCGTTTATGCTACCCCGGCAATGATTGCTTTGATGGAGGAGACAGCTTATACTAGTGTTTCTGCAGAACTGGAAGAGGGAGCAGGGAGCGTTGGGACATTGATGAATGTCAAACATGTGGCTGCTTCACCAGTTGGCATGAAGATTACTTGTAAAACGGAGTTGATTGAGGTAGATGGGCGCAGACTTGTATTTCATGTGGAGGCATATGATGATAAGGGACTGATCGGAGAGGGAACCCATGAGAGGTTCATAATTCAAAATGAGAAGTTCCAACAAAAGGCAGATAGTAAAGTATCTTAAAAAAGGGCACAGATTTTGCTTTTACCTTAGCAATAAAGCCGTATACTGTTTGTTGGCAACCATTATTATAGTGAAATTTTTTATAGGTGAAATATAGAACCGTTTCAAATATGAATAGCGGGGAACAATGAATTGTTCCCCGCTATTCATATTTGAAACGGTTTTTGAGATGGTAAGCGTTTATGTATTAACGCTTATTGCTCTGTTTCCAGATATGCATTTTTTCAGCTTCTGCAATCAGTTCATCGCGGAAGTCAGGATGTGCAACGGATATAATTGCCTCTGCTTTTTCCCAAGAAGATTTTCCCTTTAAGTTGACAAGACCGTATTCGGTAACAAAGTAATGGACATTGGCACGTGTATCTGTGACAATGGAGCCGTTATTCAATGTAGGGGTAATTCTTGACTTCACTGTGCCATCCTTCTGAGCATAAGTTGAGGACATACAGATAAAGGATTTGCCGCCATTGGAGAGATATGCGCCGAGGACAAAGTCAAGCTGTCCGCCTGCGCCGCTAATCTGCTTTGTTCCTGCGGATTCTGCATTTACCTGGCCAAATAAGTCTATATCAACGGCATTGTTAATCGAAATGAAATTGTCTAATGCAGAAATCTGGCGGACGTCGTTTGTATAATTAACTGGAGCGCTCATACATTCAGGATTTTCGTTTAGATAGTCATATAGCTTTTTGGTTCCTGCTGCGAATGCATATACCTGGCGTCCTTTGTCTATTTTTTTGTTTAATCCGGTGATTTTGCCTGCTTTTGCAATATCAACAAATGCATCTACATACATCTCTGTGTGGATTCCTAAATCTTTTAGATCGGACTTTGCAATCAGGGAACCAACAGCATTTGGCATACCGCCGATGCCAAGCTGGAGGCATGCGCCATTTGGAATTTCATCTACAATATATTTTGCAACAGCTTCATCTACAGCAGTAGCAGGCCCGCCGCCGCCAAGTTCTGCCATTGCAGGGTTGTCACCTTGGACAATCATGTCTACTTTGCTGATATGGATTGATTCCTCAAATCCACCGAGGCAACGAGGCATATTTTTATTCACTTCAACAATTATTGTCTTAGCGCCTTCACAGACTGCAGCCAGATGGGAAGCGTTTGGGCCAAAGTTAAAGAAACCGTGCTCGTCCATAGGTGCAACCTGGAACATAGCCACTTTAGAAGGGATTACAGAATCACGGTAATATCTTGGGAGTTCAGAGTAGCGGATTGGTGCATAGAAAGAGAACCCCTGGGCAATTGCTTTGCGTTCAATACCTCCCATATGCCATGAATTCCATGTCATGTGCTCTGCAGGCGCATCAATTTTAAAGATTTCCGGCTGCCACATCAGGATTCCGCCGCGGAAATTAACATCAGTCAGTTCTGGAAGCCTTTTTGCCATAGCAGAATCTAAGGCAACAGGAGTCCCGGTACACCACCCATAGTCTACCCAGTCGCCGGATTCTACAACTTTTACTGCTTCCTCTGCGGTTGTCAGTTTGTCATCATACATTTTTTTAAAATCCATACTTTACCTCATTTCTGCGCTTTCTGCGCCGTTTGTGTTATATTAAAAAAGGGCACAGACTTTACTTGTGCCCCAGCAAAAACGCTAAAAGAACTTTGGTTCTTTGCGTTTCTTGTTGGCAACCACCACATTATGGCGAGGTTTCCTTTATAAATAAAATAGCACTTTTGACGAAAATTTTCAACTATACTTTTATGATTCACCAAGGTCTTCCATAACCTCCAATAGTTTTTCATAAGATTCTTCACTTGCAGCCCCATAAATTACTTGCGGCTCATCACATTCCATAATGGCTGCCATATTGTCGGATGCATTGCTGTAAAAGCTTATGTCCATATTCATCCAGCCATGAAGCATAAAAGATTTTTTTTCAAGATTTTCTGATATAATTTCTTTTTCTTCATCGGTAAGCCAGAAAACAAAGTCTTCAGGAACATAAGAAAATGTAAAAATGGATTCATAGGCAAGCACCGCCTGCAAGAATTCGCTGGTTGTTTCGGTACATAATGCCCAATCTTTATCATTCATTTTTATATATACAGGAGGGTCTGCCTTTTTCAGATCTGTTTTCTGGATTCCTGTAATAAAACAACCCTGGTTTTCAGTTAGTAGAATTAGGTAATCACAATTTTTTTGCCATTCTTCCGGTTTTGACCAATGGTCTTGTATGTGATGGATTGCCTCTGTGCGTCCTGCTTTACGCCAGAAGTTTTCTACAACTTGAGGCAGTGCGCCAAAGTGATTTTTTGCGGAAACAATGTCGCTCTCATCATATCCTTGTAGTTCTTCTACTAGATACAACAGTTTAATCATCTCATAAATATCCATATAAATCCCCCATGCCATCTTTTACGGCTAAAATGTTACTCGCTTAATCAGTATGAAATGAGTATATCTGCGATTAAAATATGGCCGATATCCTGTTTTTGTCTCTAATCTTAAATATAGTTCTTTTATCTATTTATAGATAAAAGAATGGCCAGCTTATGTATTTTGATTATATAGCCTTTTGTAGGAAAAAGGAATGGGAAAATGTCATTTTCTTGGCAAAAATATGAATTTTTTAGACTAATTTCACAATATAAGTTACAAAATACTTGATAATTTAGCTATTTTGATATATTATGATTAGTGTAGGGCATTACTATAGCATAAGTCTGTTGATTTGAAACGGAAATGCATCAGATTTATGCCAGGAGGGACTGTCTGGCACTGGCTGTACAGACGGAGCCTGAGGGACAAGTAATGCAGGGTGGCAGGTTTCTGTCAGTATATTAATCAATTTAAGGAGGATATTTTATTATGTCAAAGAAAGTAGTTTTAGCAGGCGCATGCCGTACTGCAATTGGTAAAATGGGTGGCGGGCTCAGTACAACCCCAGCGCCTGTTTTAGGATCTATTGTAATTAAGGAAGCTCTTGAGAGAGCAGGCGTTCCGGCTGACAAAGTTGACCATGTATATATGGGTTGTGTAATTCAGGCAGGTTTAGGACAGAACGTTGCACGTCAGGCTTCTATTAAGGCAGGCTTACCTATTGAAACTCCGGCTGTTACTGTTAATGTTGTCTGCGGTTCTGGTCTGAACTGTGTTAATATGGCTGCACAGATGATTGAAGCAGGGGATGCCGATATCGTTGTTGCAGGTGGTATGGAGAATATGTCAATGGCTCCATATGCTATGATGCAGGGTCGTTTTGGATACCGCATGAACAATGGCAAGTTAATTGATACAATGGTAAATGATGCATTATGGGATGCTTTCAACCAGTATCACATGATGATTACTGCTGAGAATGTAGCAGAACAGTGGAAGCTTACTCGTGAAGAATTGGATGAGTTTGCTGCGAACAGCCAGCAGAAATGTGAAGCTGCTATCAATTCTGGCAGATTTAATGATGAGATTGTACCAGTTGAGATTAAGACAAGAAAAGGTGTTACTGTATTTGATAAGGATGAGGGACCTCGTGCTGGAACAACTGCTGAGAGCCTTGCAGGATTGAAGTGCTGCTCTGGCAAAGATGGCGGTGTTGTTACAGCAGGTAATGCATCTGGTATCAATGACGGTGCTGCTGCAGTTGTTGTTATGAGCGAGGAGAAGGCAAAAGAGTTAGGTGTTAAGCCAATGGCTACATATGTAACCGGCGCACTTGGCGGTGTAGATCCTTCTATTATGGGTGTTGGCCCTGTAGCTTCTACAAAGAAGGCACTTGCAAAAGCTAACATGACAATTGATGAGTTTGACTTAATCGAGGCAAATGAGGCATTTGCTGCACAGTCTGTAGCTGTAGGAAGAGACCTTGGATTTGATCTTTCAAAATTAAATGTAAACGGTGGTGCAATTGCTCTCGGACATCCAGTAGGAGCTTCTGGATGCCGTATCTTAGTTACACTTCTTCATGAAATGCAGAAACGCGATGCTAAGAAGGGTCTTGCTACACTTTGTATTGGTGGCGGTATGGGCTGCACTACTATTGTGGAAAGAGACTAAACGTTCCTGTGAGAAGCGTAGGACACACGTTTTGTTTTTCGTATTTGTACCGCTTTTGGCGGTATGTTTGGAAGAGTGTAGAGATGAAAGGAGTATTTTACCATGGATTTCATTTTATATGAAGTGGACGGGGCAGTTGCAACGATTACAATTAACCGTCCAAAGGCATTAAACGCATTAAACAGTCAGGTTTTGGATGAACTTGATGCGACTCTGGATGCAGTAGATTTAGATACCGTAAGGTGCCTGATTCTTACTGGTGCCGGTGACAAGTCTTTTGTTGCAGGTGCAGATATCGGAGAGATGAGCACACTGACAAAGGCAGAGGGCGAAGCGTTCGGCAAGAAGGGAAATGATGTTTTCCGCAAATTGGAGACGTTCCCGATTCCTGTTATTGCAGCAATCAATGGCTTTGCACTTGGCGGCGGCTGTGAAATTTCTATGAGCTGTGATATCCGTATTTGTTCAGATAACGCGATGTTTGGCCAGCCGGAAGTTGGCCTTGGCATTACACCTGGCTTTGGCGGAACACAGAGGCTGGCAAGAACTGTTGGTGTTGGAATGGCAAAACAGATGATTTATTCTGCAAGGAATATTAAGGCAGATGAAGCATACCGCATCGGGCTTGTTAATGCAGTACATCCTGCTGAGGAGTTAATGCCTGCTGCTAAGAAGCTTGCTGATACTATTGCAAAGAATGCCCCGATTGCAGTGCGCAATTGCAAGAAGGCAATCAATGATGGTCTTCAGGTAGATATGGATCAGGCAATCGTTATTGAAGAGAAGCTGTTTGGCGATTGCTTTGAGACAGAGGATCAGAAAGCTGGTATGGGCAATTTCTTAGAGAAAGATAAAGAAAAGAAATTAAAAGTAGTTCCTTTCCAAAATAAATAGTTTCAAAAATTATTCTTGGGATACAAAAAAGATACTAATAATAGATTTCAGTTTTAAATGGAAGTTTAGGAGGGTACTGTTTTATTGGTGGTACACTTCCTCAGGCTGTGTCTGTGTGCTGTTGGCCCAGACCTGAAAATAGACAAGAAACAGCGCAGAAATGGAGAAAATCATGAAAGTTGGAGTAATTGGTGCAGGTACAATGGGTTCTGGTATTGCGCAGGCATTTGCGCAGACAGAAGGCTATGAAGTTTATTTATGTGATATCAATGAGGAATTTGCTGCAAACGGTAAAAACAAAATCGCTAAAGGTTTTGAGAAGAGAGTAGCTAAAGGCAAGATGGAGCAGGCTGCTGCTGATGCTATCCTTGCAAAGATTACAACTGGTACAAAGGAGATTTGTACAGATTGTGATCTGATTGTTGAAGCTGCCCTTGAGGTTATGGATATCAAGAAGCAGACATTTAAAGAGT
>Ga0224740_10307_pt1 | contig 13867 bp, 9 predicted proteins | sample LIM_E_Water_Bulk_FD_161634 | JGI IMG/M metagenome (GOLD analysis project Ga0224740, IMG submission 161634) | Enriched cells from gastrointestinal tract of the lab mouse from Pacific Northwest National Laboratory (PNNL), Richland, Washington... | ecosystem: Host-associated > Mammals > Digestive...
TTAATTATGATTTGCCAAACGATACCGCGTATGCAGAAACGTGTGCTTCAATTGGATTGATATTTTTTGCGCGCAGGATGCTGCAAATTAAACCGGTTTCTAAGTACGCGGATATTATGGAACGCGCGCTGTATAACGGTGTGTTAAGCGGCATGGCATTGGACGGGAAAAGCTTTTTCTATGTGAATCCGCTGGAGGTAAATCCAGAAGCCTGCCATAAAGACGAGCGCAAATTTCATGTAAAGCCTGTGCGTCAGAAGTGGTTTGGCTGTGCTTGCTGTCCGCCAAACTTGGCAAGGCTGATAAGCTCGATTGGCAGCTATGCCTATACTGAAACAGATGATACACTGTTTGTGCATCTCTATATGGGAAGCATCATAACTAAGAAAATAAATGGTGTGGACGTAGAGATTTGTATACAGTCGCAGTTCCCTTGGGATGGAGATGTGTCATTGACTGTGCGTGCAAAAGACAGTGGATTAAAATTGGCGCTAAGGATTCCGGACTGGTGCGGCGGTTATCAATTGGAACATTCCGGACAGTATCAATGTACAGAGATAGACGGCTATTTGTATATGGAAAAGGAATGGGGCGAGGAGGATACAATTGCTATTTCTTTCCCTATGAGAGCAAAACTAATGGCGGCTGCGCCTGCGGTGCGGGAAGATATTGGCAAGGCGGCACTGGTAAGAGGGCCAATTGTCTATTGTATCGAGGAGGCAGATAACGGCAAGGATTTGCACCTGCTTTCGATTAAGCCGGATACCACATTTGAAGTGACAGAGGAAACCATACAAGGCACATTGGTGCGCAAAATACGCGCGCAGGGTTATCGTACTATTTTTGCACAACAGCAGGGACGCCTGTATTATCCATTGGAAACAAAGGTGGAGAAACAGGAGGTTTCGATAACGTATGTGCCATATTATACATGGGCAAACCGCGGCGAAAACGAAATGCAGGTATGGGTTGTTGCGGCATCCGATAAGGGAGATAGAAATGATTTTTGAAACACATGCGCATTATGATGATAAGCAGTTTGATAAGGATAGAGAAGCACTGCTTTCCTCTATGCCGGAAAATGGAATTGACACAATCGTAAATGTAGGCGCAAGCCTGTCGAGCACGGCGGCAGGCATTGCTCTTGCGCAGCAGTATGCCTATGTTTATGCAGCGGCAGGTGTTCACCCCAATGAAACCGATGAACTAAACGAAGAAAATTTTTGCTGGCTGCGGGAACAATGTAAGCATCCCAAGGTGGTGGCAGTCGGTGAAATCGGTTTGGATTATTATTGGGATAAACCAGAACACGATATACAGAAAAAATGGTTTGTGCGCCAGCTTGAACTGGCAAGGGAGATTAACAAACCTGTAATAATCCATTCAAGAGAAGCGGCAAAAGATACCTATGATATTATGAAAGCTAATAATGCGGCGGAGATAGGCGGTGTCGTACATTGCTATTCTTATAGTACAGAGCTGGCGCTGGAATTTGTGAAAATGGGATTTTACATTGGGATAGGAGGCGTTGTTACTTTTCAGAATGCAAAGAAAATGGTGGAAGTAGTGGCATCTGTTCCGCTGGAGCATCTGCTGCTGGAAACAGACTGCCCGTATCTTGCGCCAGTTCCCAACCGTGGCAAGCGCAATTCCTCTTTAAATTTGCCCTATATAGCGCAGAAAATTGCAGAGATTAAAGGGGTTTTATATAATGAAGTTGTAGAAATTACTGCGCAGAACGCAAGGAAGATGTACAGACTGGACAATACGCAGTACAAGAAGGAGTGAGAAAATGGCATCGCTTGGAAATCCTACGAATACGATTGCAGTACTGCAAAAATATGGCTTTCATTTCCAAAAGAAATATGGGCAGAATTTTTTAATTGATGCAAATATACTAGAGAATATTATTGCTGCCGCAGAGGTTGGCAGGGAGGATTGTGTGCTGGAAATTGGCCCAGGAATTGGTACCATGACACAGTATCTTTGTGAAAATGCAAGAAAAGTAATTGCTGTGGAAATTGACAAGAAATTAATTCCCGTTCTGGAGGATACGCTTTCTAATTATAACAATTGTACTGTGATAAATGCGGATATTCTGGAAATGGATATCACAGCGCTTGCCAAACAGGTAAATCAAGGAAATCCGTTAAAAGTGGTTGCGAATCTTCCTTATTATATTACAACGCCGATAATAATGAAGCTGTTTGAAAGCCACGCTCCTGTGGAAAGTATAACGATTATGGTGCAGAAAGAGGTTGCAGGCAGGATGCAGGCGCAGCCTAGTACGAAGGATTATGGTGCGCTTTCGCTGGCAGTACAATATTATGCGAATCCGCAAGTGAAGTTTTTAGTTCCAGCGGGGTGTTTTATGCCCCGTCCGAATGTAGACAGTGCGGTTATTAAGTTAACAAAGTACATAAATCCGCCAGTAGCTGTATCCAATGAACAACATTTATTTGATATTATTCATGCAGCTTTTAACCAACGGCGCAAAACACTGGTGAATAGCCTTTATAATGCCGCAGGATTAAGTATAGATAAGGCTGCCATTTGTTATGCTTTAGAGAAGTTGGGATTGTCTATTTCTGTTCGAGGAGAGGCTTTAACACTTGAACAGTTTGCTATGCTTGCGGAATTAATTTAATTTATACGCAAAAACGATTCGATTTTCCTTTTTACACAGCACATATTGTCCGTTTATGCAAGATGGGCTGCGAGAAAATTGGAGAATCTTAGCAACAGTTCAGTGTAGGAGCTGTCGCAATAATCTTTGATTATACAAGATATAGTTCAGAATGTGTTGCACTGCTATAATATCTTGTATCTGTTTTGTTTAATGCGACAGCGCCGTGAAACAGCGTAGTGGCAGAAATGCATCAAGCCATCACGAAGTGGTTTTGCATGGCTTGATGCCTGTAACAGGAAGCCAAAGGCTGAACTGTTACAAATCTTAACGTTTTTGCGTATAATTTCCTTGCTTTGCGTTATTAGCAATGATTATACTGCTTAACAGTTAAAATTTCCAAGAACCTGACTACATAACGCCAAACATATATGTTTAACCATTTTAGTACGATAAATTCTGGCGTTATGTAGTATATGTTTAAATCTAAATGAGCTAGTGGTAGATTTGCTACTCATTTGAAATATAATGTTTATCCCGATATTTTTTGGGTGTAGTTCCAGTTATTTTCTTAAATGCAGATATAAATGCGCTTTGCGAGGAGAAACCTAGAGATATCGCGATATCCAGATAGGATATCGCTGTGTATTTTAAAAGATTTTGAGCAGTATCTATCTTCGCATTCAAGAAAAACTGCTTCATATGAATACCTATTTCTTTGAAAAACAAACGAGATAAGTATGAGGGATTCAGCCCACAATAATCTGCCAGTGCATTAACAGTCAGTTCTTCTTGAAGGTGTTCGTAGATATAATCAATACATTTTCTAATATGCAGCGAAATTACAGGCTGTTTTCTGATTTCTTGAATCCGTTCTGTAAAATCTAACTGCAATTCTTTGTATAAACGAAGAAGTTCTTCTTTCGTCTTGCATTTGTCAGCCTTGCGAATATAGATATCAGCAAGTGTATATGCCTCGTCATGTCCCATACCGCTGTCAATACAAGCTTTCGCAATAGCGGATGCTGCAATAACGAGATGATATAGGATATTCCTTACAGGATTATCGGAAAGCTGTCGGGAGGATATGCGCTGCTCTATATTGGCAAATCCACGTTTAACAGCTTCTATATCACCGCTGCAAATATTCGCATACTGTTCTTGCTCCACATTATAGGGGAGTCTGTCAGCATTGTTTGTTTTTTGGATATATAAATGGTTGTTGAGTTCATTTCTCATTTTCATTTTATCACCACCTTTATTATGTCAGATTTTTGAAATAAAAACAAGAAAAAAGATATAAAGAAAGTCATTGCTGCTTCATAATGAAAAAACAATAAAGGAGGCGGTTTTATGGAACAAACAGGCAGTTTGACAAGCGGGAAGGTATCAAGTGTTCTGCTTCGGTTCTTTTTTCCTATGTTATTTACGAATTTACTACAGCAAATCTATACTTTTGTTGACACTGTGATAGTAGGTAAGGGGCTAGGTGATAATGCGCTTGCAGCAGTAGGTAATATGTCTACAGTAACTTTATTTATTATTGGTTTCTTGCAGGGGATTGCAAATGGCTTTTCTGTGATTATAGCGCAATACTGCGGCAGCGAAAATCACACAAAATTGCGCCGGTCGATAGCAGTTTCCATCAAACTCTCAGGATTTCTTTCACTTTTACTCACAGTATTTAGTATAATCGTTCTTCGCTCTGTGCTCCTTGTTATGCAGACATCAGAACAAATTTTACAGGACAGTCTTCAATATGGTTCTATTATCGTTGGAGGATTAATTATCACAATGGCATATAATCTTTTCTCTTGCATCCTTCGGGCATTTGGTGACAGTAAAACACCACTCCTTGCCATTATAATCTCATCGGCATTAAATATTGTGCTGGATTATCTGTTTATTTTCGTTTTCAAGACAGGTGTGGAAGGTGCTGCAATTGCTACTGTATTTTCACAGGTGGTTTCCACGTTAATCTGCATTTTACAAATGCGTAAAATGGGAAGCCTCTGCCTTACGCCGGATGACTTTAAAGGAGGTTTGCCGCTGTCCCTTGAACTTTTAAAAAATGGTATACCTATGGCTTGTATGAATTCTGTTACGGCAGCAGGCTGTATTATTGTACAATCCTATGTGAATGCACTTGGTGTCGTGTATACCTCCGCATACGCAGTTTGTAATAAATACATTAATCTGTTTATGCTTCCTTCTATCACAGCAGGATTTTCAATATCAGCATTTACAAGCCAGAATTATGGCGCTAAAAAATTTGACCGCATTCGGAAAGGAGTTCGAGTCAGCTTGTTGATAGGATTTTTTTCCTATGTGTTGTGTGGGGCTGCAATGATGTGTCTGCCAGAAGCACTTGCCCGCATTATGCTAAATGGGCAGCAGTCCATTGCGCTTGCTTCAGGATTTTTGCGCATATGTGGCAGTATGTTTTTTTCGCTTAATTTTCTGTTTATATTTCGAAGTGTTGTGCAGGGGATGGGAAAACCATTGATTCCCATGTGCTCTGGCATTCTGGAAATGGTTTTGCGCATTCTTATCATTGTTCTGTTTCTGTCAAGAATCGGATTTCAAGCAGCCGCATATGCAGAAATAGCGGCTTGGATGGGAGCACTTATACTGAATCTAGTTGCTTATAAAGTGTTGATGCAGCGCAAAATCCGACAAATTTATCAAATAGATGGTGCAAAATAATTAAAATATTGAATAGGTGTTGACTTTTCGTACAAAATTGACGTTTAAAAATATAAAAAATCCTCTATTTTATGTGAAAATGTTAAAAATAAGTTGAATAATTGAACAATTTTTTGTGTTCCCATAAAAGAGAGGATATCTTGCTATGAAGCGAGAGAAATAATTATAAAAATAAACTCACAAACTCTTGCTATAGTTTTAGCTTGCGTAAGAACTGACTAAACTAATAAAACATTATTTCCCTGCTCTTGCGCCTATAATAAGGAATTTTTCAATTCCAAAAACAATTAAAGTGTTACACTATATATTTCTCTGTTCTTTTTATTAAGACAAGGATTCTTTCTGATATATTTTAGATTAGCAGCATGAGAAAATGAAGTGAAAAATTTAATTCTGATTTTGTAATTAGAAATATTTATACTTAATGTGGAGAAAAACAGGAGGTCGAACAAATTCTTTTATACTCATGATCGAAAACAATTGCCAATCTAAATGTATAACGAGTGAACGCTTCTACAATGCTGATGTAGTAAGCGGCAATTAAATGCGTTCACGAGTATAACTAATAGGTTTAGTTCATTTATCAAAATATGTCATCTTGGAACATCAAATCCTCCATATTTGATAGTTTTGCCTCAAACAAGGCTTCTTTAATTAGTTTTACACAACCATCAAGATCATTTTTTATATCACTTTCCCAAATTCTTATAACTGTCCATCCAAGGGCGATTAAGGATTTGTTGTTTTCGTCATCTCGTTCAACATTTCGTAAAATTTTCTTTTTCCAATAATCTGAATACCTGCTTAATTCTTCTTCAAACGATCCCATACCACGAATTGCCCAATTATGACCATGCCAAAAATCACCATCACAAAAAACAACCAGTTTTTCTTTTGTAAATACAATGTCAGGCTTCCCAGGAAGTTTTTTAAAATTCACCCTATATCTTAGATTTTCGTGCCACAAAGCTTTTCTAAGAAACAATTCTGGCTTAGTGTTTTTAGAAGGGATTGAGGACATTATTTTATGTGTTGTTGCAGGATCTCTCATTTACTATCATCCTTTCATTACCCCAAATTTCCATTTTTGTGTTCCTAAAAGAAAGATTTAAACTGTAACGTTTTTTGTTAGGTATGTTTATCTTCAAAAAAACAGAAAAATCAAAGGATTTCATAAATCTGTAGCATACCTAATTTGAATTCATTACAGTTTAATATGCTTATTGGTGAATTATACTTTAGGGTTGAAATCTTATAAAATGATAAACTTCCCAATAAATATTGGAGGTGGGAGTGTTATCATCGAAAGTTGGTGGTTATTTTATAAACATTGTTTTTTTGAACATGCCTTTTTATTCTCTTGCTAAAGAATATCACTGATTTAAATTTATAATTGCTCATAGGTATATGCGAAGTACGATCGTATGTGGAACTGTAGATTTCCAAGTGATAAATTTTATATAACATTATGACAATGAAAAAATGTATTGTTAATTAACGAATTCTTGAGTCAGCTCTACAAGGTTATTTAGTGCAGGTTATACTAGCCCATAATAAATATGTAACATAAGTAGTTTTTATTTTTTTGTTATATTTACGAGTGATAAATTATGTTATATCGTTTTAGATAATTATGATTATGAGTGTTGGTGTTATTGATAAACTTTAACGTTCGCCATTATATCTTATGAAATGCTTCTATTTTAATATATTATAACATAACAACTAAACTTTTCAAGAGTTTTATGTAGAGGCATTCTGAGTTTTAATCAGTCATGGGTCTAATTCCCAGCAGTTTTGTTACGGTCAGAATTTTACTGAGCAAAGCGAGGTTGGGACAAATATCTCACAGTACTGCAGTGAGGGACTTTATTTCTTGACTTTAACGATTACGCAAAAAATGTTATTGTAGAAAATTATAAATCTAGGAAAATCAATACTTTTATGTTTGACAGTTTTGTAGTGCTGTATAAAAAGCGTAATACAAATACTCTGATAAAATAACTTGTATTTACAGCGTTCTAAAGTGTTTAATTATACAATGAAAAATGCAGGTATGTGTTTTTCCTAAAGTTGTAAACAGTTGTTATAAAAATTTATAATAAAACAATTTATGATCATAAAAATATATTGAGTATAGGATAATTTAAGAGGCATCAAACAAAGTGGGTATATGTAAGTAGAATTATATTATGATTTAAGTGTCAAAACTAAATGTGTATTTAGAAACTTGTGATTTTGAACAGTAAATATTTGTATGATTATCCCGTCAAAAGGGTATTTTTCAAAAGAATGGTACAATATATTGTGATTTGGATAGATATACATATTCTATATATTGTGGTCATTTTTCTTAATTAACCCTTTTGACGCTTTAATCACTTAAATATTCTGAAATTAGGTGATATATTAGTAAAATTACACAATACAATTTTGCGAAATACCCTTTTGATAAATGGCATGGATAATAGAATGTTTTTAGGCTTTTTAGTGGAAATACTGGGGTTGGTTTTGAGGTGTGAGAAAATCAATAATATATATTTTTTTAAAAACTTAATCAAGTTACAATAATTCATATGAAATTACAATAATTCATATAAAATTACAATAATTCATATAAAACAGTTGAAATCTTTTTACTTTTAAGATATAATATAATTAAAGTATCAATAGGAGTTGTGGTGTGTTATTTTGAGCAATATACAATAATCGCTTCTTGTGTGCTGTGGCATTTTATCTGTATGCATAAGGGCATAATTTTTGTAAAATAGCCTTTTGATACTCAAATCATATTATGTGTAATTTTCAAGATTGGAGATGATACAATGAATGAGGATAAATGGATAAGTATTGACGAAGCGGCAAATTATCTTGGTGTTAATAAAGATACTATTAGAAACTGGATAAAAAAAGAAAGTAAAATACCAGCTCATAAAATAGGCAAACAGTGGAAATTTAAAAAAACGGAACTGGATATCTGGGTGAAAAGTGGGAGGAGCGCAATAAAATAAGTAATGGGAGAATGATAATATTATATTTAAGATCATATGAGTTTGAAATATTATTTTGATGACAAAATAATCAATATGGTATGTAATAATTAACTAATTAACTAATTAACTAATTAATTAATGTGTTGTGCTAGTTAAAACTTTTTGCTTCGCTTAATATATTGTAAAGTTTGTATATTCGCATAATACATATGGTTATTAAAGTGCTAAAAGGGTCAATTAAGAAAAATGACCCCAATATATAGAATATGTATATCTGTCCAAATCACAATATATTGTACCACTCTTTTGAAAAATACCCTTTTGACGGGCTAATCATACATATTGATTAAATATAGTATTAATATATTTAGTCGTAAGTTGAAGTTTAGTTGAGTCATAATGTGGTGATAGCTTTTGCTTCAAACTACTGAATGACATGGTTATATTGGTGCGCATTTAAATTAGCCAATAACGCCGATCTACGAGCGTAATTGGCTTGAGTGATATGGTAGAATTTATTGCTCGTGAGTATAAATTATAGATGCTAAATAAATATTTAGCGTTTTGATATGATATAAGCATTGAATATTTATTTGATTTTTGGAACTTAACTAGTATAATAAGTTAATTATATATAATGAAGGAGGGTAAGTTACTAATGGAGAAGAAATATAGAGTATTGTCTCTGTTTAGTGGTTGTGGTGGTATGGATATAGGCTTTGAAGGGGGTTTTGAGTGCTTACGTCGTTCAATTAATACAGATATTCATCCTGATTGGATAAAGACAGGCAATGGAGACTGGGTAGGAGTTGTGGAAACTGGTTTCAAGACTGTTTTTGCAAATGATATACGAGCAGATGCAAAGGCGGCATGGGTTTCGTATTTTTCAAATATATATGATAATGCGAATGAAATTTATCATATAGATAGTATTGTTGATCTTGTAAAAAAAGCTCAGATGGGTGAAAAAGTTTTTCCAGATAAAATAGATGTTGTGACAGGTGGATTTCCTTGTCAGGATTTTTCGGTAGCTGGAAAGAGAAAAGGATTTAACTCAGAAAAAAGCCATAATGGCGGTAAACTTGAAATTGGTGAACCTACTATAGAAAGTAGAGGGCAATTATACATGTGGATGAGGGAAGTTGTTAATATAGTGAAACCATTAGTGTTTATTGCGGAAAACGTAAAAGGACTAACAACATTAGAGGATGTTAAAGAAATTATTGAGCGTGATTTTTCTGATGCGGCGGATGGAGGGTATTTAGTTATTTCAGCTCGTGTACTTCATGCTGCTAATTATGGAGTTCCTCAATCACGAGAGCGTGTCATATTTTACGGTTTTAAAAGAAAGGCTTTAAAAAACAAAGCTTTAGAGGCTTTGCTCAATCTTGAGGACAATAGAGATTATGATCCATATCCAATCCCAACACATGCGTATAATATGGAAGGGGAAAATCTATATCCTTTTGTGACTTGTGGAGAAGCGCTTTCAGGTTTGCTTGAGCCGGAGGAAGCGGATGATATATCGCAGACTAAATTTTCAAAGGCGAAATATATTGAAAAGGGGCAAGGAAATATTGAGATAAAATTAGATTCTATATCGCCCACAATTAGGTCAGAACATCATGGGAATATTGAGTTTAGAAGATTAAATGTTGAGAATGGTGGAACTCATAAGGAAGAATTAAGAAAAGGATTAAAACAAAGAAGATTAACAATTAGAGAGTGCGCTAGGCTTCAAACTTTTCCAAATAATTATCAATTTATTTTGCCAAAAACAGAACAAAATAAATCCGTAAGTGCAAGTGATGCGTATAAAATAATAGGAAACGCAGTTCCATGTGTTTTAGGATATAATATTGCTATGAGATTAAAAGAGAATTGGAATAAATATTTCTCATGATAAAGAAATAAGGTAGGAACTTATCTAATTCTTGAGGAAAAATATATTTGTATTGTACTATAAAAGCAATAGATTGTGTGGAGGTTTTGGTTTGTGTTTGAGGTTTGAAATGCTTTATTTTATTGGTTATACTCATGAGTTATAAATTTTTCATATCGTTCAAGGTAATTACGTTTGTCAGTGGGTGTTAGAGGGTGTTATTAGCAATCATTAAATTTGACACTATCGTTATGAAGACATTTGAATGTCGACACAAAGTAGTGCGCAATATTCAAATGTCTTTCTTGTGATTTTTGTCCCAAATGAATGGATTTATGATAAAATACCAAAGTAGTAAAGGCTCTCGATTCCTACTATGTTTTTATTACGGTTGATGGTTTCAATTTGCTATATTTTGATCTGACTTGACTATTTTGTGTTATTTTTAACAATATATCAGAAAGATAACCTCACAAAACGTGCCGAAACAAGGAATTTTAGAAGAAAAATTATTATGATTTCGATATCTTTGGGGAGCCCTGGTAGTAATTTCCTTAAAGGGGGTCGTAGATGGTGAGTAGTGAACCACCATGCTCGTAGTACATTTTAGATTCTGGTGTTCCGTTAAATTGTCCGTGACTGAAACGGCATTCATTTCTTAAGACTAATGTTTTTCCTGTTTTTTTGTTTCTAATTGTAGTCAGGATATTCGCCTGTTTATCAGGAACGGAACTTACAATTGATTCTATAATGATATCATTCTTAAAGGAGCTAAGGGATGGAACTTTATAAAGCTCAATTCCAGTGTTAGTTGTTTTTGCGTAATAGTATTCAAAATCATGTATTCGTAAAAATCTTGGAAGTCCAGAGTTATAGTTTAGCTTAGTGTTTAATTCATTCGCAAGTGCTTTTGACGCTACGATTGCGCAATGTTTTTTGGCAGTATTATAGTTTGAGTTGTTGTTAAGCTTTTCGTTGATAAATTTTGAAAAGACTTCCTCTCTGGTTTTAGAGGATGTTTCATTCTCAAATATTGATAGTGTACAAGTTTTTGGAAGAACTGTGTGGTCAATAATTTTTTCGCCAATGAAATATTCTAACCTAACAGTGTTTCCAATAAGAGTGATAGTTCCTTTTTTATCTTTCTTAGGATTGCTATAACTCCAAATGTTGTTATTATTTAAAAGAAATTTAAGTAATTCAAACCATGTGGTGGAAAACCATGCCTCATATTCGGGACGTGCGTAATCGCTGAAAATATGACGCTTTTTATATTTTGATCCTGTGTAGCAATTTAGTAATTTGTATAAACCCATATTCTCTAAAATAAAACTGTTCTCTTTTAGAGAAAATTTGTAATTTCCAACAGTAATATCTATAGGATCATCTTTTTGTGTATTATTACCTACCCATTTAATAGTATCGGATTTGGAAATAGAAAAATAACTATTTGAAAAAATGGCTTTACCAAGATGGTAACCATTAGTTACTATTTGTTTTAGTTCGCCTGAAAAAGAAGGATGTTCGCAAAGATTTTTAGTGCTAGAAATGTCATTAAAAATGACACGGGTTGCGTAATCAAAAAAAGTTTTTGGATTGTATAAATCATGGGGATTGAAATATATTTCATTTTTCAATAATCCAATAGTTGTCGCTACGCTTAACTCTCTTAAATGTGTTTTTATATCTGCCATTTGTTTTCCTCCTAATATTATTTTGAAATAGGTTGCCTATTTCGCTAATTTTATTGAGTTTCTTTGTGTCTTTTTATGTTAATTTTCTTTCTGCTTATGGCAAAATATAAGTATCAACGGTTATTTTGTAGATAAGCGGAGGAGAAAATATTTGTTAACTTAAACTTTATTCCATTAGATTTTATCAAAAGAAGCTTTTGCGGATTGTCATCTTCATTGATGATACATCTTCCTTTACCAGCTTTCCAAGGAACTTTTGGGCATCCTTGAATTTATCCTTTTTGCCTTCTATCATGTTTTTTACTAGTTCATTGACAAGAAACATACCTATCCACTTACCATTTTTTCTCTGCCTTATCTTTTAGGAAATTTTTCATCCTTTTGATTCCTTGCTTCATTATTGTTCCTTCCATGTGTAGGAAATCAAGGTAATTTTCAAAGTTCCTGACATGACTTTTCTTTATCTGATTTAAACCAGTCTTCTTATTTTTATGTGAAAAATATGAGATAGCATATATAAGGAAAATTAATATTTCGCATTCTTGTATAAGAGAGGAATTCTTGCTAAGAAAAGCATATAATGATTAGCCCGTCAAAAGGGTATTTTCCAAAAGAATGGTACAATATATTGTGATTTGGACAGATATACATATTCTATATATTGCGGTCATTTTTCTTAATTAACCCTTTTGATGCTTTAATCAAATAATTGAAATCCACAAATACTTGTTAAGTTTCATCTTGTTTATGAACTATCAAAAATATATATTATTTATAAGTGCTCTATGACTATTGGTGGAATTGTAGAAATACTTTTGTGTCATATGTAGTGTATCCTTTCACATAAACAAGGCTAGCTTCATAATCCAGAATACAGATTGGTTTTATATTTTTATGCTTTTCATATTTTGGGATAGCCTCTGTTTTTCTTTTCGAAACCACGGTTCCATGCTGGTTTGATAGTTTTAGATCATGAATTTATTTATTTTCAAACAGAATGGTGGAAATATTGTCTTCCAGAAGTTTTTATATTTCAAATGTAGTTTTGAACGAATCCTGCTATTGGGGATTGACTCTGTAAAGTATATGTCGGTCTGCTGTGATTAAGTCTTAACCGCTCAAAAGGGTTAAGTATCCTCTGATTGTTGAACGAAATATTAAAATTCAACTTTATGAATGCGCACATAATATCAGCAGTCCAATAGATAAAAAAACTCATTCCTGTTTGTTTTGGTATCTGGATTGAGATAATAGATAAAAACTTTGCGTCCTGCGCATCATAGGTTCCTTTTTCATAACTCAAAATATGACAATTGGTAGTCTGCAGAGAAAAAGGAGAACTTAAGTACTCTGTTTTATGTGATAACCTGCTATATTTGAATGACATTATATCAGTTTTTCAGCATGGTATTATGTTGGTTTTTGGTGCCATACACAGACAATAATAATCATTTATCTATTATCGGGTCGTTAAGTATTCGTGTATTTATATGTATATACTAATCCAAAATAGCATCTAGTAGCAAAGAGTAATTGCTTAAATATATAATGAGGTATTATTTTCTGGATCTAGTGATTATAATAAAAATTTTTATGATCCAAGAGAGCAAGTTACAATATATTTCTCCGTCTTTCTTTTTATGACAAGGATTCTTTCTGATATATTCTATATTAATGGTATGAAAAATGCAAGTAAAAAATTTAATTCTTGAAATAAACGCATGAATGAACAGTAACTAGGATTTTAACCATCGATGGTTATTATTCAGCCATGCCATTCATAAGTCATCAGAGTGTACATTTTAACTAATGGTATTCGGATTTTGCTGGCGACTTATTTCATGACGGGCGTCTGCCCTATAAAATTATATATAAAGTGATAACTTATTGCCAAAACTTGCCAATATTTTAAAAATATGTATAATACTCTTATAGACAATTCCAAGAGGTATCTATACATATGAAT
>Ga0224740_10308_pt1 | contig 13863 bp, 14 predicted proteins | sample LIM_E_Water_Bulk_FD_161634 | JGI IMG/M metagenome (GOLD analysis project Ga0224740, IMG submission 161634) | Enriched cells from gastrointestinal tract of the lab mouse from Pacific Northwest National Laboratory (PNNL), Richland, Washington... | ecosystem: Host-associated > Mammals > Digestive...
TGTTGTGACAGCTCGTTTATTGTTACATAAGATACGCGAGGTGTCGTAATCGTTACTTTATTATTCAGCAAAGTCGATAACGTCGTAGCTGCCGTCCCCATATTGATGTTGGCAATCTCTCCTACCGCATCTCTTTCTGCATCTGATAAGCTATCCGAACCAGCCCCTGCAGAATCAGCAGGTGAATCGCCAGTTAATGCATCAATCTCTTCCTGAGATAACATTCCATCCATAAACTATTGCTCCTCCCTTATAACCGAAGTGACTCTGACTGCGTAAGCTTTTGAAGCAGCACCCGGTAAAGCAGTGAACTTCTTAATATTTCCTACGTAGACATCTAATTCCTCATCAACCTTCGTATCTAACTTTATGATATCGCCCAACTGTAAATTAGCAAAATCATTTACAGATATCGAACTCCTGCCAAGCATGGCGCGTACAGGGATTTTTGCATGGTCAATCACACCCTGAATCATGTTCTGATATTTACCGGACGCATCCTCCTTCATCGCAGAATACCAATACTTCGTATTCAGTCTGTCAATTACTGGTTCCACACAGGAATATGGTATACAGAAATTCATCAGACCTTCTATATCACCCACCTTAATGCTCATTGTAATAATTGCCGTCATCTCAGTAGGCGAAATAAACTGGGCAAACTGCGAATTCGTTTCAATTCTCTCCAGCCTTGGGGTAATTGTCACAACGTTTTCCCATGGCTCAATCAGCAAATTAGTGCAAATCTCTAAAATACGCTCTAAAATAACTAACTCTATTTCAGTAAAATCCCTACTTTTATCCAAAGGATTCCCGAAACCACCAAGCATGCGGTCTACAATTGTAAAACCAAGATTTGCGGCCAATTCAACAATCACATTGCTTTCCAGCGGTGCAAAATTGACAACGCCTAAAAGCACTGGATTTGACAACGCATTCGAAAACTCGGAATACGTATTTGCCTCTGCATTCATCACTTCGACATTTACCGACTTTCTCAAATATGCCGGAAGATTCGTGGATAGCAGACGCCCATAGTTCTCAAAGATAATCTCCAATGTCCTTAAGTGATCCCTAGAAAACTTAGATGGCCTGGCAAAATTGTAATCTTTTACCGATTTTTCTTTGGTGTCATCTAACTCGTCCGGATTTAACTCACCAGAACTTAATGCGCTGAGCAGACTATCTATCTCGGCTTGAGATAAGGTATCTCCCATAATTTTTTCACCTCACACCTGAATCCCACCCACTACTTTTGCCATGGAAAGCAATTCAGTTTTTTCTACATTACATTATACTATAATATCATATTTTCACTCTAAAGCAAAGTATTTTTTGCAAAAAAGCAGTGAGGGACATTCTATCCCTCCTGCCGCATAAATACTTTACTGCCTAACGTAACCATTGAGGTTTAACTTAACAGCAACTTTAGAGTCCAGAAGTTCCTGAATCTTTTCCAGCGCTTCTTTCTCAATAACAGCCTGCTCCCCATCCTCAGAGGTATGAGCCTGAATTACATTCGTAATAATACCTGTAATTTGCGTCTGGTCTGCCGTCAGCATTTCATTAATCTTATCATAATCATCTGCCTTAGAGTTCAGATATAAATTATAGCCGGATAACAAGGCATAATGTTCCTTGCCATCTGTCCCAGTCTTCATATTAAAGGTGGCATCCTTATCTCCAAAGTCAACCGTAATCGGCTTCATATCTTCAAAAGAATAATTCGCATCTGGATCAGCTGCCGCATCCCCGTCCAGCTCCAGATTTAATACAGAAGCTACCTGCGTAATCAGAGTATTGGTCTTTTGAAAAGTCGGCAGCATTACAAAAAACATGACTGCAGTCAATACTACATTAATCACTGTCAAAGCAGTAATAATGACACTAAAAATATTCTTCTTCATCACTTTACCTCTTCTTTCCTTATTCTGTATCACTGTATATCTTAATCTCCACGCGACGGTTCTTGGCCCTACCCTCAGCCGTATCATTGCTGGCAATCGGATCAGCCTCACCCCTTCCGGAAGCTTCCAGATATTTTGACTTCATATTCTTATTATTTACAAGATATTCTAACACTTTTGAAGCTCTTGCCGTTGACAGCCATAAATTGCTGTCATAGTTTGAATTGCGGATTGGAACATTATCTGTATGACCTTCAATCTTGATACGCTTATCTGTATAATGTGCTAAAATATCCGCCACACGGTTTAAAACATACTTAGCACCAGGCTGTATCTCCGCACTGCCCGATTGGAACAATAATGCGCCATTTAAAGAAAGCATAACATAATTATATCCTTCATCCATTGTTACATCCAGCGAATCTTCTAGACGGTTGACTTCTGTCTTTTCAACTACATCACTGTACAACTCTTCCGTCTTTTGCTTTTTTTCTTCCATCTGCTGCTTTTCAAACTCTGACATCGGGTCATCTTCGTTCTCAGACTCAGAAGCCTTTCCCATATCAGAATAATACTCATCCAGATTATTAAGCTGCGTCGCACCGCTTGAGACAAGCTTTCCCTCACCAATTGCCTGTGCACCACCGCTAAATATGCTAAAACTGTTTGACAAAGACGCCACAAGCTCTGCATACTTCACCTGATCGACTGTTGACATTGAAAAAAGCAAAACGAAAAAGCAAAGCAAAAGGTTCATCAAGTCAGAAAAAGTATCTTTCCATCCATCTGTTTTGATTTCCTGCTTATCTTTATTCTTTGCCATTAAGCCTCACCACCTCCAGCTGCTGCACTCGCACCGCCTTCTTCAGCGCCGATTTCTTCCCTTGCATTTGGAGCTAAGAATGACTTCAGCTTCTCCTCAATAACACGAGGGTTCTCACCTGCCTGGATCGATAACAGGCCCTCCACCATTATTTCTTTGATAGTAATTTCCATTCCATTAAACATCTGCAATTTGAACGATACCGGCACACAGATCCAGTTAGCCAGCAAAGAACCATACAAGGTCGTCAAAAGAGCAACCGCCATATTCGGTCCAATCATCGCCATATCATCCATGTTGTACAACATGTTTACCAGACCAATCAGCGTACCAATCATACCCCATGCAGGACCCATGCCACCGTAGTTTGCCCAGAAACCAATTTTCTCATTGTGACGCTTATCCACGGAAGCTAGTTCCGTCTCCATAATATTGCGGACCAACTCAGGGTCTGTACCATCGACAATCAACATAATTCCTTTTTTGAGGAATTCATCTTCCAGATTATTTGCCATCTCTTCCAGAGCTAAAAGACCTTCTTTACGGGCAACATTGGAAAGTTTGACGATATCTCCAATTACCTGCGCCTCATTTGCCGTCGGCTTTTTAAATGCCAGGCCAATTGATTTGTAGCACGCAAGGAACTCTGGAATACTCTTTGCCTGAATCAGCATACACATCATCGAACCACCAAGCGTAATGATAACGGATGGAACATCGGCAAAGTGCCCCAGGCCAGCCCAAGACTCAGGTCCAGTAGAGATACCAAAGATAACCAGCACAAAACAGATTACAATACCCAATAATGTTGTAATATCCAAAATCTCACACCACCTTATGTAATATTATTTTAACGTTCTATTCTACAAAGTCCGTAGAATTACATTCTCTCTTATATGATTTTACTAGATTTTTTACCATCTGTCTACTTTCTTTTACAATTATTTTTTTTCCAGTGGTCAATGTGATCACCGTATCTGGTGTTTCTTCCACCATTTCAATCAACTCACAGTTAATCGTTACTTCTTTTCCATTTAATCTTGTTACATCAATCATAAATCTTCCTTTTCATCCCACAAACTGCCGACCATCTACTACACCACCCTTCAAGCTTATACTACTCTTTCCCAGAAAGAAAATCAGGGAGCGGTTCGAAAGCACCGCTCCCCAACAAATCTCAAAAATATACAACAAATATTAACTATTAACGTTTCAGGTTTACAAGCTCCTCAAGCATCGAATCAGAAGTCGTAATGATTCTTGAATTTGCCTGGAAACCACGCTGTGTTGTAATCATTTGTGTAAACTCATTTGCCAGGTCAACGTTTGACATCTCTAATGCACCGGCTGTCAATGAACCAGATAGGCCAATCTCCTCACCGATACCGTCAAACTCGCCAGAGTTTTGTGTTGCACCAAACAAACTGCCGCCAAGGGACTCTAAGCCCGATGGGTTCGCAAATGTAGCAAAAGCAATCTGAGCAAGACACTTTTTCGCACCATTGTCATAGGAACCCCATACCTTACCGTCCTCATCAATGGAAACACCCTTCATCTTACCAGCGGTATGCCCAGCATCTACAAAACCATTCTCAACTTCACGTCCCTTAACGCTGGACAATTTTGAAACTCCACCCTGAGAATACTGGGTTAATGAGTTGAAATATACCTGCACACCGCCAAGTCCAGTTGCCGGGTCATAAAATGGGAATGTCGTATCGTTGGATGTTGCACTAGGAGGGGTATGGACACCATCATTTGTAATGGAAAAATTCAATGCATACCCTTTGTCTGCCCATTCAGGTTTTGGAGTTGCATTACATGTCTGTGGTGAAACACCAGCAAATGTACCAGTACTATTCTGGAACTGCAGTTTTGACCCTGTTGCAGGAGTTGCAGTTAATGTAAATTCTCCAGTTGTAGCATTCGGTGTACCATTAATCTTATATGTAGCGTCACCTAATTTCACTTCTACATTTGCATTTGCTGCATATGTACCATCTGCATTCTTTGTAACGAACATGGAAGTTCCGTCAGACTTCATAACATCCACAACTGTCATATCATAATCAACGGTTGCCTGTGCCGTTGCTGGAGGCTCCGACTGCTTAATCCTTACTTTTACAGTATAAGCCTCCCCAATATTATCAAAGAAACTAAATGTAATAATCTGGCCGCTACCAGTATTATAATCTAACTTAGGGTCATTAGGATCCACATTTCCTGAAATAGTAGCACATTTTGTTGCCTCAGGCGGATAGTACATATTATCGGTACTCATAACTTTTAAGTCCTTAACGGTATCCTTAACAATATTTCCATCCTTGTCTGTAAGCCACCCCTGTACAGTCGCACCATTTGTCGTACAGTAGAGGTTTCCTGATGGGTCAATATTTAAGGCACCTGATTTTGTAAAGCAAGTTTCTGAACCAGAACGCACAACCATAAATGCCTCACCGTTAATGGCAATATCCAGTGCACGGTTTGTTGTGGATGGACCGCCCTGCTCCGTAATATTAGTCTGAATTGCAGCAACCATAGAACCAAGACCAATCTGTTTTGCATTTGTACCCGCTGTTGCCATCTCAGTATTTGGCCCAGTCGCAGAAGAAACTGTCTGATAATATGTGTCAGAAAAGTTTACACTGCTGGATTTAAAACCAACTGTATTTGTATTCGCAATATTGTTACCAATAACATCCATCTTCGTCTGGTGTGTTTTAAGTCCTGCTACACCAGAGTAAAGTGATCTCATCATAATTCAAAATCCTCCATTCTTTGTCTTTCAGAATGGGTCCTTAGGGCTTATCTGGCATTCAAAGCCCCCGTCTGCCCCCTTGTGAGGTCCGGCAAAATACCCCATTCCTAACTAATCACAGCCCCATCTATATTCGTAAAGATTGAGTCTGTAGAATCACCAACTGCTGTAATTACGGTATTGCTCTTAACATTTACAATAAATGCCAGATCGTCTACCATTACCAAAGACTCTCGAATTCCTTTTTCCCGTGCCTTCGTCGTTCCATTCTCCAAACGCTCCATCTGCTCCGCAGACAGATTAATATTTCTCGTTGCCAAACGTTCATTAGCATGTTTAGAAAATTTCAGGTTGTCAACTGCCTGTTCCTTTTTGGAACTTAAAATGTCTTGGAAAGAAAGTTCTGATGTTTTGGAATTGTCCGCTTTCGGACTGCCCTTAAGCAACTGGCTCCGCATCGAATCAATTGATGCATAGTTTTTTTCTAAGCCCTGCATAACCATTCCACCTTTCCACTACATTTTAGGCACTCTCCGTTGTTGTACCGCTGTTATCCCCAGAGCCTGCTTCACCTTCAGCCTCATCATCCTTATCACCCGAAGAATCGCCGCCCTCGGTATCTGTATCTGTATCACCTTCCGGCTTTGGTTTCGCAATTCCTTTAATCTCAAGGGAAACATTATCATAAACCATTGTCTTATTGGTATCATCAAATACAAATGCTACATCGTATTTCCCCGCATCTACTGTTTCCAATGCCTCCCTATCAATTGTAAGCACACCATCCTTAAATTTCAGATACTTTGGATCAATCGCTGTCGTCTGGTTTTCACTATCAACTAATACAACAGCAAAGCTAGATGCTTCATAACCATGAGAACCAAGATCAATTCCAGTAATCTTAATATCCTGCGGATTCCAATGCTCAAACAAATGGCTTTGTTTTGATACTGTTGGAAGGTATGTAGAAATTAGATAATCCTGATCAATCACCTGAACAATATCATCATAAGAATAATCCTGTCCATTAATCGAAACATACGCTTTACCATTTTTAAGTGTAACATAATCGACTTTGCCCTGAAATTCATTATATTCGCCCGTTGTTGAAATCTGGCGGACTAATACTTCCTTTCCTACAAGGCTATAAGCAGTATTATTGTTTGCTGTGGTATTCAGATTGGACATCTGCTCCAATGCACTAAATTGTGCTAACTGTGCCACAAATTGTGTATTATCTGCAGGGTCTAACGGGTCTTGATACTGAATCTGAGTTACTAAAAGCATCAAAAAATCTTCTTTTCCCAGTTCTGCACCAGGTTTCCTTGTTGTATCCTGTGAAGACTCTGGAATGCCAAGCTCCCACTTTCCATCTTTATCAAACCCCACATTTGCAAGTAAATCTCCCATTATATCCTCCTTTCCGTTATTCTACTTAACATATTTTAATTAAGCGGTAAAATCAATGCTTCCACCACTGTCGCGCATTACTTGCCTGCGCACCTGCTCTGCACTTACTTCTGCTACCTGCTCAGACTCATCCGCCTCTCCTGCATCATAGCGGAATCTCCTTCTACCCTGCTTTGCAGCCTCTTCCTGTGCCTGCTTTTCTGCCTGATTGCTCTGATCAAAACTAAAGTCAGAAACATGCACTTCTACAGATTCTACCTTAAGATTTTTCGCCTCCAGATTATCCTTTAAAATCATAATCTGACTTTCCAAAGCATTCTTTGCCTCTTCTGTCTGTACCTGGAAGTTCGCAGTCATAACACCGCCTTTTGATACTACAGAAAAGAATACTTTACCAAGGCTCTCTGGATTTAACTGAACCTCTACAGAAGTCGTATTGGCATTTACTACACTGCGGATTCGCTCGCTTACCTGATTAACTATATCAATCATCTGCTGCATCCTCTGCATGCCATTCCACTGTGGTTTTACAAGCTGTACCCCATCTTCCTGCATTGCACGAAATTGCTCCGCAAAAAGCGGTGTATCCACTGCTCGCTCCTCTGTCATCTCTCCCCTCTGGGAAAAGAATAATTCGGATTCTGTGCCGCTTTGATCAGATTCCTTATTAGAATTCTGCAGTGTAATACTATCTTTTCCAGCCTTTGTATCTTCCTGACCAGATGTTATCTGATTATTCTGTTCTGCATCAACTTTTTTACCTGTATCTTGCATCTCTTCTTCAGAAACATCTGCACCGGCTGACTCCATTACTACTTGAAAATCCTCTGTTGCTGTTTTCTCTGCAATCCCAAAATCTTCTGCACTCAGACCCTCCTGCTGTAAAAACTCCTCCAACAGAACCGGAGTCTCTAATTTTTCCAAAAGATTCTGATTTTCTGACTGAAAGTCCTCCAAAGCCTGCATCAAATTAGTAAATGTCTGCATTAAATCTTCATTAATCAGAAAATCTGTGCTCTCACCACCACCGCCTGCAAGCAGTACAAACTGCTGTAAGACTTCCGGCTGGAACAAATCAGCTAAACCAATCCCCATTGCCTGCAAAACTGCATTAATTGTCTCATCATCAATGCCAAGGTTCTCCTTAATTACATCACGGATTTCCTCCTGCAAAGCGGCCAGTTCGCCAGCCTCTTCTGGCGAAAGATCCTTCTGTCCCATTGCTGAAACATTCTCCTGGGCATCTGACTTATTTGCTGCCTGATTTACAGAAAACTCTTCTTTCTTAGCATAATCCTGTTGATTTCCCTGAACAGACTCCTGCACCTTTGTAGTATTTGCTGTGTGTACTGCAGCAGAGCTATCCTTTGCAGAATTACTATCCTTTAAGAAATTTTCAAACTGCTTCATACCACTCGCTGCTGAAACAGGAGCTGCTCCCTTTGATGCTGCCAGATTCCTAACAGAAACAGAACCTAAAATTGCGTCTACGCCTGCCATCGTTTCACCTCCTTCTATTTTGAATTTGTAACCATTCTTAATAGTATTTTATTCCTATTAAAATGGTTTCTATAGTCAACAGATTTCTCTGTAGACAACTTAATTACTCCCAAGCGTTGAAATTTTCTTGGTAATCTGGGCTGCGTATGTACTATCAAGCTCCTGCATGATCGCAGATGCATTGCTCTCCTTCATATTCCTGAGAATATCACATACTAAATCCAGTTCTTCATTTAAATTTGTAATCATCTGAGCTGCAGCAGCTGGCTCCATACCAGCATACAATGTTGCAAGCTCCTTCGCCCTCTCAGAAGACTGCAATCTGTCTAATACCTGCCTATATATCCTCTCAGCATTCTCCGGTGCAATCTGCTCATAATAAGCCCTATACTCATTAATATCCGGAGCATTTTCTGTAAAGACCACCTTTTCATCAAATTCCAATACTCTTTTTGCAAAAGCATCCTGCTCATTCTTATAACGGCGCAGCTTCCGAATCTCCGCCTCCATCTCAGCAATATAATCGGAGTTTGCCGTTGTTGTCCCCGTTTCAGATTCCAGCCTCCGCTCTAGCTCTTTTATTCTGGCGTTTGCAGATTTCAAAGTATTATACTTATAATTCCCTTCAGATGCCTGCTGCTCCTCGGATGCCTCTGGAAGAATTTTATTCACAACTGGAACATCCTTTAAAACTGGATACAATACATTACTTCCAATTCCCCCAATATCTAACTTAATCAAAAACGCAAATACAGCAAGCCAGATTAAAATAATGATAATAGCAATCAGTGCTGTGACTGCTTTGCTTCCCTTGCTCTCATTATCCAGGCTTCCCGCTGCCCCATCCTTATTCTTTCTTGCCATAAGTTACTAGCCCTCACTTTCTTTTGCAGCACCGAAACGGAAACTGACTAACTCATCAACTTCTTTTCTCTCCTGTGCCTCAATTTCTATCTTAAACTGCTCAAATGCCTTTTCCTTTAATTTTTCATAAGTCTTTCTTTCTTTCATAGCATTATCAAGCTTCTCCCTTGCTCGCTCTACCCTCTGTTGTTGCTGGGAGATTACAAATTTCTGTACATTAATATTATATTTGGCATGTTCAACACAGTTTTCTAATTTCTTTATTTCCAGAAGAACCAACTCATCCTGTACTGCATCTGTCAGTCTGTACTGGTACTCCTCCTTTTTTGCGATCAAAGCCTCCAGCTTCATTTCTTCTTCCCGAAGCCTGATAAGCTCCATCCCATATTCTGCCTTTGCCTGATCTTCCAGTTTATACTTTATAGATAAAAGGCTCTCCATTTTAAAAATGAATTTTGCCATAATTCACCCCTTAATCTCATCCAGCAGCTTCCGCACCCTGCTGCAGGCTGGAATCCTCAAGGAAAATTTCAATTAATCTATTTACTATTTCGTCATAGTTAAACTTCTCATAAACATCCTGCATCAAAAATTCATTCACTTCATCAATTTTTGATAATGCAAAATCAATATTTTTATTGGAACCTGGCTTATATGCGCCAATATTAACCAAATCTTCCGCCTCAGCGTATGTCGCCAACACATTTTTTAACTGTCCGCTCGCTGCCTTCTGCTCACTATTCACAATACTGCTCATAACACGGGAAATGCTCTGCAAGACATCGATTGCCGGATAATGGTTTTTTTGGGCAATTTTACGGTTTAACATGATATGTCCATCCAAAATACTTCTGGCTGTATCAGTAATCGGCTCATTAAAATCATCACCATCTACTAATACGGTATAGAGCCCCGTAATAGAACCTTTATCAGAACGCCCCGCACGCTCTAGAAGCTTCGGCATCTCTGAGTACACGCTTGGCGGATATCCCCTTGATACTGGAGGCTCACCAGAAGCAAGGCCAATCTCCCTCTGCGCCATAGAAAAACGTGTCAGAGAATCCATCATTAGAAGAACATCTTTTCCCTGATCTCTAAAATACTCCGCAATCGCAGTTGCCGTTTTTGCCGCTTTGTTACGAATCAGTGCTGGTTTATCTGATGTTGCAACCACCACAACCGACCTTGCCATGCCCTCCGGCCCAAGATCCCTATCTATAAATTCCCGAACCTCACGCCCACGCTCGCCGATTAGCGCAATCACATTAATATCTGCCTTTGTATTCCTGGCAAACATTCCTAACAATGTACTTTTCCCTACACCGCTACCGGCAAAAATACCAATACGCTGGCCTTTACCAACCGTAATCAAGCCATCCACCGCTTTTACGCCAAGTGGCAAAACCTGATCAATAATCTCCCTTGTCAATGGATCCGGTGGTTCCGCTTCTACTGAATAACCCTGAAGATGTGAAAAATCGGACAGATCTGATTGGTCAATCGGATTGCCAAGCCCATCCAATGCCTTTCCAAGCAGCTCATCACCCACTTTCACTTTCAAAGGTGCGTTAGTATTTTCTACACGGCTTCCAAGCCCAACACCTGCTGTCTGGTCATATGGCATCAAAAGCACCCTGTCATCACGAAACCCAACTACCTCAGCATTGATGATCTGGTTTGTGTCCTTTGTTATAATCTGGCACAAATCATTGAGTTTTGCTAAAGGACCAATCGATTCAATCGTCAATCCCACTACTTTTGTAACTTTTCCAAGGCGTTTCTCATAGGACTGATCCAAAAGCATATTATATTTTGATAAATCAATATCCACCATATCGATACGCTCCTTACTCTCCGTTAAAATGCTAACATTTTAACGTGTTCTTCTAGATTCTGCAGCTGGGCATCCAGGCTGCAGTCCAAAATTCTATGGTCTGTCTCAATAATACACTGGTTTTCTGTCAAACTGTCATCTTCTATAATATCAAACTCTTCTACATCCTTCACAAGCAGTTTAAGCGTTGTCTTTTTAGACGATACCCTACTCATGTCATTTTTACAAACACGAACCGTCAAGGTTTTTGTTCTCTGCAGGTTTTTCATGGATGTACCGAGCAGATACAAAATCACATCTTTCTTATTTTCACAAACTACACCAGTCAATTTCCTAACTAGAGAAACTACAAGCTCAGCAAACGCTGGCTCCAAATTTTCCTCCTGCTGCATCAGTTCCTGAAAACGAATATCATAATCTTCTTGAAGTTCCTGCATTCTCTGATGAAGCTCCTGCTCAGCCTGCATCCTTCCTTCTGCCTGCCCTGCCTCAAAACCCTCACTTCGGGCTGCTTCACGGATTGCATCTGCTTCCTGCTCAGCCTGCTTAACTAAGGCTTCTGCCTGTTCTTTCGCAGCGTTTAGAGCCTCTTCCTGCTCTTCCATAATCTGCTGTAAAAGTTTTTCTCTCTCTTCGTTTACGACATCTGACATAGAAATCACAGCCAAGCCATCCTCAAAGGACTCTTCCCCGTCCTCTTCCTCCATATCTGGAAAAGAGAACGGCTCCACTGCTTTCGGCTCATCATATATATTCGGAATAAACTCTTCCACAATTTTATCCGAATCAATCACGCACGCCTTAGAAGGGTCTACATTGAAGTATACGGATTTTATCAAATTAGACAACGATCTCGTCACCTCCACCTCTAGAGATGATAATCTCAGCGGAATCCTCTAACTTACGTATGATATTAACAATTTTCTGCTGTGCCTCTTCAACATCCTTCATACGGACTGGCCCCATAAAATCCATATCTTCCTTAATCATAGTAGCCAGACGGGAAGAAAGATTACTAAAAATAAGATTCTGTACTTCTTCATTAGAACCCTTCAAGGCAACAGCCAACTCATTGTTATCTACTTCACGGAGCACACGCTGTACAGAACGGTCGTCCAGGGACAAGATATCCTCGAATACGAACATCTTCTTGCGGATTTCGTCGGCCAGCTCTGGATCTTCGATTTCCAAACTCTCCATAATATGTTTCTCTGTACCACGGTCTACTGTATTCAAAATTTCTACGATGGAATCTACACCACCGACCACTGTGTAATCCTGATTTACCAAAGATGCTAGTTTCTGCTCCAATACCTTTTCCACCTCTTTAATAACATCTGGAGATGTGCGATCCATCTGTGCAATACGCTTTGCAACATCTGTCTGCTTATCTGGTGACAACGCAGAAATAATTGCAGATGCTTGACCAGACGGCAGATAAGACAAAATCAAAGCAATTGTCTGTGGATGCTCATCTTGTATAAAGTTCAATAACTGGCTGGCATCCGTCTTTCTCACAAATTCGAATGGACGAACCTGAAGGGAAGCAGTCAGTTTCCCGATTACATCTTTTGCACGTTCTGCCCCCAAAGATTTCTCCAACAAATCCTTAGCATAGGCAATACCACCTTCCGCAATATACTGTTGTGCCAGACACACTTCATAGAATTCATCCAATACAGAATCTTTCATTGAAGGCGATATACTTCTTGTATTTGCAATCTCAAGCGTAAGCTGTTCTATTTCGTCTTCTTTCAAATGCTTAAACACATTTGCAGACTTCTCAGGTCCTAAAGCAATCAACAATATTGCCGCTTTCTGGACTCCTGTAATATCATCCGATTTCGCCATAATGCAACCATCCTTCCTAGTTTCCTACTCTTTCAAAAAGGTACACCGTAACCATTACAGCTTCCCATTTTCCAAAAAAGGGCACCGTCTCATTGGTGCCCTTAAAGGGACATAAACAATCAAAAACCCTGTATATTCCCTTACCACCACATTACAAGCATATTTCCTCAACTACATATCCCACTCATCATTGAGCCAATTTCGTAGTAGCTGTGCAACCGCCTCTGGATTTTCATCGACAAATTTTTCAATCATCTTTCTCGTCTCTGATTTGTCGCTAAATTCAATATCATCCAGTGACTGGTTCTCCTTTGTTGTTGCGAGAAGCTGCTCTACTGAAAGCTCTGGCTCCTCCTCGGAAACCTTCATTGGTGCTGTTCCACGAATTACTACATAAATCAATAATGCGATGATTAACACGGCAAGAATAATCATCAGATAATCTGAAAGGCTCCTGCTTGTCTCCATCTCTTCTACAAATTTAGGAACTTCATAAGCCATTACAGAAATTCTTGCTGCATTCACGCCAGTTGCCTGTGCAATCAGATTCACTTCATCATCATTCAGCGTAATTGGAGTACGCTCATTATTTGCAGCGATAAATTCTTCAAACGTCATATTATCCAGACTTCCGTCTGATTTTAACTGCGCCTCATCATATATGCGGTAACGCAATGCAACAATCCCAAGAGACGACTCATCATACTGGATTGTTGGTGTCTCCTGCTTAATATTCTCAATTGTCTCATTTGTCAAAAGCTGCTGCAATTTCTCAATATCAATACTGCTAGAAGAACCACTTCCAGGATTCATCATAGTATCTGTATCATCATCATTTGCATTCGTTCCCGGCTCACCGCCATTGCCGCTACCGCCCACAGACTTATAGTGTATTGGATGAAGAGGAGAAAACTTC
>Ga0224740_10309_pt1 | contig 13848 bp, 11 predicted proteins | sample LIM_E_Water_Bulk_FD_161634 | JGI IMG/M metagenome (GOLD analysis project Ga0224740, IMG submission 161634) | Enriched cells from gastrointestinal tract of the lab mouse from Pacific Northwest National Laboratory (PNNL), Richland, Washington... | ecosystem: Host-associated > Mammals > Digestive...
TGAGGATGAAACATTCCGGGTAATATTAGATATAAACCCAGCTACCAGGGGACATGCCCTGATTATCCCCAAGGAGCATTATGCGAATATTTATGAACTGCCGGAAGATACGGCTGCCGCTGCAATGGTACTGGCAAAAAAACTGGCTTCCCATATGGCAGAAGCATTAACATGCGATGGGTTTAATATTATCCAGAATAATGGGGAAATAGCAGGGCAGACGGTATTCCATTTCCATATGCATTTGATTCCAAGATATGAAGACGACGGCAACCAGGACAAATTATGCCTGAACCATCTGGAGCTGTCTGAGGAAGAACTGGAAGGGATTTGCCAGAAGCTGCGGAAGTAATTTTAAGATATGCGGATAAAAATATGCCGGAACGTGCCCTATGGAAAGTGGTACGCCCTGCTTTGCAGAAAATTTACCCCAAATTTACCCTGTGCGGCTCGCTGCATGCCATAATATTGGGGTAAATCTTCCGCAAGCTGTGAAAATTCTGTCAGCTTTCTTTGGGCGTCAATATCCCTTCCTTTTCAAATATCCAAAGCAGCATTTTTCCGTGGATAGCCGCCAGCAGGGAACCGCCGGAAAGTACCATAATATAGAATACCGGTGTCCACAGTAGGCCGGCTGTCAGGAAAATGGCAGTCAGGAATAAGAGATAGATGGACTGGGGCAGGTATTTGAACATTAGGAGAATGCCGTTGCGGTAGGTTGTCTTTGCTGGCACGTCCATCCTTGCAGCAAGGGGAAATACATAGAATACTAATACCGTCCATATTCCAAACAATACACAGGTGAAAACCCTTATCATACCAGCGAAATCCCCATCTATGCCCTGCCAGAACCTATAGTCAAACAGGAGTGCAAATGCTGCAAGCAGGAGAGGGAGCCATAATTTTAGGGATGGTGTAAGCTTTAACTTAAATACTGCCCAAAAGTCCTGGAAGATATAGCTTTCTTCGTTGTTCAGGATTTTTACAGCCGTTATGTGGAGGGCACAGAGCGCCGCACCCCCTGTTACTAAGGGGAGGGAGCAAACCATCCATAATATGTTTAATTTTATGAGGCATAAGGCTTTATCTGTTATCTGAGCCATTCTGCTGTCCAAACGGTATGGGTTTTCCATAACAATACCTCCATTTCCTTAAGAAGCATGTTCCATATCAGGGGCTTGCCCACTTTGTTCGTTATTTACCCTTTAATCCCTGTAGATGCAATGCCTTCCACATAATATTTTTGCAGGAAGATGAACATAATCAGCATGGGAACGGCAGAGATTGTAAGCGACGCCATGATGGGGCCGTAATTAATCGGCTTGGAACCGAAAAATGTCTGGATTGCCAATTGGATCGTGCGCTTTTCTTCCCCTGTTACCACCAGCAAAGGCCACATAAAGTCGTTCCAGTGTGCTACAAAGTCAAGTATGAAAATGGTGGCATATACAGTCCCTGAAATCGGCATTACTACCTTAAAAAAAGTGCGGATTGGCCCGCATCCGTCAATGGATGCCGCTTCCAGCAGCTCATCCGGGATGCCGAGGAAGAACTGGCGGAACATATAGATGCTGAAACACTTTGCTACAAACGGCACAATCAGGGATGCCCAGGAATTAATCCACCCAAGATCAGCCATTTCCCGGTACATAGGAAGCATAATAGCTTCTGCTGGGAATACCATCAGGCTGATGACAAGGGTTAAAAGAAGGTTCTTTCCCTTAAATTCAAATTTTGCCAAGGCATATCCACAGACCGAATTTACCAGAAGGTCTAAAAGAATGATTACCAAAACATAGAACAGGCTGTTTCCGATAAATTTCCACATATTAATCCGTTGGAATACCTCTATGTAGTTGTTCAGGGAGGCTTCTTTTGGGAAAAAGGTGGACAAGGAATTCAGCCCTTTAAAAATCTGCGCCTCTGGCTTTAAGGAAGATGAAATCATCCATAGTAATGGCGATACAAATATCGGTGCAGCTAAGGTATTGCCAACATAAGATGCAATATTTTCAAATGCATTTGTCCGGGTGGAATTCTGCGGCCTGCCTTTGGTCATTACATAAGTCTGGGTAAATAGCTTCATTGCCTGGTTTACGGTAATCATTACAACATACTGGATGACGCTCTTAAGCCCTGGAAGCGTTACATAGAAAAAGCTCTGGATTTTTCTAGCTCCGTCTATGGAAGCCGCTTCATACTGTTCCCGTGAAATGCCCTGCAGGCCGGCGAGGAAAATCATCATCTGGTAGCCGGCTCCCTGCCATGCTGACATAAATATAATAGAATTCATTGCCGCTTTTGGGTCGTTTAGGAATCCGCATGGTTTCAACCCCGGTTTTACAAGCAGCGCGGAAGACGGATACGCCCTTCCTGCGGGAAGATATGAATAGGGCTAATGCCAGTGCAAGCACAGTTTGGAAAGGTACTACCAGGACAGTAAAATAAAGCGTATTTTTTACAGCAGTCCAAAAGTCCTTGTCTTGAAATAATTCAGCAAAGTTGTTGAGCCCGCAGAACACAATTCGGTCAGGGCGCATTATGTTGTAATCGGTAAATGCATACCGGATAGTCTGCAAGGATGGGGATATTAGGAACGCTGCCAGCAATGCAACTGCCGGGACAGTGAAAATGTAAGCGGCTCTCCGTTTGCTTACTTTATTGATAGATTTCTTTATAGCTAATCCCCTTTTTGTCAGTTTTCCGCATAGTATTTGTTATAATCTTTGTCCATGGCTGCAGCGGCTGCATTTAACGCCTCCTGCGGGTCTACCTCCGTAAAGATATTCAGCAGGGCTTCTGCGTATTCAGCAGTCAGTACGCAGTAGGAAGGTGTCCTGAGCCTTGGATGCCCTGCTTCCATTAACTGTTCTTTGAAAACAGACTGGGGATATTCGTTATATTCCGTTAGGGTTTTATAGCTGGAAACCCTTGTAGGAGGTTTTGAAATTGCCTGTGCATATGTAGTTACATTATCTTCGGAAAACAGGAAATGCATAACTTCCTTGGCTGCTTCCATGTTCTGGATATTTTTAGTAACAGACGCCGCCCAGTCGCCGGTAGGCGAGGTCAGGATCCCGTCCCCGTCTGCCACTGGGAAATACGTCACACCCCGGTTTAAGTCAGGGTAATCCTTTTCCGGCGTTGCACTTCCCAAGAACCGCCCAGCATGGTTGCTGCTTTGCCATTATGGAATTCTTTTTAGATAGGGTCGATGTTGGCATAACCGTCCTGGATTAAGCTGTTTAGGAATTGGGCTGCTTCTACGACTTCGGGGCTGTTTTTAAGTAGCCGTCTGCCGAACTTCTTTCTTCATTAACAAAATCCGTCCCATAGGAAATCCAAAATTGCTCCAGCACATAAGAAATCCCTTCCCCTTTGTCCATAATGATGTTTGTGCCTACGACCCCATCTTTCGTTAGTTTTTTGCCGCATCGTAGTATTTGCTCCAGATTCACGCATCCTCTTTTTTCTCCGGCACGGAAATTCCTGCCGCATCCAGCATGTCTTTGTTGTAATACAAGGCAACGGAGCTTTCCGTAGCGCCTACGGCATAGATGTTCCCGCCTGCTGATGCCTACCGTATTGCAAATCATTGTTTTGTAGCTTTGCCCATACAGTTCCATTTCAATATGCTTTACCAAGGAGGAAAAAAACGGATGGTCTAAATCCGGCACAATGACGCCTACAATCCCTGTCCTGTTATGGTACAGGTTCCTTGCCAGTTCATTGGGGGTATATTTTAACTTTTTTGCCGCTTTTTCAATTTTTTTCCTTGTTTCAGGCGAAACATAGCCGGAGCCGTTTAATGCCCGGGACACTGTCCCGACCCCGACCCCTGCCTCCTGCGCTACTTCTCTAATACTTGCCATGTTATGTCCTCTTACTTTTGTATGCCTAATGGTTGGGTAGGATCAGCGGGGTATTTGGCTGCAAAGGCCTTCCAAAAGCTGCACTACCGTTTCCACTGAATTAAACTGCTGGCTCTGTTCCATGGCGGACACGTATTTCTTGCGGTCTTGGAATAATTTCTGGATGGCATCCAGCAGGACTACATCGTTAAGCTGTTCTTCCTCGATTACCATACTGAACCCCTGGCGCTCAAAGGAGCGTGCGTTTAAAATCTGGTCCCCCCGGCTGGCATGGGCAGAAAGGGGAATCAGGATATTGGGCTTGCGCAGGGCTAAAAGCTCACAGATGGCATTTGCCCCTGCCCGGGAAACGACAATGTCCGCAAGGGCGAACATATCTTTTAATTCCTTGTTTGCATATTCAAACTGGGCATACCCATTGGTATTGTTCAGGGAACTGTCTAAATTGCCCCTTCCGCAGAGGTGGAGCACCTGATAATTTTTTAACAGCTCTGGGAGAAGGCTGCGGACAACCTCGTTGATAAATTGGGAACCGCTGCTGCCGCCGATTACCATGATAACAGGTTTCCCAGACTGGAACTTGCAGTAGGAAAGCCCATTGGTGCGGCTGCCGGACAGCAGTTCCTGCCGGATGGGGGAGCCTGTCAGTACAGCCTTGTCAGAGGGGAGGTACTTTAGGGTTTCAGGGAAATTGCAGCAGACTTTGCTGGCATTTGGGATTGCAAGCTTATTGGCAAGCCCTGGGGTAATGTCCGATTCGTGTATGACTGCCGGGATTTTCCGGTGCTTTGCAGCCATGACTACTGGGACGGAAACAAACCCTCCTTTGGAAAACAACACATCCGGCTTTAGCTTCCTTAATAAAGCCCTGGCCTGGCCGTAGCCCTTGATGACCTTAAATGGGTCGGAAAAATTTTTCCAATCAAAATAACGGCGCAGCTTGCCGGAAGAAATGCCGTAATAGGGGATGCCGCACTGCTCGATTAATTTTTTTTCGATCCCATCATAAGAGCCGATATAGTGTATTTCATAGCCGAGTTCTTTTAATCTGGGGAGCAGGGCGATGTTTGGGGTAACATGGCCGGCTGTCCCTCCGCCTGTCAAAACAATTTTTTTCATGGTGACCTCCTGAGAATTTTGGGCTTGCCCATTTTGTTCAAACATGTGTAAATGTTTGGTTCTCTGGGCAACGTTGCATTACTTTTATCTTATACTGTTCTCCAAAAATGTCAAGAGAATACAAGCCCTTTGGGGGATGGGCGGCAGGGTATGTTATGGCAGCAGGGTGGGCGGCAGCAATTTGGGATATCGAAAAATGGAGGAATCTGCGACGAAAAAACTTCCCCAGATACTTCACAGATGGGACAAGAATCTTTATAATAAAATTAACAGGCAGGCCCTGCATAGGCGAAATGCCATTGGATTTTGGGCATGTGCCTGTGTATTTATGGAAAGGAGGGACATGCTAAATGGAGGAATGGATGTTTTTTCTAGAAAGATACAACGCAATCTTAGCAAGGGCGGCAGTGCTCCTTATGGGGCTGATTGCAATTTGGCTCCTGGCAAGGATATTAAGGCAGATAAAAAGGCTGAATAAAAGCCTTGGGAATATTACAGAAAACATTCAGGCTTACTTCGATGTAATCCTGAGGGAAGATGAGGAAGAAAAAGGGCAGGAAAAAGAACAGGGGCAGGAGCCCATGGCGGCGCCGGTACATACTGCGCAGGAAGGGGGGCAGGAAACCCCCGCTAAGCAGGACTTTGATAAAGAAGAAAAGGAAGAAATCTTTAACGCTGTATTGCAGGAATACTTTTCCTGAACAGGCAAATTTGTTTGACGAAGCGGGACAGATTTGTTACAATATTCCATAAGTGGGGCGAAATGCCACATCTGGGTTCTTTTGATAAGCAAATTTAAGATAAAGGAGTGGAATCATGGAAAAAGTAACGTTTGATTATGGGAAAGCATCCGCATTTATCAGCCAGGAAGAAGTCAGCTATATGACAAAATTGGCAGAGGATGCCAAGCAGGTATTAGTTTCTAAGACCGGGGCAGGAAATGATTTTCTGGGATGGCTGGATTTGCCGGTAGATTATGACAAAGAAGAATTTGGCAGGATACAGAAGGCTGCTGAAAAGATCCAGGGCGATTCCGAAGTGCTGGTGGTAATCGGGATTGGCGGCTCCTATCTGGGTGCAAGGGCTGCCATTGAATTTTTAAGGCATGGGTTTTACAATGTAGTGCCCAAGGAAATCCGCAAGACACCAGAAATTTATTTTGCTGGGAACAGCATCAGCAGCTCCTACCTTGCAGAGCTGATAGAAGTAATCGGCGACCGTGATTTTTCTGTGAATGTGATTTCAAAATCTGGAACTACGACAGAACCGGCAATTGCTTTCCGTGTATTTAAGGAAATGCTGGAGAAGAAATATGGGAAAGACGGCGCGGCAAAGAGGATTTATGCAACAACGGACAAGGCGCGCGGGGCGCTTAAGGGCCTGGCAACTGAGGAAGGGTATGAAACCTTTGTGGTGCCGGATGATGTTGGCGGGCGGTTCTCTGTGCTGACCGCAGTGGGGCTTCTGCCAATTGCAGTCAGCGGGGCAGATATTGGCAAGCTGATGGAAGGCGCGGCAGCAGGGCGCGACTTGGCGATCAACCAATCGTTTTCTGACAATGATGCAATGCAGTATGCAGCAGTGCGGAACATTCTTTTAAGGAAAGGGAAAACCGTGGAAGTGCTGGCAAACTATGAGCCATCCCTCCACTATATTTCCGAATGGTGGAAACAGCTTTACGGGGAAAGCGAAGGGAAAGACCAGAAGGGCATTTTCCCCGCTGCGGTAGATTTGACTACAGATTTACACTCCATGGGGCAGTTCATCCAAGATGGCGCAAGGATTATGTTTGAAACCGTAATGAGCGTGGAAAAGTCACGCCATACTGTGAAAATCAATGAAGAACCTGTGGATTTGGACGGCTTGAATTACCTGGCAGGGAAGGACATGGATTTTGTCAATAAAAATGCCATGAATGGGACAATCCTTGCCCACACCGACGGGAATGTGCCGAACCTGATGGTAAATATCCCGGAACAGAATGAATATTATCTTGGCCAGCTATTCTATTTCTATGAGTTTGCCTGCGGGCTGAGCGGGTATTTGTTAGGGGTGAACCCCTTTAACCAGCCGGGCGTAGAAAGCTACAAGCGCAATATGTTTGCACTGCTGGGCAAGCCAGGATATGAAGCAGAGCGGGAAGCATTATTAAAGAGGCTTTAAGGGAACGGCATTAGGTTTGCATATTAGCGGGAACCAAAGACTCTTGAAAAGCAGCCGCACCCCCAAAATGAACTGGGGGCGCGGCTGCTTTACTCTATAGACAACGAAGGATAACGGTACTTACAGTTGGAATGCATTCATATTTGCTTCCAAAGCCGATGCAATTTCCTGCAGCTTAGTTGCATGTTCGGAAATTTCCTGCATTACATTTGCAACTTCTAAGACGGCCGCAGAGGTTTCCTGCGTATTAGAAGCATTCTGTTCGGCAATAGAAGCCAAATTCTGAACCACATCTACAATATTGACACGGGCAGTATTTAACTGGTCCGTGCGGCTGGCAATGGAATCCACATTTGTGACGGATTCTGAAATCCCGCCCTGGACTTGGGAAAAGGTAGAGCCAGTCTTTGTCACATTTTCATTTTGCTGAATCATAATATCCCGCACAGATTCCATGGTTTCCACTGCATTTTGGGAATCTTCCAGCAAGGCATATATGATGGTGTCAATCTGGCTGGCAGATTGGTTGGACTGTTCAGCCAGCTTTTGGATTTGGGATGCTACTACGGCAAAGCCCCGCCCAGCTTCCCCTGCCCGTGCCGCTTCAATGGAAGCATTGAGGGACAGCAGGCTGGTTTCATCTGCTATTGAGGAAATCAGGCTTGCAGCCTCTTTGATTTTCAGGGCGGATTCATTGGTGGTATGCGTCTGCTCATAAATGGTATTAATGGAATCTATGGCGCGCTGGTTGATGGAATCCAGTTCCTGGAGCGTGCTGTTGGCATGGTCGCTGGAACTCTTGATGGACTGTGCAATGGTGCGCAGGGAAGAAACCTCCGAGGAGGTATTTTCCACCATATTCCCTATCAGGAGGATATCGTCTGTTGCCTTCTGGGTTTCTTCTGCCTGGCTGGTGGCATTCGCAGCAATATCGCTGACTGCCCGTTCCACGTTCTGCACAGTGCCGGAGGTTGCGGCGGCATTGCTGCTTAAAGATTCTGCAGTGTGGTAGAGCAATGTGCTCTGCTGCTGGATATCGGAAATAATCCCAGCCAGTGCTTCCCGCAGGGAAAGCAATGCAACCCCAATGGTTCCCGTTTCATCTTTGCGCCGGCTGATTTTGTTTAAGCGCGGGTCTGGGGTAAGGTCCATTTTGGCAAATTTCCCTACAATTTTGGAAATCGTTATAATTGGCTTTGTCAGCCGGTCGATCATCAGGAAACTGGAAAAGCCAAGGACAACCGACAGGATTATGCAAAAAATAATGGCTTGCCGGGTAATGTCGGTAATCGGCTTAAAAATATCTTTTTCCTCAGCGGAAAGGACCAGGATGGCTTTTCCGTCCGCGACAATATAATAGGAAGAATATATATTTTCCCCATTCTTTTCATAACGTACCACGTCAGGGTCCGGAATCTGCCCGTCTGCAATCTGCCCTGTAAGCTCTAAGATTGGACTGTCCTCCACAGTTGAGCCAATCAGGGTATTGTCTGGATGGTACAAAATCATCCCTTTTTCATCTGTAACAAAAAAATGGCTGGTGCTGACATTCTGCAGCCCGGTATCCCCTACAAGGTTTTCCAGTCGGTCTGTGCGCAGGTACATAACAGAAATGCCTACATTCTGGGACAGCACTTTTCCATAGGAATTTGTAAGGTCATACATATAACTCTGTGTCGTGTGGATGAGATTTTCCCTGACATTAGGGATAATTACACAAATACAGAGAATAATGGTTATATTAATAGAAGCGAGAAGAACGCCTACTACTTTTAAGCGAATGGAGGAAAGCCTTCTGACGCCAGATGGTGCAGCTTCCTTGTCTGTGGATGTAAAGTTTGTTTCTTTCACAAGAGTATCCTCCTTTTTTTCTTACCATTATAGCGGTTTGTCGGTTTCATTGCAAGAAAAAGTAAATAAATAGTAATAATTGTACAAAAATCTGCCCAAATACAGGGAAAACAGGGCAGCCGAACGGCAGAAAAACAGGCATTGTTTCCTTGTAGGCAAATAAAATTGCGGCAGAACCCTTGACAATTTACAATTCCTTTGCTATAGTGTAACAAGTTCGTAACATTTGTAACAAAATTGAATAAAATAACATACAAAAATTTAAAAAATAGTTAATGTTATTTTAGCAGAAATTCAGGAGGTTAATATGAAATTCGATAAGAGGCTTGTGGAAAGTGGAATTGTTGCAGCTTTTTCACTTATGCTTTCCGTATCATCTGTGTACGGGGCTAATGCAGCAACTCAGGTTCCAGACGACCAGACGGTAGAATTATCAGCAGAACCGGCAGAAGTAAGTGACAAAGCAGAAGCTGCAGCGAAGGTGCGGACAATCCGCGAGGTTGTGGCATCATCCATCACAGAAAATGAGCCTGAACAGAAAGCAGAAGAACAGGAAAGCCCACAAAAAGAAAACGCAGAAGAAAATGCTTCTAAGGGCAGCGGCATAAGCGTAGGGATTTTGGACGAAGCGCTGAAAGAGGAAACCTCTGGGACGGAAAACAGTGAAAATGCTTCCGCATTAGAAACAGAAAAAGCACCTGAATTGGAAATGGCAGAAGGAAAGACAGAAAACAGCGGGAAAGAAAAAACAGAAAAGCCCTCTGAGGAAAGCAAGCCAGAGGAAAACAATGAAATAAAAACGGAGGAATCCGGCCAGGAAGAAGTGGCTGAAAAAACACCGGAAACTTCTGATATAGAAGAAAAAGCTTCTGATACAGAAGAAACAGAAGCAGAAGGGGAAGATACCGGCAGCGAAGGGCAGGATCCGGAAAAAACAGAGGATCCGGAAGAAGGCGGGAAGCCAGAAGATGCCTCCAAAGCAGAAGAAGAACAGAATCCAGAGGGCAACGAAGAAAAAAGCCAGCCAGAAGATGGTGAAGAAGGGACTCCCGATGAAGCGGCAGAAGGAGAGCCAGAAAATAAAGAAGGAAGTGAAGATGCCGACGGGTCTGCCAGGGACGGCTTAGTAGCTGTTGGGAGCCAGGAGGTTTCTCCTTGGGCAGCAAAATTGCTTCCGAACGTAGAGGATTATTTAAATATCCGTACCGAACCTTCCGATGAAGCAGAACTTGCCGGGAAACTCCATAAAGGGGCTTCCGCAGATATTTTGGAGCAAGGGGAAGAATGGACAAAAATTAGTTCCGGGAGCGTAGAAGGCTATGTAAAAAATGAATTCTGCGTAACGGGGCTTGCGGCAGAGGAGCTTGCAAACCAGGTAGGCACCGTATATGCAACCGCAGTGACAGGCGGCGTAAGGATCCGCGAACAGGCGTCGGCTTCGGAAGATGCAACGGTTATGGATGTATTGGAAGAAGGCGGCAGGGCTAAGGTAGATACAGAAGCCGAAGCGCCGGAAGGCTGGGTTGTGGTAAAAATGGCAGAAGGCGTAGGCTATGTCAGCGCAGAATATGTGGATGTGGAGCTGAAATTAGGAAAAGCCATTTCCATTGAGGAGGAACGGGCAGCCATTGCAGCGGCAGAAGCAGAGAAAGCCAAGAAAGCACAGCAGGCGTCCAGCGGCACTTCCCAGAGAGGGGCAGTTTCAGCGTCTTATGATGACGTAACACTGCTTGGGGCGCTGATCCAGTGTGAAGCAGGCAGCGAACCGTATGAAGGGAAATTAGCAGTAGGAGCAGTAGTAATGAACCGTCTCCGTGCAGGCTATGCAGGCAGCATTTCAGGGGTTATTTACCAGAGCGGGCAGTTTACCCCGGCATCCAGCGGGGCGCTGGCAAGAGTGCTGGCAAGCGGCGTGTCGGGGAGCTGCATCCAAGCTGCACAGGAAGCAATCGGCGGAGCCAGCAACGTAGGCGGGGCAACAAGTTTCCGCAATACAGCTTCCGGGGCGTCTGGAATCGTAATTGGGAACCATGTGTTCTTCTAATATAATATCTTGTACCAAAAAATCACTGGCTATCCTGTGCAGGGCGGCCAGTGATTTTTTATGATGTACCAGCAAATATGTCAGGCATCAAAGGAATTGCCCAAGGAGAGCAAAGGCCATAATGTGGCATGGATAGAACACATAATAAAAATATTTATGCGGCCTGCCTTTGGAACCGTCATAGAGCAGGAAAAGGGGCAATGCAGACATTGCCATCCACTCAAATTCGTTTGTCAGGAAGTTTGGCGGTTCAAACCGCAGGACGTCGTACCCAAGCGTCCCGAAAATACGGCAATAGATAAAATCTACCAATAAGTTGGATGAAAGATGCATGTAAATTCTCGGAATGATTTGGCTTAAGATAATAATGGAATTTCCCAATACCACTGCGGAATACCAAGATGCACATTTCCATTTTTGGTTTTTGGAAAAATATAGGGCAATTCCCAACGCTATTACAAAAAAGCGGCCTTCGTTGAAAAAAATATTCCCGCTGATTGCTGCAAAGAATAAACAGTACGCATCGTCAAGCTGGATGGATACAAAGGTGCAGAAAACCACAGTGGCGGCCTGCCAGAAAATGTAGGCCGCCAAAATTTTTTTCCAATGGACGCTGCGCGCTATAGTTTTCTTTATTACTAGGATGAGGACATATAGCGCAAAAAATGTACCAAAAATATTTGTATCCAGCCGAACGAATATCCCATAATATCTATCAGATGGAATGGGCATGATATTGTATGCCAAATCCAGGAAAGCCATTAGGGCGTTAAATATGTACAATCTGCCTGCAAATGCTTTTCGGTCCTTCGTATTATCTATGGAATGGACAAAAACGAATAGGAACAATGGCATAGATATCCTGCCAATCCAACGCAGGTATAGCGGCATGCCGGGAAGGAACAGTGCAATATGGTCGAGTACCATTGCAATAAGTGCAATTTTTTTAAGCGCATTGGATGACATGGTATTATCGGTTCCCCCTTACAGAGCCTGAAAAGTCAGATGGAGCTTCAAATTGGAGGAAATAATATTTATTGTTTTTCAATCCTGAAAAGGTTGTGGATGCAGTTCCTCCGTTTGCGGAAACGGTATAGCTGCCGGCATACAATGCACCTGGGATATTATAATATCTGGCTCTGACGGTTAATTTTTTTGATGAATAATTTTTGGTATAGCTGTATATGCTGGATACACCATAAAAGCAATTATTCGTATATAAATCTGAACGTGATGCGGTTCCGCTAACGGAGTATGTTTCTCCGGTCGTATATAGGCTGGATTTGCTGGGCATTGATATAGACCTGCCCATGTTTTCAGAATACGCAGGCATTTGTTCGGAAACACCGACATTTTTATTTGTGCCATTTCCATCTTCATATGCTGCATATGCCGCGAGATTCATCCCTAATAACATTGTACATGTTAATAACACAGATAATAAACATTTTTTCATTTTTTAATCTCTCCTGTTTCTTGTCGTAAAATTAAAATACGTTTTCGTTGTGTGCATGTTAATGAGTTTTAATCACCATAACTTGAATATCCATTTTATAAATTTTTCAATAGAATATGCATGGAACATGCTGTATCCCTCCTTTCTGCGAAGAATATAGCATTGCCTGCAGCCCAATGCAATAGAAATTGGCTGAATGGCTGCTTAATTGGCTGAATGGCAAACAGAAACTGGCTGGATAGTTATTTCTTCCACTGTGCAGCAGGAACTGGTAAGATGACACTTACATAATAACTGGATTCACGCAGTTGGATATTGTATGCTCCCCCTATCCGGTTCAACGCTTCTTGGACATTTTTCAGGCCATACCCATGCATAGATTTCTCTTTTTTGGAGGTTGTAACATAATCTTCCCGTTTCCGGCAGGAATTTTCCAATTCTATTTGCAGGGCGTTCCTTTCCGAAGAAAAGGTGATGGTAAGGAATAGCGGTGTCCCTTTTGGAAAACGGTTGAGTTCCTCCACCGCATTTTGCAGGAGATTTCCATAAATGCTGCCCAAATCTGCTTGGCTAAAGATTTCTGCATTGCAGGCTTTCCCATAAATATGTATGTTGGCAGAGTTCTCTAATTGGGATAGGATGTGCAGCGTTATAATATTAAGAATTTTATTTCCTGTTTCGTAATAGCCTGCCTGCAATGACTGGAAGGTGTCTGACATATTTTTCAAATAGGATTGTAAAGCATCTAAATCCCCATCCTTAGCAAGCCCATTTAGGCATATGAGGTGATTTTGCATGTCATGCCTGTATTTTCTGGTATTCTGCTCTTTTTCCAGCAACATTTCATAATATATTTGTTCTGATTTTTGGAATTCTTCTTGTTGCTTTTTCAGTTCCACAAGGGCTTGGTTTGTCTGGACGATATACATAGAAAAGCCAATCAGTATTAATAAACTGAAAAAGGAGATAAATTCTAAAGCGCCAAATAAAATTTTTGCTCCTGTCCCTGGTATATATTCTATAGCCAAACTAATTACGCCAATAACTAACAATATATCCCAGACAAGGATAAGCGCTAATGCAGGCAGGGTTTTTTTGGCAATTTTCAGCAGCTTTGGCTTCAGTTGTAAGGAGGTGTGATGCCGGATGGCCAAAAGAACAAAGAATATCAGGCAATACGCAAAATCACCATATAGTGTGAGCATAGATGCTTCTGCAAGTTCTGTTGGCTGCAGGGTGATGGGGCCATTGATAAGTTCCCGGATGCCTTCCAGAAAAACAAAGACAATGGCAGCTTGATAGAATTTTTGTTTCCAGTTTTGCTTAAGGCAAATGCAGGATAT
>Ga0224740_10310_pt1 | contig 13796 bp, 9 predicted proteins | sample LIM_E_Water_Bulk_FD_161634 | JGI IMG/M metagenome (GOLD analysis project Ga0224740, IMG submission 161634) | Enriched cells from gastrointestinal tract of the lab mouse from Pacific Northwest National Laboratory (PNNL), Richland, Washington... | ecosystem: Host-associated > Mammals > Digestive...
CCTGCCAGAAGATCCAGGTTTTCCCCTTCAATTACCTTTGAAGCTTTCTTTTCCATCTGCTCGGAGGCAAGATGAACTAAAAGATCACTGACGCCGAATACCGGATCCCCTTCCCGGTCGCCGATATTCACCTTTACCTTCGTACCGTCTTTTTTCACAATCACTCCATGGAGGGCCAGCGGAAGCGCCACCCATTGATACTTCTTCACACCGCCGTAATAGTGGGTATCCAGCATGGCCATCTCTGTATCTTCGTAAAGAGGGACCTGCTTTAAATCCAGCCTGGGAGAATCAATGTGCGCCCCGAGAATGTTCATTCCCTGTTCTAAGGGCTGTCTGCCGATTACAAACAGGCAGAGCATCTTTTCCATATTTACCGCGTATAATTTATCTCCCGCCTGAATGCCGCGCCCCGACGCGATTACTTCCTTCAAATCTTCAAATCCGGCCGCTTTTGCCTGAGCCGTCAGTTCTGCAACACATTCCCGTTCCGTCTTACATTCAGAAATGAATTTCCGGTATTCTTCTCCAAAAGCAAATACTGCTTCTTTCTGCTCTTTCGAATATTTATTCCACGCATTTTTTCGTTCCATAGATCAGTCTTCTTCCTCCTCACTGGAATTTTTCTGAAGATTCGCCTGTACCCGGCGATACAGTTCCTGAGCCGCGTTGTATCCCATCTTTTTCTGTCTGTGGTTGACAGCCGCTGTCTCGCAAATCACGGCCAGATTTCGTCCCGGACGGATCGGCAGAGAATGGCATACGACTTTGTTGCCCAGAAATTCCGTATATTCTTCTTCCATGCCCAGGCGGTCATACTCATTTTCTTTTTTCCAGTCCTCCAGCTTGATTACCAGATCAATATTCTGTTTTTCTTTCACACACTCTACGCCAAACAAAGTCTTAACATCTATGATGCCCACGCCTCGCATTTCAATAAAATATCTGGTAATATCCGGCGCGGTTCCCACCAGCGTATGCTCGTTGATTCTGCGGATTTCCACGACATCGTCGCTGACCAGACGATGTCCTCTGCGGATCAGTTCCAGAGCGGCCTCGCTCTTGCCGATCCCGCTTTCGCCCATGATCAGAAGTCCCTCTCCATAGACATCCACCAAAACGCCGTGAATGGAAATACAGGGTGCAAGCGCTTCTCCCAGATAATAAATCAGCTCCGCCATAAATGCAGAGGTTCCATAATCTGTGGATAAAACCGGGGTCTGGTTCTCTGTGGCAATCCGTATCAAATCCTCGTCCGGTTTCAGATCACGGCTGAAAATCACACAGGGAATATTATGTGAGAAGAACTTTTCATAAACGTCCAGTTTCTCCTCCTGGCTCAGTTTCTGTATATAAGTATATTCCACCATACCGATAATTTCTATTCTGGTCTTTTCAAAATAGTCAAAATACCCTGTCAGCTGCAGGGCGGGACGGTTTACTTCTGCGGTAGTTACCTTGCGGGAATTAATATCCACTTCCGGATTCAGTACCTTTAATTTCATTTTGTCTGCAATCTTTTTTACACTTACGCCGCTCATTCTGCTTCTCCTTTCATCGGGAAAACCTTATTTCAGCCATAGATCAGTATAAATCTGCCATTCATACTGATTTTTGCCGTTTCATTTTCATTTTATCATAAAACCTATTGCTCTTCAACAGACGGCCTGTGGAAAAATTCATAGACTGCCCTTGCGGACTGCTCGTTCATGGAGGGCAGCTCTGCCAGCGTCTTTACATCTGCTTCACGTATGGCGTCCAGGGATAAAAACCTTTTCATCAGCGCTTTTCTTCGCACCGCGCCAATCCCCGGGATATCGTCGAGAACAGAATGTACCTGCTCCTTGCTTCTTAAGGAACGGTGAAATTCAATGGCAAACCGGTGCGCTTCATCCTGGATACGGGTGATCAGCCTGAATCCCTCACTGTGGCGGTCAATGGGAATTTCCTGATTGTGATAATATAAGCCCCTGGTTCTGTGATTGTCATCTTTCACCATCCCGCATACCGGAATCTGTAATTTCAGCTCTTCTAAAACCCGCAGCGCCACGTTTACCTGGCCTTTTCCTCCGTCCATCATAATCAGATCCGGAAAACGGGTAAAGCTTCCGTATTCCTGTTCCATATTCCGCTCTTTTAATTCCTCCTGCTCTTTCATTCCATGAGAAAAACGCCTCGTCAGCACCTCATACATGGAACCGTAATCATCCGGTCCGGTCACTGTCCGCAATTTGAATTTCCGGTAGTCGCTGCGTTTTGGCTTTCCTTTCTCATATACAATCATAGAACCCACAGATTCGAAGCCGCTGATATTGGAAATATCATATGCTTCCACCCGTTTCAAATCCTCAAGCTCCAGCAGTCTGCCAATCTCCTTTAACGCCCCTATGGTTCTGCCTTCTTCCCGTTTGATCTTTTCTTTATCCTGAGAAAGCACCATGCCGGCATTCTGGGCGGCAAGCTCCACCAGTTTTTCTTTGGTTCCCTTTTTAGGCACGCGCACATAAACTTTCTGCCCCCGTTTCTGCGACAGCCATTCTTCAATTACCTGAGCTTCCTCAATTTCCTCCTGAAGCATAAGCTCTCTGGGGATAAAAGGCGTCCCCGCATAAAATTGTTTCAAAAACGTGGCGAGCACCTGAGGTCTGGTGTCCTCGCTTCCGATATTAACATGAAAATGATCCCGCCCGATCAGTTTTCCATCGCGGATAAAAAAGATCTGTACCACTGCGTCCTCTGCGTCGGACGCCATGGCAATGATATCCTTATCCTCACCGTCAGAGCTGGTAATTTTCTGCTTCTGGGCGATCTGCTTCACCGCTTTTAGCAGCTCCCGGTATTCGATTGCTTTTTCAAAGTTCATGTTCTCGGAAGCATCCTGCATCTTCTCTTCCAGTTCCCTGAGTACAGGCTGGTAGTTTCCATTTAAAAACTCGATTGCCCGGCCGATCCTCTGGCGGTATTCTTCCTGGCTGATATATCCCTGGCAGGGCGCCATACACTGATGAATGTGATAATTCAGACAGGGCCGCTCTTTCCCAATATCTTTGGGCAGTACGCGGCTGCAGGTGCGGAGCGCATAAATCTTATCAATCAGCTCTATGGTATCTTTGACGGCGCCTGCGCTGGTATAAGGACCAAAATAGCGGGATTTGTCTTTTTTCATCTGACGTGAAAAGAGGACTCTGGGAAAAGCTTCTCCCAGCGTCACTCTGATATAGGGGTATGTCTTGTCATCCCGCAGCATAGTATTATATTTGGGCCTGTGTTCCTTGATCAGATTGCACTCCAAAATAAGCGCTTCCAGCTCAGAATCGGTGATGATATATTCAAATCGCTCAATCTGTCTTACCATCTGCGCCTTTTTCAGTCCCTCGTTGTGACTGGGACGAAAATACTGGCGCACCCGATTCCGAAGACTGACCGCCTTGCCAATATAAATAATTGCATCCCTGGCATCATGCATGATATAAACCCCAGGTTTCTGGGGAAGTTTTTTTAATTCCTCCTGAATGTCAAACATTATTTCATCCCTTTTAATAATTTATCTAAATAATCCTCTCCATCTTCCGGATCATCAGGCTCCTGCGGTTCCTCCTGATAAAGTTCCTGCGGCTCTTCGGACGCCTGTTCCTGAGCAGCTTCCTGCTCTTTTGTTTCTTCCGGTTCTTCCACAGATACCTTTTTCTTATGTTTCCGGAACATTTCCAAAGCGGAAATCTTAGGCTCCTCAGGGACTTCTTCCAAAACGATCTCTTTTTCCTCTCTGTTAAACACTTTACGGGTTAATTCCTCCGGAATCACTTCACGAATGATCGCATCCTGTACAACCTCCTCTGCCTCCAGAAAAACTACTTCTTTTTCTTCCGGCTGCATGGAGATATTGATTTCCTGCAAAGAATCCGCCTTTTCCAAAAGTTCCTGCGGCTCTTCCGGCGTAATGACCTGTTTCATGGCGCTGGCTCTGAGCAAATGCGTTCCGGATTCGTCCAGCGTATTCACTTCCTCCGGAAGCTCCTCCTGACCCATAAGCGTATTGCTTTGCAATAAAATTTCTTCGGGCTGGTCCAGGGTGTTTACTTCCAATGGCAGATGATCCGCCTCATTCGGCGTGTGCGCTTCTTGCAGAGAAGTACCCCGCATCAAAAGCTCTTCGGAATCGTCCAGTGTATTTACTTCCAGTGGAAACTCTTCCGCTTCTTCCAGAATACCGGCTTCCTGCGAAAACCTTTGCGGCTCTTTCCGTGTATTTACTTCCTCCGGAAATTCCCCGGAATCGTCCAGTGTGTTCACTTCCTCCGGAAACTCCTGAAATTCGTCCAGCGTATTTACTTCCTCCGGAAACTCTCCCGATTCCTCCGGCATATTCACTCTTCGCAGAAATTCTCCCGGCTGTTCGAGAGTATTCACTTCCTCCGGAAACTCCGCTGATTCCTCCGGTATACTGACTTCTCTTAGATTTCCTGCCGCCTCGTTGGGCCGCTTTCCTCTGAGTTTCACCTGATAATGCTCTTCATAATTCTCATCTTCTATTGGAAATTCAGGTATTTCACGATCTTCCTGCCTGAATGTATCCTCTGTTTTATCTGTGCCCGGCGCCTCCTCTGTCTCCGATATTCCTTTTAATTCGCGGAAAATCTTCATAAATTCCCTGCCCGTGATCGTCTCATGCTCATACAGATAATGAGCAATCTCATCGAGAATGCTTCTGTTCTCCTGAAGAAGACGAATCGCTTCATCGTAGCTCGCTTTTAAGATCCGCATTACTTCCTGGTCAATCTGCGCCGCCGTATCTTCTCCGCAATTCAGACTTGCCCGGCCATCCAGATACTGATTCTCAACGGTAACAAGTCCCATCAGCCCAAATTTTTCAGACATGCCGTACTGCGTCACCATAGCCCGCGCTATTTTGGTCGCCTGCTCTATATCATTAGAAGCCCCGGTAGTAACAGAGTCAAATACAATCTCCTCTGCCGCCCTGCCGCCCATATAAGTGACAAGACGCGCTGCCAGCTCATTTTTCGTCATCAGGAATTTTTCTTCTTCCGGCACCTGCATCGTATAACCCAAGGCGCCCATAGTCCTGGGCACGATGGTAATCTTCTGCACTGGCTCCGTATCTTTCTGCAAAGCAGTTACCAGAGCATGGCCCACTTCATGATACGCCACCATTTTCTTCTCTTTGGGACTCATAATACGGTCCTTCTTCTCTTTTCCGGCAATTACTACCTCAACAGATTCAAAAAGATCCTCCTGATTTACATACTTCCTTCCGTCTTTGACAGCATTGATGGCCGCCTCATTAATCATATTGGCCAGATCAGATCCCACTGCGCCGGACGTCGCCAGGGCAATCGCATCCAGATCCACCGTTTCATCCATCAGCACATTCTTGGCATGTACTTTCAAGGTTTCCACACGTCCTTTAAGATCCGGCTTATCCACAATGATTCTGCGGTCAAACCTTCCGGGACGCAGCAACGCCTTATCCAGCACTTCCGGACGATTGGTAGCCGCAAGAATCAGCAGACCCTTGGATGTGTCAAAACCATCCATCTCTGCCAGAAGCTGGTTCAGCGTCTGCTCCCGTTCATCGTTTCCGCCGTATCTGGTATCGCGGCTCTTGCCTATGGCGTCAATCTCGTCAATAAAAATAATACAGGGCGCCTGCTTCTGCGCTTCTTTGAACAAATCCCTGACACGGGAAGCTCCCACCCCCACAAACATCTCTACAAAGTCCGAACCTGCCAGAGAGAAAAAGGGTACCTTCGCCTCTCCTGCAACTGCTTTGGCAAGCAATGTTTTACCAGTTCCCGGAGGGCCCACCAGGAGCGCGCCCTTGGGAAGTTTCGCTCCAATATCTGTATATTTCTTGGGATTATGCAGAAAATCCACCACTTCCTGAAGGGAATCTTTTGCTTCATCCTGTCCGGCAACATCCTTAAAGTTTACCCCTGTGGACTTCTCCACATAAACTTTTGCCGTGGTCTTACCCACTCCCATGACGCCGCCTCCTCCCATTTTACGGAAGATAAAGAAATACAGCAGCACCCACACAATTACCAGCGGAAGGATATAACTTACCATATTCCACATAATTGCTGAAGACACATCCTCTACCGTGCCGCTGAATTTTACGCCATGTTCTTTCAGCAGGGGAAGCAGAGTTTCATCATTTAATTCGGCGGTATAATAAGTAATCCGGTATAATTTGTTCTCACTCCTGGGTTTAATTTTAATTCTGTTGGAAGTAAAGATAACTTCCTCCACCTTATCGCTTTCCACCATATTAATAAACTCTGAATAAGTGATCTCTTTATTGGCGGCGTCCTTGGCGCAGCTGTTCAGAAGGCTCGTCAGAAACAGCACCACCAAAGCCGCGAGAATAAAAATCATAACCGTCATTCCATTACGGTTATTTCCGCCGTTATTATTCCCTCCGTTATTGTTCCCGCCGCTATTATTCCCATTCATATTATTATTTCCTTTGTTCTCCATTGATTTCCTCCTGAATATCGCTCCCTGTGATTCGGCGACACTATTTTATTATATGTTCATTCTTTTTGAAAAGCAATATGTTCTTTAGAAACTTTTCTACAATATTTTCTAAACTTTTTATAAACTTTTTTATAAAAATCCTAGATTTCTTTCATCATAGGTTGTATAATGTAGTAATTATTGAAAATGATACATATTGAAGGAGGAGCTACTATGTCCGTAAAATACGTCTTTGTCACTGGTGGTGTGGTTTCCGGCCTGGGAAAAGGAATTACAGCAGCTTCCCTGGGACGTCTGCTGAAAGCGCGGGGTTATAAAGTTACCATGCAGAAATTTGATCCGTATATCAACATCGATCCCGGAACAATGAACCCCATTCAGCACGGAGAGGTCTTCGTCACCGATGACGGCGCAGAAACAGATTTGGACCTTGGGCACTATGAACGTTTTATTGATGAAAATTTAGGAAAAAATTCCAATGTCACAACCGGAAAGGTGTACTGGTCCGTTCTGCAGAAAGAGCGCCGGGGAGATTACGGCGGAGGCACTGTCCAGGTGATTCCTCATATCACCAATGAAATCAAAAGCCGTTTTTACCGGAATTTCACCACGGAAGACACCCATATTGCCATTATCGAGGTTGGAGGAACTGTGGGCGACATGGAGAGCCAGCCGTTTCTGGAGTCTATCCGTCAGTTCCAGCATGAGATTGGACATGAGAACGCCATCCTGATTCATGTAACCCTCATTCCCTATATCAGCGCCTCCGGAGAAATGAAAACCAAACCTACACAGGCCAGTGTGAAAGAACTGCAGGGCATGGGGATTCAGCCTGATATTATTGTTTGCCGTTCCGAGCATCCCTTAGACCAGGGAATCAAAGACAAAATTTCCTTATTCTGTAACGTTCCCTGCAGCCGTGTACTGCAGAATCTCGATGTGGAATATCTGTACGAGGCGCCTCTTGCCATGGAAGCGGAGAATCTCGCGCAGGTAGCATGTGAATGTCTCCATTTAGACTGCCCGCAGCCGGATCTTACAGACTGGATCGACATGGTGGACGCTCTCAGAAACCCCAACAAGGAAGTGGAAATTGCCCTTGTTGGAAAATATACGGCGCTGCACGACGCATATATCTCTGTGGTGGAAGCTTTAAAACATGGAGGGATTGCAGAACGCGCCACCGTAAATATCAAATGGGTGGATTCTGAATTACTGAACGCAGAGAACGCCGGAGAAATTCTCGGACAAGTACAGGGCATTCTGGTTCCCGGCGGTTTTGGCGACCGGGGTGTGGAAGGCATGATTGTTGCCGCTCAGTATGCCCGCGAGCACAAGGTTCCTTATCTGGGTCTCTGTCTTGGTATGCAGGTGTCTATCATCGAATATGCAAGACATATCTGCAGCTTCCATGACGCTCACAGTATTGAACTCAACCCCAACACTACCCACCCGGTGATTGCCCTTATGCCGGATCAAAACGGCGTGGAAGATCTTGGCGGAACGCTGCGCCTCGGCTCTTATCCCTGTATTTTGGATAAAACTTCCAGGGCGTTCCAGGTATATGGAGAAGAAACCATACACGAACGTCACCGTCACCGTTATGAAGTCAACAATGATTACCGTTCCGTGCTGACTGAACACGGGATGAAGCTCTGCGGCCTGTCGCCGGACAGCCGGATTGTGGAAATGGTGGAAATCACCGACCATCCCTGGTTTATAGCCACCCAGGCGCATCCGGAATTAAAATCAAGGCCCAACCGCCCGCATCCGCTGTTCAAAGGATTTGTAGAAGCGGCAATCAAAACCAGACGATAGTTTATAGCACAACAGCCTGACAGATCTCACGATCCGTCAGGCTGTATTTTTATAGGAAATTCCTTCGGATTCCCTATAAATAAAAAACAATGATCGCACTGCGGCGGAAAAGAAATATGCCGCTAAAGCGACCCGCCGCAGGCGGAGAATCCTGCAGAGCAGGATTCTTTGTTCTTTATTATTTTCCAATTTCCCATAACCCTTTGATCTGGCCGCTTAAGGTATCAAAATCCCATTGCTTCTCACTGTTTTTTCTGCTGTTGGGATCGTTTACAAAAAATCCCCGTTCATCATATCCCCGAATCAGGATAAAATGCCCTGTAGTGGTAAAATCGCCCGGACGCATACTGCAGATCAGCACGCTTCCCTGATCCAGCGCCTGCTTCATGGCCGTCTCGCCAAGCGGCAGTTCCTTTCCGGAAAGTCCCAGTCCCGCCGCTCCTTCAGTGAAAAAGCTCCAGCTTGTCCCCGCTTCTGTACTATAATTGTTTTCCATTGCATACTCCGCCATTTTGCGGGGATTCATCTGAGTATCTTTCGTCAATCCCAGGTATGCCATCGTCATACAGGTCGGGCCGCAGCCTGCTGGTCCGATCATGCTGTCGCTGTAACTGTCGTATCCCCATCGCAGGTCCCACTGCATCAGTAAAGGAATCTTCTGTTCACTGCAGAGATCAGAAATATCGATCTCCTGTTCCATATATTGTCTGCGATTGGGATAATTGGTCACAAAATCATAAGTCTCCTCATTCTTTTCCAACATTTCCAAAAGTTCCTGCGGATACTCTTCCTGCATGGCGGTACTTAAAAATTCCTGAACGTCTCCTGCCTGAAGCAAAACGGGAATCAGCGTCTTGGCAAAGAACACAACGCCTGCCGCCAGCAGCAGAAACATCCCCGCACAGATTCTTCTGCGTCTTCTGCGGGCCGCCCTTCTCTTTCGCAAAGAAGCCTTTCTTCTCCCGCCTGAAATCCCTCCATAATTTGCACCAGCGTAATATTCCATAACCCTTCCGTCCTTTCTATATCTCAAATTTCCAGATGCATCTGGCTTTTTAAATCCTGATCTTAGTATAGACAAAAGGCATCCATGATTCTTACGTTTTTTCTCTCAAACTATTTAAGATTTTATGAAGATTTGCTTCACTGTTTTGCGGGAATTTCTACGGTAAATACCGTCCTCTCCTCCTGGCTTTCCGCCCGGATCTGCCCGCCGTGACGCTCCACGATTTCTCTGGCGATGGCAAGGCCCAGTCCGGCGCCTCCGGTTTTACTCTGTCTTGCCGAATCGAGACGGTAAAACTGTTCAAAAATACGATCCAGCTTTTCTCTGGGAATTGTCGCGCCCTGATTCTCCACCTGAATACACAAATTTGAGGAACTGAGCGCTGCCCTGAGCGATATAACGCTTCCCTCATATCCATAGAGCAGGGCATTCCGCAGTAAATTATCAAAAACCCGCTGCATTTTATCGGTATCACAGGTAATGTTCAACTCCTCTGGTTCCAGCTCCAGCCTGCATGTGATACGCTTTTCCGCAAACATAGGCTGAAATTCATAAACAATCTGTTCCAGCATCCGTTTCAGGGAAACTGTCACCGTCTCCAGCTCCAGATGCGTCAGATTAAATCTGGTTATTTCAAAAAATTCATTGATCAGCTGCTCTAAACGCTCTGCTTTTTCCAGGGAAACGGCAAGATATTTTTGCCGAAGTTCCTCCGAAATCTGCGTCTCCTGCCGCATCAGAGATAAGTAACCAATTACGGAAGTCAAAGGCGTTTTCAAATCATGCGCAAGATACACCACCAGATCGTTTTTCCGCTGCTCCGCTTCTCTTGCCAGCCGTTCATTGCGTTTAATCTGACGCTGCACCTCATTCATATGATCTTCCACCTCGCGAAGTTCCGGCCTCAGACGGATCTGACCTTCACAGGCGAGCTTCTCCATGGCGTCTATCACGTCCTGAAAATAATTCAAAAGTCTGATCCAATAAAATATGCCGATGAAAAAAAGTCCTGTCAGAAACAATCCGGATACAAACATACCCTGGTTTTCTGAAATCCAGTGAAGCAGCGGATATGCCCCTTCCGTTCCATACCAGACAAAAGAGCCAAAAAAAGCCTTTCCCAAAAGAAGGCACAGCACCAGCAGCGCCATACAGACCGTGCCGGCATAGAGCATCTTCTGGAAAAAGCGCCTTAAAATAACTGATTTTATATGCTTTTCACCTTTCATAACTTCCTCCGGATTATGTTTCAATCGTATATCCCACTCCCCAGACTGTCTTAATGAACTTGTGGTTTCGATAGGAATCCTGCATCTTTTCCCGGATTCTTGCGATATGCGCCATTACGGTATTATTGCTGTCCAGATATTTTTCTTTCCACACGGCTTCAAACAATTCTTCTGAAGAAACCACCTCCCCCTGACGCTCGCACAAATACCACAAAATAGAAAATTCGCGGGGCGTCAGGTCCAGCTCTCTGCCGTACAGGGTGCTCTTATGCGTACATTGATTCATCACAAGCCCCCGCACTTCCAGCTCATCGTTTTCTTTTTCCGCGGCCTCATTATGCCCCGCCTGATTATAACGGCGGTAACGGCGCAGCTGCGTCTTAATGCGCGCCACTACTTCCAAAGGGTTAAAGGGCTTGGTAATATAATCGTCCGCCCCCAGCATAAGACCGTTAATTTTATCCACATCCTCCACCCTCGCCGTCAGCATAATAATTGGAAAATAATGGTTCTTACGTATTTTCTGGCAAAGCGCAAACCCGTCTGTATCGGGCAGCATCACATCTAACAGCGCCAGATCAATCTCTTCCTGCTCCACGCATGTTAACGCCTCTGAGCCCTGATAAAATTTGCGTACCTGATAACCCTCGTTGACCAGATACAATTCCAGAAGATCTGCTACCTCTTTCTCGTCATCCACCACTAAAATTCTTTCTGCCATGCGTTCCTCCATACTTTTACCATGTCCCTGCGTCCTTCTTACTGTTCAGGAAGATGCGCGAGTACCTGGGGAAACAATTCCACACTGCGGCGTAAAATCCCCTGCATACATGCTATGGCAATGCCGTAATTAGTTATCGGAACTCCCTGTTCTTTCGCGCATTTCTGCCGGTACCGCATCTCCCTTTCATTGAGCATACATCCCCCGCAGTGTATAATCAGTTTATAGGCAGACAAATCCTGTGGAAATTCCGTTCCGGAAGACAATTCAATCTCAAGCTGTTTTCCCGTATATTCCTTCAGCCAGCGGGGAATTTTCACAGAACCGATATCATCACACTGCCTGTGATGCGTACACCCTTCTGAAATCAGTACTTTATCCTGATCCTGCAGCCGCCCGATCGCTGCCGCACCCTGAACCGCCGTCTCAAGGTTTCCTTTCTGCCTGGCAAACAAAATAGAAAAAGACGTCAGCGGTATTTCAGGGGGCGTATCTTTACTTACTCTGGCAAACGCCTGGCTGTCTGTAATCACCATCGCAGGCTGCCTGCCAAGCTGCTGCAGCGTCCCCGGAAGTTCATGATCCTGAACCACCACAGCCACCGCCCCGGCTTCTAAAATATCCCGGATTGTCTGCTGCTGCGGCAGAATCAGTCTTCCCTTCGGCGCGGCCTTATCAATGGGCGTTACCAGTACTACGAAATCAGAGGGATTCAGCAAATCTCCCACGATACGCTGAGGATTCTCTTTTGCAGCGGTCAGACCGGCAATTTTTTCTTTGAGCTTTTCGATCTGAAACCCTGTCTGAGCGCTGATTCTGACGATATGCTCTTTTTCCGCTTCCGGAAAATCTTTCCCGTCATTTGTTTCTTCTCTCAGATCTTCTTTATTAAAAGCCAGCACATAGGGAATTTCCTTCTCTTTAAAAATTTTCAAAATCTCTTTGTCCGCAGCGGTAATCCCTGTTGTACCGTCTATTACCAGCACCGCCGCGTCTGTCTTATTTAAAATCTGCCTGGTTTTGCGCACCCGCAGCTCTCCCAATGTTCCTTCATCATCTATTCCCGGAGTATCTATAATCACAACCGGACCCATAGGCAGCAGCTCCATTGCCTTTTGTACAGGATCCGTAGTCGTTCCCTTCACTTGAGACACGACTGCCAGATTTTGCCCTGTCACTGCATTCACCACACTGGATTTTCCTGCATTCCTTCTTCCGAAAAAACCGATATGCACGCGGTTTGCGGAAGGCGTGTTATTTAAACTCATACCAAAACTCCTCTTTTATAAATTCAAATTTTAGAATAGGCCGCTTTACTGCTGATTCCCGGCAGTTTTCCCAGTTTGCCGGAAAGGGCGCTGATGACATTCTGCGGGGCGTCCACCGCAATACTGATAATATTAATACCTTTTTGCGGGTAGGGAATACCCATTCTTCCAATAATACAGGAACCATACTCATGAAGAATCTGATTTAATTCTTCCACAGATGACTCCTCCTCCACAATAATGCCGATGATCGCCACCCGCGTTTCCACTTTTCCATTTGCTAATATCTTTTCTGTCATAATTACCTGCCTTCTATTGTGCTGTCTGTATTATATCTGGCGAAACTCCGCAGAATATTCGCTCATCTGCAAGGCGGATTTTCGACGGCGCAGCGGTGGCTGCGGATAGAAAATCCAACGCGGCAGATGGACGGATCGGCAAGGAAGTTTGGCTGAATATAATACAGACAGCACACTATGTTCCCAGCCATTGTCTTTTATTAAAAATTGCGTTCGTTCTGTCAATCAAAACGACTGCCGCATCATTTACATTTGTCCCGGTAGCGCCCGTCACAATCAGTCCTCCGCATTTTTTCAAAGCGTTATAAGCGTCGTTTTGCTTTAATACTTCATCAATGTCAATTTCCTGCTGATGCAGACGCTCTTTGGTGCTGTCGTCGCAAAAACCTCCCGCCGCGTCTGTCGGCCCGTCTGTACCGTCGCTGCCAAAACTGAATACCGCCGTACTGTTCAGACCCGCAATGCCGGAGGCTGCCGCCAGAGCCAGCTCCTGATTCCGTCCGCCTGTTCCGCTGCCCTTCACATGGACTACGGTTTCTCCGCCTGCGATAAAAGCCAGACTCTCTGTGGAATCCGCATAACTTTTGGCAATCGAAGCCAGGAAAGAACCTGCTTCTCTTGCCTCGCAAGTCAGTTGGTCTGTCAAAATTACTGTCTTATAGCCCAACTTTTCACAGGCCCGGGCCGCTGCCCGGCATAAATCTTTTACGCTTCCGCTAACCCTGGTTTCCACATTGGATAATTGTTTCGGCGTTTCTATTTTCAGGCAGCTCAACGCCTTTTTACTGAGCTTTAAATTATATTTGCGTACAATAGCGAGCGCCGTTTCACAAGTGGAACTGTCCGGATAAGCCGGACCGGAGGCAATCATATCCAGAGGATCGCCAAGAATATCGCTGAGCACAATACTGTATACCTGCGCAGGCTCACAGTATTCAGCAAATTTTCCGCCTTTGA
>Ga0224740_10312_pt1 | contig 13785 bp, 11 predicted proteins | sample LIM_E_Water_Bulk_FD_161634 | JGI IMG/M metagenome (GOLD analysis project Ga0224740, IMG submission 161634) | Enriched cells from gastrointestinal tract of the lab mouse from Pacific Northwest National Laboratory (PNNL), Richland, Washington... | ecosystem: Host-associated > Mammals > Digestive...
TCCGGCATAGGATTCTGTGCCTGCATGACGTTCTACGGATACATCTTCTTCGGAACTTATTTCTGTTCCTCTTAAATATGGATAATAATAATCAAACGAAAATTTATCTTCCGAATCAAATTCACCGCAGACAGCTATACCAATATTTTCAGCGAAATCCTTACAAAATTCTGCCAATATTGTTTCATTCCCATTTGAAGTATATGCCCTTTCATCTGCATTTACAATAATATCCGTAATTAGATTCTGCAACTCTTTTCTATTTTTGATCTTACTGAATCCAATTGCCCTCATATATTTATGCAAAGATTTCACCTCTTTTCAAATCATATTTTTTAGAAACTATAAATCTATTTTATTAATTCCTGTCCGCCCATGTATGACCGAAGGACTTCAGGAATTTTGACGGAACCGTCTTCTTGAAGATTATTTTCCAAAAATGCAATCAACATCCTTGGGGGAGCAACTACCGTATTATTTAATGTATGCGCAAAGTATTTTCCTTTTTCCCCATTTACACGGATTTTTAATCTTCTCGCCTGTGCATCCCCTAAATTAGAACAACTTCCCACTTCAAAATATTTTTTCTGTCTGGGGGACCAAGCTTCTACATCATAAGATTTTACTTTTAAATCGGCCAAATCGCCGGAACAACATTCAATCGTCCTTACCGGAATATCCAAAGAACGGAATAAATCTACTGTATTCTGCCATAATTTATCAAACCACATTGGCGATTCTTCCGGTTTGCAAACAACTATCATTTCCTGTTTTTCAAATTGATGAATACGGTATACCCCTCTTTCCTCCAAACCATGAGCCCCTTTCTCCTTTCTAAAACAAGGGGAATAGCTTGTAAGTGTTTTTGGAAGTTCTCCCTCCTGAATAATTGTATCAATAAATTTTCCAATCATAGAATGCTCAGAAGTACCTATTAAATATAAATCTTCTCCTTCTATTTTATACATCATAGCATCCATTTCTGCAAAACTCATAACTCCGGTAACTACATTGCTCCGAATCATAAAAGGAGGTACACAATAAGTAAATCCTCTATTTATCATAAAATCTCTTGCATAGGATATCACTGCGGAATGGAGCCTAGCAATATCCCCCATCAAATAATAAAACCCGTTTCCTGCAACTTTCCGCGCGCTATCCAAATCAATCCCTTTTAACTTTTCCATAATTTCTGTATGATAAGGTACTTCAAAATCCGGAACAATAGGTTCCCCATATTTTTCAATTTCTACATTTTCCGTATCATCTTTTCCAATCGGAACGCTTGGATCAATGATGTTTGGAATTGCCATCATAATTTTATTGATTTTTTCTTCCAATTCCTTTTCTTTTTCTTCTAATTCTGCAAGCCGTTTTGCCCCGGCTGCCACTTCTGATTTCTTTTCTTGTGCTTCTTCTTTCTTCCCTTTTGCCATCAATGCACCGATTTCTTTAGAAATCTTATTTCTATTCGCACGCAAATCATCAGCTTCTTGTTTTGCTTTCCTGCTTTCCGTATCCAACAATATTACTTCATCAACTAAATCTAATTTATTGTCCTGAAATTTCTTTTTAATATTTCCCTTTACTACTTCCGGGTTTTCCCTTAAAAATTTAATATCAATCATAATCCATTCTCCTTATTGAATTTAAACCTACTAAATATTTTCTATTACTTTTTCTATAAAAACACTTTTATCTGTTAGAAGATCTTTCACAAAATCATGCTGAATCCTATCCCCTTTTTTATCATAAATAATTTTTATAAAAGGCCTGTCCGGATTATTTTTGTTTTGCCGTAAGACAATCCCTATTTCCCCTTCATTCGTAAGAACATAAGAGCCTGCCGGATAAACTGCCGTAAATTCTAAAAGCACATCCACAATATCGCCGTCGAATAAAATATCTTTATTTTTTTTCAAATACTGAATTGCCTCAAAAACTTTCAGCCGCTGATGACCAATACCACATATCATTTCGTCAAACTGTTCACAGATATTTACAATCTTTACTTCTAAAGGTACATAAATAGACTTGAGCGGATATCCGGTACCATCCATATTTTCATGATGATACAAAATAATATCTTTACTGAGTTCCGATATCCATGTTTCATTTTTTAATGCCGAATATCCATAAATAGGATGTTTTTTATATTCAGCCAATTCCATTTCAGAAAATTCCTGCATATCTTTATTTGTATAATCGACTGTAATATACCTTAAGCCCAAATCATGAAGAAGGCATCCCACTCCAATATCATGTATCCTACTTTGAGGGATTTTCATTTTTAGTCCCATTAATATTGCCAAAGTACATATATTTATAGAATGTTCATAAATATCGGAACTTCTTTCTTTAATATCATAAATTCTTTCAATTACTTCTTCTTCTTCTAAAAGATTACTAATGATATTATCTGCTGTCTTACTAAGTTCCACTAACTCATCGCTATTCCTGTAAGTATGCTTTTCTATAATTTCTTTTACTTTATCTTTAAAATTCTTTCCAGTTTCATCTTTTAATATTTTGACTTCATGTGTACTTATTTCATCTTCAACAAAAACCTCTCTAATACCCAATTCCCCTAATTTTTCAATATAGTCTTTTCTCAGCTTTGTTCCTTCGGATAATAAAATCTTATAATCAGGAGTCATAACTGTCTTAGCCAGTATTTCCCCTCCCTTTAGATCGACAATCTTTTGTATCCTCATACTGATTTCCCCTGTCTTTCCATCAAGAATCAATTCCCATCGCCATATCCAGCGCCTGTTTTTCTTCTTCTCCCAATAGAATACTGCACTGTCCATTTTTTATTTCTTTTGAATAAGAATAACAACCTTCTGTACTATGGACGGAATTAATAATAAATCCGCAATCATTTTCATTTAAAAGTGCAAGGCTAAAACTAAGCTGTCCTCCCATTTGTTTAAATGCATCATATTTGACAATACCAACTTTTTGAAAAGATAATTCCTGTTTTTTAAACAATTCCCTTATATCATTTTTATTTTTTTCAATTGAAACTTTAATAAATTTATTATCCTCGTATAAACCGATAATATCTTTTTCCAGGCTTTTTGCATCTTTTCCTTGCATAAATACTGAATATTTCTTTTTTAATTTCGATAGTTTTACCATTTGGATGATAATCAATATAATAGATATGGCAATTACCGCTGCCATCCCTATTAAAATATATCCAATATCAACGTTGCCTAAACCTATGTAGTTAAATACCTGACTGTTCACAATTTCCTCCTATTGTACTTTAAATATATATTATATAATATATCCATAATCCTCAATGATAAAATAGTATCATTTTTTATAAATTTCTAATGCATGAGCCTATCCGTAATTTTTTCCAAATCATCATTATTATAAAATTCTATTTCAATCTTTCCTATCCCTTCCCCTTTTGATGAAATAGCCACTTTTGTACCAAGAGACTGCTTTAACTTTTCTTCTATATCCTGATATATAATTTCTAAACTTTTATCTTTTTCAATTTTCTTTTTCTCTTTTATCGGTTTATTTAAATCTTTTACCAGCTTTTCTACATCCCTCACACTAAGTTTTTCATCAAATATTTTTTGTGCAATAGTATACTGTTGTTCTTTATCTTCGATTGAAATTAATGCTCTGGCATGCCCGGTCGTAATCATATCATCTATAATCATCTGCTGTACTTCATCGCAAAGTTTTAACAACCGCATTGAATTTGTTACAGCCGTCCTACTTTTTGATACTCTTTCAGCAACTTCATCCTGTTTCAAATTAAATTCCGTCAAAAGCCTTTTATAAGCCATAGCCTCTTCGATTGGATTCAAGTTTTCACGCTGGATATTTTCAATCAAAGAAATTTCAACTATTTCCTGTTCTGTTAAATCCCTTATTATAACAGGAACTTCTTTCAAACCAGCCATTTTGGCAGCACGCCATCTTCTTTCCCCTGCTACAATTTCATAATAAGTTTTTCTATCCTGCACTAAAATTGGCTGCAATAACCCGAACTGTTTAATTGATTCCGCAAGTTCCAACAAAGAATCTTCATCAAAATTTTTTCTAGGCTGTTCCCTATTTGGTTCCACCATCGTTATCTTAACTAATTTTTCTGAACTATCATCTACACTATTATCCACTTTTACTTTTTCATTTTTTACTTCTATTGTACTCGGTATTAATGCATCAAGTCCCTTCCCTAATCCTCTTGCTGCCATATTTGTTCCTTTCCGCTTTTACGCTAAAATCATTTTTTAATTATTTCCTCTGCCAACATCATATATGCTTCTGCGCCAGCAGATTTTGGGTCATATTTATTAATTGGCAACCCATAGCTCGGTGCCTCTGCCAAACGTATATTTCTTGGAATAACTGTATTATAAATATTTTGATTTAAATGACTTTTCACGTTTTCCACGACTTGCATTGATAGATTAGTTCTAGAATCATACATAGTAAAAACAATGCCTTCCATATCCAAATCAGGATTCAATCTTTCTTTTACCAAATTCACAGTATGTATTAATTGGCTTAACCCTTCCAAAGCGTAGTATTCGCACTGGATAGGAACTAAAACGGAATCTGCAGTGGTCATTGAATTAATGGTTAACATATTAAGGGAAGGAGGGCAATCAATAATAATATAATCATACTGATCCTTTATCCAATCCACTTCATTCCTCAATATAAATTCCTTTTTATCTACCCCTATTAATTCTATTTCAGTTGCCGCTAAATTTACATTAGAAGGAATTAAGGATACCTTATCCATTACATTTTTTATTATACATTCCTGTATCGAACATTCCCCTAAAAAAAGTTCATATATTGTGTTATCTAAATTATTTTTATCGACTCCAAACCCGCTCGTCGTATTTCCCTGGGGGTCTGTATCAATAACAAGCACATTTTTATCTTTTGCTGCCAATGCAGCAGACAAATTAATTGATGTAGTTGTCTTCCCTACACCGCCCTTCTGATTTGCAATTGCAATAGCTTTTCCCATAATTAATTCCTCCTCTAACCCATGTGGCATAAACAATATTTCACAGCAATTGATTAAATATTATTTTTCTATAAATGCAGATTATTCTTTATTGTCTTATGAAATAAAATTGCACATGAAAAGATTATAACATTAAACAACAATATAATCTATAGTTTATTTTAGGGAAAGCAAGCGATTTTTTACTGAAATTGATATTAAATATGTATAATACTTAAAGAAATATTTTTATAGTTTTAATCGGAATGAAGGTTCACGCCGGTACTGATGCCGGTAGCGGTTTGTGCATTTGCTAACGGGTACTTCTGCAAACATGCATGATATATCTGAAACATCAAAACTAATACGAAAAGATGACCATGTAGTTTATGGTGATTCAGGTTATCTGGGCGCTCCCACGCGGGGGAAAATCAAAGATGATGAGGTGTTATCCAAGATAGAATTCCGAACCAATAAACGTCCATCCAGCCTTAAAACTGCTGATGATTAGAAGTTGCAAAGGAGAATTTTATGAAGTCAAGTAATAGAGGTGATGGCTGGTTAACTGGAAGACTATATTTTAACAGAGAAAATAAAAGAATAATTATCAAAATACCGGAAAGTGGATTTGGCTATATATACTTTTAAAATTTTTCACAATGCTTATAAATTACCAAAACAAAAACTCATTTTTCTCATATTATAATATTAAAAAGTGTTTTCGACACTTTATTAAGAACCTTTGGTTCTTCACCAATCTATGTTCCTCTGGCGAAGTACTTTCCTATAAAGTAAAAAAGAATCCTGCTTGCAGGATTTTCCGCCTGCGCCAGGTCGCGCAGAGATATGCTCCTCTCCGCCGCAATTCAATAATTGCTTTTTACCATATGGAATATTCGGAAAATTTTCCATATGGCAAAAAGTATCTTTAGCACTCCATGTTGCATCCTTCTGGCAAAGGACTTTCCTATATAGGATTCGGGCGTCAAAAGGTCTGTCTGACGGTGGCACTTGGCAGATGGTACAAAAAGATATTGAGTAAGTGCCTTTTGTATGATGGAGAGGAGACTCAAAAATCGTGGAAGCCAATACTAAACACGATTTTCGTTTTAAGAGGATTATCTAAATGCTCCATACAATGGAATAGCAAAACAAGTTTTGCAGCACAATTTTTTTGTGTCATCTGCCAAGTGTCACCGCCGGACAGACCTTTTGACACCCGAATCCTATATGGTAAAAAATATGTATAAATGAATATTAAACACTTCAATAATTTAATACCTTCAATGTCTTAAAATTTTCCTACACACCTACAACTCAATATACACCATCTTATTTTTTAAAATTCATAATTTTTAAAGACTCTAAAATTTCACACAAGCCATAAAACTATATTTTTGATATAATAAAGTATTGTAAAACATTTTTTCTACTTAAATTTTTATTTAGGTTTTACTTAGTAAAATATTCAATACGATAGTGTAACCATGCCACAAATGGCGCGGGTCGATTGTATGAGGCATGGATTTCGTTTGCAATCGACCTGTACTTCACCAATTTTTTTATTCTGCTTAGTAAAATCAAAACAAAAATTTAGTAGAAAAAATGTTTCACGATACCCAATCTTGTTTCACATCCCCTCTCACAATATCTTGGGTCTATTTGTTTCACGTGAAACATTATATTGTATTTCTAAAATAAATAATTCTATGTTTCACGTGAAACATAGAATTAAATAAAAACATATAAAACATCCACAAAAAAAACAAATCAATTCATATAACTACAACTGAATCAAATTATTCTTTATAGCAAAAACAGCCGCCTGAGTCCTGTCGCTAACCTCTATTTTTTTAAATATATTCGATATGTGATTTTTAACAGTCCTTTCACTTATACTCAATATAACTGCGATTTCTTTATTAAACATTCCATTTGCAACCTGAATTAAAACTTCCAACTCCCTTTTGGTTAGAGATTCTATTTTTTCTTTGTCCATATCTCTATTTACTAATCTGGAATTTAAAGACGGTATCAAACTGGATTGAATATAACTTTCTCCGTTATAAACATAATTAATTGCTTTCTTCAATTCTGCCGATTCAGAATCTTTCAATATATAACCATCTACTCCTATATCAATCGCTTTTAATAAATACTCCACTTCATTATGAACAGTTAACATCAATACTTTAATATCTATGTCATTTTCTCTAATTTCTTTTAAAACCTCGATACCATTTTTATTCGGCATATTTATATCCAACAATAAAACTTCTGGCTTTATTGTTTTCAAACTTTCTAAACATTCCACACCATTAGCTGCTTCCGCAATAACTTTTATACTTCCATCAAATTCTAAAAGTTGCTTCAGACCTTCCCTCATAAGAACATGATCATCCGCAATCATTACTTTAATACTCATATTAATATCTCCCTAAATTTAATCTAACAATGGAACTAAGATTTTTATTGTCGTACCATGCTCAGGTTTAGAATCAATTTGCATAGTCCCTGACAATAACTTAACTCTCTCTTCCAATATACATAGACCAAAATGCCCGTCTTTTGAAGATGAAATATTTTTACTATCGAAACTAACTCCATTATCCGACACAACTATTATACAATTATCATTATCGTCTTTTTTTATTTCAAAAAATATTTTACTTCCTCCTGAATGTTTGATTGCATTATTTAAACACTCTTCTACAATTCTAAAAATTGTCATTAAAATTAAAGAATTATTGCAATTTATATTATCAATATTATAATCTATGCTAATTTTTGAAGTTTCTTTTAACTTATCCACTAATCTTTCAAAAGATTCTTTTATTCCAAAGTCATCAAAAGTCATAGGACGTAAATCAAAAATAATATTTCTCATTTCTTGAATCACAGATTTTAATTTTTTATTTACTACCTCCAATTCCAATCTCGCTCTAATTGGGTCTTTATCTATATATAAAGAACTTAACTCGATATTATGGACTAAATGAGATAAATTTTGTAAAGTTGTATCATGCAAATCCCTGGCAATGCGATGTCTTTCTTTTTCCTGAATATCCAATATTTGAAGCCGTTTATTAAAAATATCTCCTCTATGATTTTCTTTTATTTCTAATTCTCTTTTATTTTCTTCTAAAAATTCATTTTTTTTTGCAGAAAAATAATTTTCAAATATCTTTAAAATCGAGCTTAAAGTATCTATTCTTGTTTCTAAGATACCTAAAAGATTCCTGCTTTTTTGATAGTCATTGCTGCTATTGTTTTCTTTATTAATTAAATATTCCTTTTCATTAATAAAATCCTTATATATTTCAATTAAACCTTCATACAATTCATTAGTCATAATAATACTCCATAAACAACAAAATAAAATATAATAAATTATAACACACTAGATTTTTTTTTTCATTATTTTTTTATTTGTATCACATGGATGAATCTTATATAATAAATAATATATAAAAGTATACATAAAAGGAGACGACCTATTATGAAGAATAAAATAAAAACATTTATTATTCTATCCGGGCTTACTACAACTGTAATACATATAATAAATAGAATAAAAAATTCTTTATATAATATAAAAAATTACCTCCGCCATCCAAACAATAATTACTATGAATGGCGCTTTGGAAAAATAAGATATATAAAAAAAGGAACAGGCTCCCCCGTTCTTCTTATCCATGATTTAACGATAGGAAGCTCTAATTACGAATTTAATAAAATAATAGACTCTTTGTCCGAAAAACATGAAGTATATGCTATTGATTTATTAGGTTATGGTTTATCCGATAAACCAAATATTACTTATACCAACTATCTATTTGTCCAGCTGGTGATTGATTTTATTAAGAATATTATTGGTAAAAAAACAAATATTATTACTACAGGAGACTCTGTCCAAATTGCAGTTATGGCTTGTCATAATGACCCGGAAGCTATCCATCGAATGATATTTATCAATCCACAAAATTTATATGAATTAAATAAAATTCCTTCCAAACAAACCAGATTTTTGAAATTCTTTATAGATACTCCTATAATAGGAACATTTATCTATAATTTATTAAGCAATAAAGCGACAATGGAGAAATTATTCAATGAAGAATACATTTATCATAAGATGAATGTAGAAGAAAAAGATATATTATCTTATTTAGAAGCTGCCCATTATCCTGATTATACTTCAAAATATGCATTCTCCAGTTATATTGGAAAATATATGAACACAAATATAATTCATGCACTAAAAGAAATTAATCATTGCATTTATATTATTGGAGGGGAAGAAGAAAAAGAAATACATACAACAGCAGAAAATTATATTTATTATAATAATTCTATTGAAGCCGTATTTATTCCTTATACAAAACATCTTCCCCATTTGGAAACGGGCGCAAAAGTCATGGAATACATAAATATTTTTCTATAAATCAAAGACCCCTCTGCAAGAACGGGGTATCAAACTTGCAGCACTGCAGAGCAGCGGGGTATTTGACCCTCGCAGCAGTCGCCAAATGTTTGCAAGCAGCCACTTGGCTCGTTGCTCGCGGGAATAAATATAAAAACAATTATATTTTTATGGGTTCCCTGGAAGGTATTCCGGCCTTCCTTGGATATTGATATGGTGTTTTTTTAACCTTTTTAATAACAAGAAGATTCCGATATATATCGGAAAAAGGAAGATAATAATCTACCTGTTCTTCAATTTCTCCACCCAATACGGAAATTGCTTTTGTCGCATTCAATAGTTCTTCTGTCAGCCGCTCTGACTTATAACAAATAAACTTGCCTCCTTTTTTCACAAAGGGAATACAATATTCGGAAAGAGTGGAAAGGTTTGCCACAGCCCTGGAAACACATAAATCATACTTTTCCCTTAGTTTGTCAGGCTTTGCATAATCTTCTGCTCTTCCGTGGATAGCTTCAATATTGTCCAATTCTAATTCTGAAATGACTTCATCCAAAAATTTTATCCTCTTTTTAAGGGAATCCAATAAAGTAACTTTAATACCAGGAAAGGCAATCTTAATAGGAATGCCAGGGAATCCAGCCCCTGTTCCTATATCAATTAGATTCAAATTTCTATCCTCACATTTTAAATTATAAGCTTTTATAAGAGATAAGCTATCTATAAAATGTTTCTTCATCACTTCATCAAAATCTATAATAGCAGTTAAATTCATAAATGAATTCCATTCAACTAAAAGTTCATAATAACGTATAAACTGATTTAATTGATTCTCTTCCAAAGAAATATGTAATTCATCCAAATCATCTATAAATTGCTCAAGATTAAATTTATTCATATGTTCCAATTTTAACCCTATCCGTTCTTTTCATTCTTTTTCTGAAACTGCTCCAAATAAATAAGCAAAACAGAAATATCCGCAGGAGAAACACCGGAAATCCGAGAGGCCTGGCCTACCGATACCGGTTTATTATCTATCAGCTTTTGCCTTGCCTCCAAACGGAGACTTCCTATATCATGATAATCCAAATCTTCAGGTATTTTTTTACTTTCCATCTTTTTAAACTGTTTTACTTGTTTTAACTGTCTGGAAATATAACCTTCATATTTTATTTCTATTTCCACTTGTTCTATCACATCTTTCGGCAAAGGCTTTCTTTCTACATCTATTTCCGAAAGGATATCATAAGACAATTCAGGCCGGCACATTAATTCTGCCATATTTGTTCCTGTCTTCAATTCAGAACTTCCCTTTGAAAAAAGAAATTCCTGAATTTTTTTTGAGGCCCCTACCGAAAGTTTTTTCAAACGTTCTACTTCCTTTTCAATCATCTCTTTTTTTTGTATCATTGCTTCATAATCTTCTTTAGAAACAAGGCCGGCTTGATACCCTTTTTCCCTAAGGCGTAAATCTGCATTATCCTGACGAAGCAAAAGGCGGTATTCTGCTCTGGAAGTCATCATCCGGTAAGGCTCAAAATTATCTTTTGTCACCAAGTCATCAATCAATACACCTATATATGCTTCAGAGCGGTCTAAAATTATCTGTTCTTTCCCCTGAATCGAAAGGGCTGCATTAATCCCAGCAATCAAACCTTGAGCCGCTGCCTCTTCGTAGCCGCTGCTTCCATTAAACTGCCCACCGCTAAATAACCCTTTTATCTTTTTAAATTCCAAGGTAGGATATAACTGTTTCGGATTCATACAATCGTATTCTATCGCATAAGCATTTCTTACAATTTTACAATTCTCTAAACCGGGTACCGTACGATACATGGCAAGCTGCACATCTTCCGGAAGGGAAGAAGACATACCGCCTACATACATTTCATTTGTATGCAAACCCTCCGGCTCTATAAATACCTGATGCCTTTCCTTATCCGCAAACTTAACCACTTTGTCTTCAATCGAAGGGCAATATCTCGGTCCCGTTCCTTCAATCACTCCTGCATAAATAGGAGAACGGTCTAAATTATTTTTTATAATTTCATGTGTTTTTTCATTTGTATAAGTTAACCAACAAGAAACCTGTTCAATCTGAACGTCTTCCGGATTTGTTGAAAAAGAAAAAGGAACAACTTTCTTATCGCCAAACTGTTCATCCATTTTAGAAAAATCAATACTTCTTTTATCCATCCGGGCAGGTGTTCCTGTTTTGAACCTCCTCATTTCAATACCAAGATTAACCAATGCATCCGTCAAATGATTTGCTGCCTGCAATCCGTTGGGCCCGGTATAAGTAATCGCTTCTCCGCAAAGACATCTTGCTTTTAAATAAGTCCCTGTACAAAGAATTACCGCTTTACATTCATAAACAGCGCCTGTAAATATTTTTATCCCTGTTACTCTATTTCCATCCGTCAAAATATCACAGACTTCCGCCTGCTTTATTGTTAGATTATCCTGATTTTCGAGAACTTTCCTCATCGCTCTGGAATACTCTGCTTTATCTGCCTGTGCCCTAAGAGAATGGACGGCAGGGCCTTTGGATTTGTTCAGCATTTTTGACTGGATAAATGTTTTATCAATTATCTTCCCCATCTCTCCACCAAGCGCATCCACTTCCCTTACCAAATGACCCTTAGAGGAACCTCCTATATTCGGATTACAAGGCATCAAAGCAATACTATCCACATTAACCGTAAAAATAACGGTTTCCAATCCAAGCCTGGCACAAGCTAATGCAGCTTCACATCCTGCATGCCCAGCCCCGACTACACAAACATCTACTTTTTCCTTTATTTCTAATCCCGGCATCAAAAATCCCTTTCCTTTTATCCTTGCTTATTTACCCATACAAAATTGAGAAAAAATTTCATTCATCAAATCTTCCCCAATTTCCTCTCCAATTATCCTTCCTAAAGATTCATAACAGCTCATCAAATCTATCGAATAAAAATCTTCAGGCATATTATTTTCAAGGCTTTCTTTTACCTGTAACATACTTTCATATGCATCCATGACCGCTTCTTTATGGCGCATATTGGTAATTACTACTTCATCATTCAACAAAATCTCCCCATTAAAAAACAACTCTTTTATCGTTTCCTCAAAAACATCTATCCCTTCATTTTCTTTCATTGAAGTCTTTATAAAGCGGACTTCAGGAAGAATATTTTTTTCGCTTCTCTTTTTTATTTCATCCCTTACCATATCTTCCGTAGCTAAAACAGGAAGATCTGTCTTATTTAAAAGTATAACAAACTTTTTATCCGATATCATATGAATAATATCATAGTCACTTTCATCTAAAGGAACGGAAACATCTACCACATAAACAATCAAATCCGCTTCCTTTGCAAATTTTCTGGCCCTTTCCACCCCTATTTTTTCTACGGCATCTTCCGTAAACCGAATGCCTGCCGTATCAATAATATTTAATTGAATGCCATTCAGACTAATGCTTTCTTCCAAAACATCCCTTGTAGTTCCGGCAATATCTGTTACAATTGCTTTTTCTTCCCCAACCAGAAGATTTAAAAAAGAAGATTTTCCAGCATTCGGTTTCCCTATAATAACAGTATGGATTCCTTCTTTCATTATTTTTCCATTTTCCGCAGAATCTATTAGTTTTTTTAAACGCCCCAAAATACTTTCTGTCTTTTCCTGCAATCTTTCGTGGTAACCATCTAAACTAATATGTTCCGGATCATCTAAAGCAGATTCAATAAAAGCAATCTCATAAATAATATCTTCCCTTAACTCTCTTATTATTTCTGACACAGAGCCCCTCAGCTGCCTTATGGAATTTTCCAAAGAAAATTTATTTTTAGAATGAATAATATCCATTACAGCTTCCGCTTTTGACAAATCTATTCTTCCGTTTAAAAAAGCCCTTTTTGTAAATTCCCCCGGCTCTGCAAGCCTAGCCCCATTTTCAATAACAGTCTCTAAAATATTTTTTACCATAAGGACACCCCCATGGCAATTAATTTCTACAGTATCTTCTGCAGTATAACTATTAGGGGAAATCATTAAACTCACCATAACTTCATCTATAATTTTACCTTTATTTACAATATATCCATAATGGATGGAATGGGATTTAAAATCATGGAAACAATATTTACCCGATTTTGACCGATAAATTTTATCCACAATCATTACCGCATCTTCTCCGCTTATCCTCACAATCCCAATTCCTGAATCCGTCATTCCGGTAGCTATCGCTGCAATCGTATCACTTTTCATCCTAACCCCCAAAATACTTCCTTATTACAAAAACCCTTGAATTAAAAATACTTCAAGGGTTTTTATATCATACAGGGATTTATTCCCTATTTCTTTAAAGTAACTACTACCCTGCGGAACG
>Ga0224740_10314_pt1 | contig 13750 bp, 11 predicted proteins | sample LIM_E_Water_Bulk_FD_161634 | JGI IMG/M metagenome (GOLD analysis project Ga0224740, IMG submission 161634) | Enriched cells from gastrointestinal tract of the lab mouse from Pacific Northwest National Laboratory (PNNL), Richland, Washington... | ecosystem: Host-associated > Mammals > Digestive...
CCGGGCGGCGGCGAAAACGCTAGGAGAGTATGGTATCAAGACCATCGGGGATCTGGCCCGGTTTGACCGGGGGGCGCTGGTACGGCTGCTGGGCAAGCAGGGCGGCACCCTTCACGAGTACGCTACGGGCGCAGAACACGCCCCAGTGATTCCCGCCCGGGAGCTGCCCCCTCCCAAGTCGGTGGGCAACGGCCTTACCTTTCCCCGAAACCTGAAGGGCTGGGAGGAGCTTCGGGCAGGCGTGACCATGCTGGCCGACGAGGTGGCGGTACGCCTGCGGCAGCTGGACATGAAGTGCGCCACGGTGAACATCACCATCCGGGACCCCAACTTTAAGGATATTTCCCGACAAAAGGGACTTTCCTCCCCCACCTATCTGGCCCGGGAAATCATTCAGGCGGCTATGGAGCTGCTGGAGCAGTCCTGGACCTCCAGCGCCCCGGTGCGGGCCTTGACGGTGACCGCCCAGAACCTGATGCCCGCCAAACAGGCCGGGGAGCAGCTGGACCTCCTTACCCCCGACGCCTCCCCCCGGCGGGAGAAGGTGGAAAAGGTGGAACGGGCCATGGACGGCATCCGGGGCAAATACGGCAAGGATGCCATCTCTCCCGCTCGGGTCAAGGAGAGCAAGGGAGAGGAACCAGAAGAGAAATAAAGAAGGCGGGCCTCACGGCCTCGCCTTCTTTATTTTTAGTTTGAGATATCAAAATCAAACTCTATCCTTTCCAACACTCCATCCTCATCCATATACAACAATATGTTATCTCCTCGTCCTGTATATTCCCTCGTTGGATAAACAAGAAACCTTTTATTTCCATCTGTCTGCCCCCACATATCAAACTGAGGATAGACCGATAAAACCTTTTCCATTGTGTCGCCTACCTCTACTCCATGAACGGTAGGCATACCAGATTCTGTGACAATAAAGCGAATGGGGCGGTAAAACTCCTCAAACTCATTATATTTCATTAAAAAGACCGTCAGTCCTGAATAATACTCTATTCTATTATTGTAATATTCATTTTCTTCCTCTTCAACCAAATATGGTTCTCCTAACCATATCGGCCCTCCGCATTTTCCAAAGTGATATGGTTCTCCATTTAATATAACAGAAAGATTTTTCTCATAATATGTATCCGCATCCGCATAATTTTCTTGCACATAGTCCCCATAGCAAGCAAAATAACAAATTCGATATTCGCCATCCTCGATTTGAAACTTGATGTCCCATTTTACTTGTGCGCTATTTCCGGCCCCATTTGCTACTATTGCAGGACCAGAAAAATAGTCGCCTTCTCTATACTTGAATTCCTCCGAAAATCTTACGGTGTCATATTGCAAATCATAGAAGTACCCAATCAAATTTCGGCTATTTGTGCATATATAAACCCTTTGGCCCTCTTCCTTTAAGAGCCAGTCACTACACCGCTCATAAAATCTTTCCGAAATTTGCCAGCCAAAAACCTTTTTCAGCCCATCTAAAAGCTCCTCTTTAGAGGTGTACCCCTCCAACAAAAGCCACCCTTCCTTCTCACAGGGCACCGCCCCCTCCCCCAGAAAGGGGGCCAAAGCGGCGTTGGCTTTTTCGATAAGGTCTTTCGCCTTCTCCAGCGTCAGGATATCTTCCATGGCCTGTATTTGCTCTTCCGCCCACGAAAAATAGGAAATCTGCATTTCATATCCCTGAATCAGCCTGTCCCGCCACGCCGCATAGGCCGCCCCGTCCACCGGATGCTCGTAGTCCATGTTCAGGCAGTAGACCACCCCGTCCCCGTCGGCGTCCGCCTCCTTGGGGAATTTCACCCCCTCCAGCGCCTCGGTCCGGGCCTGAGCAGAGCCTGCCTCGGCGTAGATATCCTCCTCTCTATCGTACGCATAGAGGGTATAGGGCCACAACACCCCTGCACCGGAGGTCAGGTCCACCGGCCAGCCGGCCTGAATTATGCCGTCATAGAAGGACAGCTGGGAGGTGGCCTTCAGCTCCAGTACCAGCCCCTTCTTATCGGTATAGTCGTAAACCAGAGCGGTACGGGCCGGTTGGGGGGCGGTGATGATGGAGACGATCAGCTCTTCCCTGCCGTCACCGTCCACGTCATGGACGGCAAACCGGTTCTGGGACTGGGGCTCGTCAGAGAAGTCCCCCGGGGTGCCGTCGGGGAACAGCCCATCCCCGTAAAACCGCTCCATCACCGCCCGAAAATAGGCCATACGCCGCTCTCCCTCGGTCTCTGGAGGCGTATCCCCCCAAGGGGCGGGCAAAGGCTCTCTGGTCGCCGCAGGGGCGGGCGTGGGGCCGGAGGAGGGCACGACCGTGGAAACGGGGCTTTCCGTTGGCGGTGCGCTCTCCTCAAGACAAGGGCTTCCTACGGCGGTCGCTGCAGGTTGCACCATCCCCTCGGAGGGCTTCGGGGACAAAGAAGGCTCCGCCGGCCGCCCCTTGCAGGCGGTGAGCACCAGCAGGCCGCAAAGCAGAGGGACCAGTTTTCTTTTTCTCATCCTTGTCCCTCACTCCTCCAGCAATAGTTTCCCCTCAATGGCCGGGTCCAGCAGGGCAATAAACTCCCGGGCATCCTTCTCGCTGCCTACCACACTGCCGTAATGATAGGGCACGGCGGCTTTGGGGCGAAGGGCATTGGCCAGCTGGGCGGCGGCTTTGGCGTTCATGGTATAGGTGCCGCCCACCGGAAGGACCGCCACGTCGCAGGAGACGGCCCGGGCCTCCGGGGTGTCATCGGTGTCTCCGGCGATATAATAGCGGATACCGTCCAGCTCTATCACATAGCCGACCCACCCCTTTCTTTTGGGGTGGAAAGGTTTCATTTTGTTGTAGGCGGCCACCGCCCGAATGGTGACCCCCTTCAGTTCCTTTGCCTCCCCGGGGGCAATGGTCACCAGCGTCTCCCCTGTAAAATCAGTTCTCTGCCCCTCAGAGGCAGGAACAACCAGTATGGAACCGGCCCCGGCTACCTTCTGAATATCCTCAGGGGAGTCGTGGTCATAATGCCCATGGGTCACCAAAATCAAATCGGCGTCATGAGGGGCGGTTTTCAGCTCGTAGGGGTCAACGTAAATGGTGATACTTCCTTCCAGACGGACGCAGGCGTGATGGAGGACCTTGATATGTTCCAACATGGGGGTCTCCCCTTTCTTTCTGTATGATAAAAAACAGCGGCGCCATCGCAGGATGACGCCGCTGCCCTTTTGGTGCGGATTAGCCCTGGGAAATAGCGCCCACGGGGCAGGTGGCGGCACAGGTGCCGCAGTCGATGCAGGTACCAGCGTCAATGACGTACTGGCCGTCGCCCTCGGAGATGGCAGAAACAGGGCAGGCACCGGCGCAGGAGCCACAGCTGACACAAGCGTTGCTGATCACATAAGCCATTGGTAACACCTCCATGTCACTTGAATGTGAAATCATTATACCATATCTTTTCCAAATTTCAATGGTAAATTGCGTGAAGAGAGAAAAGTTTGGGCATATTTTTACACGGGAATGGCATATTGGGCATAAATACCCGCAAAGAGGAGGTACTATTTTGAGCGCTATGGAGTTTACGGCGGGGGCCGAAGCCGCTTTACGTCTGGCCCAGGAAAGCGCCGCCGAGTTGGGGCACAGCTATGTGGGCACCGAGCATCTGCTGCTGGGTATCGCCCGGGAGAGCCGGGGGCCGGGGGCACGGGTCCTGCTGGGGCAGGGGCTGACCGCCCAGGTCCTGCGTGGCACTCTGGTGCGGCTGATCGGGCTTGGCGCAGCGGGAGGTCTCCCCGCTCAGGGGTTGACCCCAAGGTGCCGGGAGAGCCTGGAACTGGCCCTTGGAGAAGCCCGGCGCTGCCAGGCCGGGCAGGCGGACACCGGGCATCTGCTGGTCGGACTTTTACAACAGGGAGAAAACGCCGCAAAGCGGCTTATTACGGCAGCAGGCAAAGACCCCCGGCGACTGCTGGGGGAAGCAAACGGCTCCTATGGCGCCGGTGACCGAAATCCGGACCGCCGGCGTTCGGACCGGGAAGACCGGGCCGTGGGACCGACCAAGCTGTTGGACCAGTTTTCCCGGGACCTGACCGCCATGGCCGCCGCGGGGGAACTGGACCCGGTGATCGGCCGGGAGAAGGAACTCCACCGGGTCATGGAAATTCTCTCCCGCCGGCGAAAAAACAACCCCGCGTTGATCGGAGAACCGGGGGTTGGGAAAACGGCTGTGGCAGAGGCTCTGGCCATGGCCATCAGCGCAGGGCGGGTCCCGGAGGAGCTGGCGGCCAAACGGCTGGTGGCGTTAGACCTTTCCTCCATGGTGGCAGGGACCAAGTACCGGGGAGAGTTTGAGGAACGGGTGCGAAACATTCTGGCCGAGGTCCGGCGGGCGGGGAACATCATCCTCTTTTTCGATGAGCTTCATACCATCGTGGGCGCAGGCAGCGCCGAGGGGGCCATCGACGCCGCCAACATTCTGAAGCCCGCTCTGGGCCGTGGCGACCTGCAGGTCATTGGGGCAACCACCACCGAGGAGTACCGGCGGTATATCGAAAAAGATGCCGCTCTCGAGCGGCGGTTTCAACCGGTAGCCGTGGCCGAACCTACGGCGGAGGAGACACAGGAGATCCTTAAAGGGCTTCGGGGGCGGTATGAACGCCACCATAAGCTGACCATTGCCGACGAGGCGCTGACAGCGGCGGTCCGCCTGTCTGTCCGGTATCTCCCCGACCGCCGGCTTCCTGACAAGGCAGTGGATCTGATGGACGAGGCGGCCAGCCGGGCACGGCTGAGGGAGATGGAATTCCCTCCCGCCCTGCGTGCCCTGGAAGAGCGGGTGGCCGAAGCCCGGCAGGCCAAGGAGGAAGCCATTCGGACCCAGGATTTTGAAAAGGCCGCCATGTACCGGGATGCCGAGGGGGACTTTCGGCAAAAGCTGGAATCGGAGCGCTCTCAGTTTCTGCAAAACCGGCCGCCTCTGACGGTCTCCGACCAGGAGGTGGCCGCCGTAGTGGCCGCCTGGACCGGTATCCCGGTGACCTCCCTCACCCGGGGCGAACAGGACCGGCTTCTGACATTGGAGGAGACCCTGTCGCACCGGGTCATAGGGCAGGAGGATGCCGTTAAGACCGTGACCAGGGCCATCCGGCGGGGACGGGTGGGGCTGAAGGACCCGGGGCGGCCGGTGGGTTCCTTTCTCTTTCTCGGGCCGACCGGCGTGGGCAAGACCGAGCTGTGCAAAGCCCTGGCCCATGCTCTTTTTGGCAGTGAGGAGGCCCTGATCCGGCTGGATATGTCGGAATATATGGAGCGGCACACCGTCTCCCGCCTTTTGGGTTCGCCCCCCGGATATGTGGGGCATGATGAGGGCGGCCAGCTGACCGAGGCGATCCGCCGAAGGCCCTACTCGGTCATCCTGTTCGATGAGATCGAAAAAGCCCACGAGGATGTCTGGAATGTTCTTCTGCAAGCCATGGAGGACGGACAGATCACCGACGCCCAGGGCCGACGGGCCGACCTTCGCAACGCCGTGATGATCCTCACCTCCAACGTGGGCGCACGACAGATCACCGCCCGGGGAAGCCTTGGGTTTTCCGCTGTGGAAAGCACCGGCGGCCTGCGGCCCCGGACTCAGGTGGAGCAGGCCGTGATGGAGGAGGCTAAACGAACCTTCCGGCCCGAATTTTTGAACCGCTTGGATGAAATCGTTATCTTCCGGCAGCTGGATGAGCCACAGCTGGATACCATCGGCCGCCGGATGCTGGATGACCTCTCCCGGCGTCTTGCCGCTTTGGGAGTCTCCCTCTCGGTCACTCAGGAGGCCCGGCAGCTGCTGGCCCGTTCCGGTTTTGACCCGGACTATGGTGCCCGCCCCCTCCGCCGGGTCATCCGTGCGCAGATAGAGGACCCGGCCGCAGAACTGCTCCTATCCGGTCGGCTTCCGTCTGGCAGCGAGTTGACGGTCACCGTTCAGGGGGAAAAGTTGGTCCTGCTGCCCTCCTCCGCCGCTCTTTCCGCCGGGTAACTACACCGCGGCCCTGTGTCTTGATAAGACATGGGGCCATCCTTTTTATATCCGCAGAAGGGAAATTTACATACAATGGCTTACCTGACTTTGCAGACAAAGGAGATTTCGCTATGAACCAGTACTATCCTTTTCCTGTCTCTCCCCTTCCCTACAGCTATGTATCTCTGATGCCCCGCTGCGATCCCGACACACTGTACTACCATTACGAACATTTTGCCGGACAGATCCGACAGCTCAACCAGCTCGTTGTACAGAGGCAGCTGACCGAACTGACACTGGATGAGCTGTTCTGCCAGGACCTGAACCTTCCCGCCGCACAAGCTGCTCAGGTCAAAAGTTTGTCCGGCAGCGTCTATGCCCATCAGCTTTATTTTGACAGCATTTACAGCAGTGTCTCCCGTCTGCCGGATAACCTTCTCACCCGAAAGCTGATCGATACCTACGGTTCTTTGGAGCAATTCAAAAAGCTGCTGACCGAGGCGGCTTACAGCATTACCGGCTCCGGCTGGGTGTGGCTGATCATGGAAGGGGGCGAACCTCATATCGCCACCACCGACAACAACAGCGTTGTCAGTCTGAACTCTGTGACCCCCATCTTTTCCATCGATATGTGGGAACACGCCTACTTCCCATTATACCAATTCGATAAGGCCGCCTATCTGAACAACTGGTTTGAGCTGGTCAACTGGGACCGGGCCGACCAGAGATACCAAAGCATCCAGCATAGCGGACTTCCGGGGTGATACAGGCAAAACAAAAGCAGACCTTATAAAAGGTCTGCTTTTTGCAGAAGGATACCAAAACCGTGTTTCCGCAGGTACGCATCCCCAACCAAATCCAAGCCCGGCCCAGCGGGTTCGATTTGGTAAAAAGGAGCATAGGAGCGGAAAGCAATTTTCAGGCGGCCTCTGAAAAAGGCCGCCTGAAAATGGAGTGGAGCGGATCTCTCTCCGACATACCCTGAAGATGCAAACCGAATATCCGCCTCAAAATCGGGCCGGAATCCAGCGCAGCGAATCCGGCCCGAAAGCAAAAAAATTCCCACCAGAGTGCAGTTTTCGCCCCAAGGCGGAAACGGAACGGTGGTGGGAATTTCTGAGTTGGCGCAGCGGGTGGGATTCGAACCCACGTGTGGTTGCCCACAAACTGATTTCGAGTTACTTGGAGCGAAAATCCCTTAGAATCCGTAAAGAGACTTTAGGGCCCCATGCTCCCGAAAACCAATCGCACTCGATCTTCCCAGCTTAAAGCCGCCAGACGTAGAACTGCCTCTAATGCTGAGAGCAGTATATCAGCAGAATCCAGTGATGTCAAGGGCTTCACGCTTCGCCCAAAGTCCCCCTCACATGATTTGAAGTCATGTGATACAGCGGAAAATGAGAGATTATAGTCCCTCAAAAACAGACAAAAGCGTTGCGATTGGAGGAAGGAATATCAGTGCAAAACGAGGTCTGAAAAACGTAGATGGCAAAACTCAAGCCAAGGTGTAGATATTCCGTCGATATCCTATTCCCCAAAAGAAGATAGAAGATTATAAAATCAACAACCATGAAACGAGCTGCCTGCTGCTGACAACAGTAAAATTATGGACTTCCTATACTCTCTACTTGGACGCAACATCTCTATAAGCGATATCTAATAGAGGTCAAAACTCCAAAGTATAAAGTGGCATTATTCGGCGTATTAGGTGGCAAGTAAACAGTGAAGCTTCACAATATGGGACACTACTGTTAAATCTATCAACTAAGTTTGATTAAACACCTAAGAAATATTCTCTCAGCAAGTCGGTGTGCTTAAAATAGCAGTTCAAAACATAACAAATAAATGGGACTGAGACTTCTGGAAGTTGCTTTCCTTTTTTATCTTTCCATGTTACATAATAGTTTAGAGAAAATGGAATGTGTGCATTGTCAACTTTAAACGATTTCAATCGAAGCTGATTACTTCCTTTTTGGTGCTCATTCATCGTTCTTTTTTCAAACTCGTCCAGAGAATAAAAGATGTATTCATGATCAATGTGTGTAATATAACTTTCTGATTGCTCGGTAGAAAATTGTAAATGTACCATCTGTGTTACGATAGATTCATTGTGTACTACAAATTTTTCGCACAGTTCCTCAAAAACTATATCAGTACCATCCGCAATAACCCATAGTTGATCTCCATACTTTTTTGAATAAAGCTTAGTTGTTTCAATCGTACCAATATCCGATAAAGAAAAGGGCCTTCCTCGCTCTAACTCTTCTTGAACAACTTCTCTTTTTGCACAACCAGCTAAGTAGCTATCTTTTACTCGAATAGAGAGTGCTCCAATCAGACCATTCTTCTTTAAATCATAGAGTTTTTCGAGCAACTCAAATGGGACATTTTTTGTCCAAAGCGTCTTATCAATTGATTGATCATAAACACGAGGAGGTTTAATTAGCATTATTTTGCGCTCTGCGTCAATTGGCACTAATCCGTATTTGTGTAGTTGGCTTCTTTTACTAAAACGGGCTTCGTACAATGAGTATATATTATTTAATTCAGAACTATAAGGGGAGTCTATATCAGCTGTCCAATTTTGATATCTGAAATGTATATATAAAAAGCCTAACAAGTCTTGGTCATGAACATAAACGGGATATTGTTGCGCCCAATTTGCATGTTTATGAATCCAGTCAGCAAATGACAATTCTGACAGTTCACATATTTGCATACAATGCATCTTCTTTTTTCCCTCAACCATACAATCTGTATCTTCGCTATTTAGTTGTTGCAATTCAATGCGTAAGCTCTTCATAACTTCTGTCTTCAAATCATCAAGTGAGTCAAATTCATGAATTAGCCTCATCATTTGATAGTCTTTTTCCTGATAGAATCCCCAAACAGGTCCAAACATAAAACGCAAATCACGTTCGGAGCCCCAATCGGGCATCGGTTCATTTTGAAACATGAATGTAAGATGTTTGTTTGCAGCTATCCTTAGTCGTTCTAACAAATTCCTATAATCATGTTCATCCATAGAAAAACCTCAATTCAAATTTTGTGGTATTTATATATGATTATATATTTTCATGTGTTCCAAAACAATGATTTTGAATCATGCGGATAAGAGAAAAATGGGCGACGATAACCCCAAAAAAGTGAGAAGCGTTGCAATTAGAGGAACGTACATCGGAACGAAAACGAGGTTTGAAAAACGTAGATGGCAAAACTCAAGCCAAAGTGTAGATATTCCGCCGATATCCACCCCCGCAAAGAAGATAGAAGATTATAAAATCAACAACCATGATAACGAGTTGCCTGCTGCTGACAGTAATAGAATTTCGGGCTCTATCTACTTCTCTCTTGAAAATGCCCGCAATTTCCCATCCATCATTATCTTATAGCTCGATATCCATCCAGATTCTCTGAAATATTCCAGAATAACTCTGTTAACTTCTGTGTTATCAAATGCAGGCCGATGTCCCTTCTTACATGCCTTGGCAAAATTTTTGTTGGGCAGATATTCTATGAGTGCTTTTGCATCAGCGGGGTTTAATTCCTTCTGCAGCACGGAATACAACTCAAGCGGCATTATTCCAATTCTCATGGCAACATTATATATCGTTGCAGTATTATCTATAGCGTATTGGTTGAATGCTTCTTTTACAACTTTAGAGTAAGAGTCATAATGTTTCAAAAAATCCGGAATTTCATTTGGATCGAATTTTGTATTGATGATATATGCAGCTACATCATCTGAGTAATCCCCGTCTGATAGAGAAATAAACTCGTCATAGGTATTGATAAGACGAATTTTAAATTTGAGATCCAGTTTGCTGTCTTTCAATAGTTTTGATAACTCTTCTTCCGTAATTGCAGAAATATCTTTGTTTTCAACCAATTCTACGAACCTCTTTGAATTGACATGAGAGTATTCGAGAAGAAGAGACGGGTAACTTTTGCGAATAAGTTCAGTATTCGCTTTAGTAATATCAAGTATTCGCAACTCAATTAGAGTACGTACTCGGTCTTTCGGAAGGTCATCCAGCGGAAAAGCCGAGTAGTTGTATTTTATTGAGCTAAGCAGTGTACGATATCTATCCATGGGCAGGGAAATACTTTTTATAAGCGTAAGCAGAAAATCATAACCACTTTTATCATATAACTTCAGACGTTCATCTATAGTATTCTGTGACCAAATAAGATTTTCCCTATTAATTGAAAGGAAGGACACCAATTCCTCAGGCAATGGATCTGCGCCCGAGCATTTCTCTGCGTAGTAGTCAAGAATGTTCTCTTCATTAAACCTGGCAACGTTTGTTTTTAATATTTGCATCCATAAGTCATGACTATCAACCTCGCTCAAGTATTCAATCTTCGTATTCAACCGATCAATATACATTTCTTTGTGTTCAAATGTAATATCATCGTTATTAAGCAATTCCAGAACAAACTGCTCTTCATCACAAAACTGATTAGATTCGTTCCCAAGAATTGCAGCCATATACTCATCCATATTTTGAGATATGCGCTTATACAAAGGCTTCTCTTTTTTCATGGATAGCATTGTATAACTTTTCTGCCGAATATCCTCTTTATCACTTTTCCAATATAGGTGCATAAACAGCTCAATCATCTCAGGATTCAAAGCATACAAATTATGCTTGTACACCACACATAAAAGTCTAAAGAAGGCGCTACTCTTTGCAATATCGATTCGTTGAAATTGCACTTTCAAGGTTTCTAAGCCTTTTATCAATAGATCCACATCTCCGCTATACGCAGATAAAAAACCGCTATCATTCGATATTTGTTCTGTAAGCCAGTCGTCATCATTTATCATCTCAAGAGTCAACGGAGGCACCGTTTGAATCACAATAAAGCAATACGTGTACCAAGCCTCACCGCTGAGAATATCCTCCATGGACCAGCGTCTAAACCAGGTTGGAAATTCGAAACTCACATAAGTGACGAAACTCTTTTTATCTTTTGCAATTTTCCAATAGTCCAACAGGAATTTGGATGCTGACGAATCTGAGACCATCCCATCCAGTGTGCTAAACCATGTTTTAAGCTCTTTAGTCTTATTTTCCTCAAAAAGATACTCCAATAAGGAAAAATTCCAGCATTCTTTGAGTGTGAAATGCGAATCATCCAATCGTTCAAGGACAGTTTGAGGCCTTTGTAGCTTATACTCCGGCCCGAGGGGGGTTCGTTCTGATAAGGAGAGGAGAAAATTCTTATCCGTCGGAGTCAAGCTATTGGGATAAAAGTTGCTTATATCAGAGTCGTAGTTTTCATTGATGTACCCCTCGCGGATCAAATATTGAAGTAACTTATATCCATGGCTTTTTTTAATTTCATCTATATACTCATCATCCTCATACGGAGGCATTTCAGGATTCCAAAACTGTATTTCTTCCGCCGATCCAATATCAAATTGTCCGATAATCTTCTTAAGTGAATATGTTGATAGCTGCTGTTCTTCTATTCTCATCTGTGCAAGTTTATCTTCAAGAATATTACGTACTACCCCTTTTTTCAATTCAATATTTTCTTTCCGCTGTTGGTACACCGGATTTTTATTCATTTCCTCTTCCAGTTTTGCGACATCAAGGCGATAAGTTGTTGGATAACGCCCGTTGGTATTAAATGCATTTGTTGAGTCAGGATTCTCCAAGATTTTCTTTACTAAATCGACATGAGCAATCGTTGCTGGAATTACTTCTTCTCCTATAGACATTACATGTTCATTTAATGGAAAGAAAATCGCATTAAGCTCATCAAGCGTTTGTAAAGGCTCTTTATCTGCCGCATTTATTTTTCCCTCTAAGATTGAAATTTCCGTTTGAAGTTTTATGCGCAACGCTTTTGACAACTTGTCCTTTTCTCCAAAGAGAGCAGCAACATAGCCCTTTCCCTGCAATAGAGAATCAAAATCATGCGGATATAGATTTTTGTAAATAAGCATTGCCAAACGATTATTGGCTCGTTTGGGCAGGCCATTTTTCGACAACTTGGTTTTATAAATAAGATACTCATTGATTATATTTGTAACCAACCGCATGTCGCTCAAGTAAAGAGAAACATCTTGAAGAAGCCTTTTGTTGAATTGATCTTCAATCCCCGCTTTCTCAAATTGTTCAATGAACATATCATATGTGTTGGACGTATCAATAACGGGAACAACAGGGATAATCAGATCAAAGAATTTGCTGCGATCAGAGCTGGTAAAAACGTCATCCCGAATCAAATAGAAAAAGCGAAGGATCTTTGAATCCCCTCGTTGCTGTCTCCGGCGAGCAATTAGGTCATTGATTTCTCGAAGTTCCTCAAAAATTTTTGTGACCTCATATCGGTCCAAATCCTCAAAAACAATAATCTCCGCTCCTGAGTTATCAAAAAGGTAAATAACGTCATTTAAATACCGATCAAAGATGGAATCGTTTTCACTTGTAAAAAGCTCAACACCAAATATACCTTTGAAGTCAATTTTTTTGAAAACCCGAGAAAGGCTTTGTGTTTGAATTATATAATATACTCCAAGCGCAATAAGTCCTATCAATAAAATGCAACCTGCAACAGGCATAATAGGACTGGTCGTAATATTCAAAATCCGTTTAAAAGGAGACTCATTCAGCCCCGCAACCAAAGCGTTCCACTCCCTATAATTAGGGAGGAAAACACAAATAAGAATGAACAAGACAATGCACACGGCATTAAATATTCTACTGCGCAATGAGGTATCTTCTTTCCTTTGAAAACGGGCTTTGGGAATTGCAGACGGGCTAACCTGATGTAAAAGTTGGTTGAAAATTTTTCCCTCCAACATATTTATTAGGTTTTGATGGTTGGTTTTATTCCCCTTGCTTTTCCCTTTCTCATCAGGATCCCCTTGAGGGGCAATATTCCTGCCTTCCTGTTCCTCAAAGTGCGCCAAGGAAATATGGATGCATTTCTTTTCCTTATGCATATTTTCATAGCTTCTCATAATGCTGCTTTTTCCTGATCCGTATGTTCCAGATAAAGCAACATTACGTATTTCCATATTTTTCAGAGCATAATCAATAGCTTCAGTATATCCATCTGTGTTGATATTCCCCCTAGGAGATAATTGTTGTAGGTGAAGAATCTCCTTTTCCATAATCCACGGCCCCTTTCTCTATTTGGAGGATTCTAAAACTATATAAACAAATTATACCATATTGCGGCAAAAAAGAAAAGATAAGAAACTCTTTCGCCACTTTATATTGGGTATAGCCCCAGAAGGAGGAAAAATGAATAATACCGAGTATGAGAGGCTCATGGAGCAAGCCCCCCCGGATTAAGGCCAGCGGGCTGGCGGGAGACTATCGGGCACTGGCTGAATTCAACAACGTGGTGTTGGCGGGCCATCAGACGAAATATGGAATGGAGTTCGTCACGTGGGAATGGGTACAGAACCACACCGCTCTTTGGCAAGGGCACTATTACGGCGATAACTATGCCGCAGCAAAGCAAGACTTTGCCACCCGTTCAGGGCTAATTCTTTCTGATGCGCTTTTTACTCTTGAACAACTCGGGGAAATCTATCGTTGCATTTGTGAAGTATTGGAGAATTCCAGCGTTACCCCTGAACGGGAACAGCGCCTGCAATCTGCTACTAATCAAATGAAGGCCATCGTCCCCGATCTGGAAGAGCGAGCTGACCTGTCTTTGCAGAAGGAGGAAGAATACTTTGAATCGCACGATTTAGAGCAAGAGGGCTACACATTTTTTGTATTAGAGTGACCCAAAGGTACTGA
>Ga0224740_10315_pt1 | contig 13711 bp, 12 predicted proteins | sample LIM_E_Water_Bulk_FD_161634 | JGI IMG/M metagenome (GOLD analysis project Ga0224740, IMG submission 161634) | Enriched cells from gastrointestinal tract of the lab mouse from Pacific Northwest National Laboratory (PNNL), Richland, Washington... | ecosystem: Host-associated > Mammals > Digestive...
TGATGTCCTTATCCTTGTGTGGGAGACGAGAGTATGTTTGACATTCAGGAAGAACTTAAGAAACTTCCCAACTGCCCGGGAGTATATATCATGCGCGATGAAATGGACAATATCATTTATGTGGGGAAGGCAGTCAATCTCCACAACCGTGTCCGGTCATATTTCCGCAAAAATATAGGCAGAGGGCCGCAGATTGATAAGATGGTGACACTGATCAGTCGTTTTGAGTATATTGTTACGGATTCGGAGCTGGAAGCGCTGGTATTGGAAAATAATCTGATCAAAGAGCACAGCCCCAAATATAATACGTTGCTTAAGGACGATAAGACCTATCCTTACATTAAAGTCACCATGGGTGAGGCGTATCCCCGGGTACTGTTCTCCAGACAGATGAAGAAGGACCGCTCCCGGTACTTTGGCCCGTATACCAGTGCGGCGGCAGTAAAAGATACGATTGACCTGATCAATAAGCTTTACCAGCTTAAGACCTGTAACAGGAATCTTCCCAAAGAGTGCGGGAATGACCGGGCCTGCCTGAACTATCATATTAAACAGTGCATGGCTCCCTGTCAGGGGCATATCACACAGGAGCAGTATCAGGAGCGGGTGAAGAAAGCGCTGGACTTTTTAAATGGCAGTTATCAGGGCACATTAAAGGAACTGGAACAGAAAATGCAGGAGGCTTCGGAAAATCTTGAATTTGAGGAGGCTGTCCGTTACCGGGATTTGTACAACAGTGTAAAGCAGACTGCGTCCAAACAGAAGATTACGGACAGCGATGGTGAGGATAAGGATATCATTGCGCTGGCTGCCGATGGACAGGACGCAGTAGTACAGGTTTTTTTTATCCGGGACGGAAAACTTATCGGCAGAGAGCACTTTTATATGACACATGTGTCGGGAACGGCCAGGAGCCAGATCCTGCTTGATTTTGTAAAGCAGTTTTATGCAGGGACACCTTTTATTCCAAGGGAGCTGATGCTTCAGGAACAGATTGAAGACGGGGAGGTGATCGAGCAATGGCTTTCCAAACGGAAAGGGGCCAGAGTGCGCATAAAAGTGCCCAAAATAGGCTCTAAGGAAAAACTGGTGGAGCTGGCGGCAAGGAATGCATCGCTGGTTTTAAACCAGGACAAAGAGCGCATCCGCAGGGAGGAAGGCAGAACGATAGGTGCGGTAAAGGAAATTGCCCTTTTGCTTGGTCTGGAAAATGTGAACCGCATGGAAGCCTTTGATATTTCCAATATCAGCGGTTTTGCAAATGTAGGCTCTATGGTGGTTTATGAAAAAGGAAAACCGAAACGCAGCGATTACAGAAAGTTCCGCATCAAGACGGTATCCGGCCCGGATGACTATGCCTGCATGAAGGAGGTGCTTACCAGGAGATTTTTGCACGGCATGGAGGAGCAGAAGGAGCTGGAAGATAAAGAACTGGAAAAGGAATTTGGAAGCTTTACCAAATTTCCTGACCTGCTGCTTATGGACGGCGGTAAAGGACAGGTAAACATTGCTCTCCAGGTCTTGGATGAACTCCACCTGCATATTCCGGTCTGCGGCATGGTGAAGGACGATAATCATAATACCAGAGGACTTTATTTCCAAAATAAGGAGATTCAGATCGAAAGAAGCAGCGAGGGGTTTAAGCTCATTACCCGCATTCAGGACGAAGCCCACAGATTTGCCATAGAATACCACAGGTCCCTGCGTTCAAAATCCCAGGTGAAATCCGTTCTTGATGAAATTCCGGGGGTGGGCCCTTCCAGAAGAAAGGCCCTTATGCGGCGCTTTAAATCTATTGAAGAAGTGAAGAATGCGGACGTGGAAACCCTGGCCGGGGTGGATGAGATTCCCAGGTCCGTGGCGGAGGGAATCTATGCATTTTTTCATGAAGGGAAACAGTGACCGCAGGGCGGGCATCACCCTATGGAAGTATTGAGATTGTCAGGGATCTATGGTACAATACATGAAAAAGAAGTGGAAAAGGAGCAGGGTATGGCAAGCGTAAAACTGGAACAGATTATTGGGAAGATGAAGTTGGAAAATCTGACTCCTGAGCTGGATATTTCCAAGATCAAGATCACACAGCCGGATATCAACAGGCCGGCTATACAGATGGCGGGATACTTCGAGCATTTCGAGGCCACCAGATTGCAGATAATCGGATTTGTGGAGTACACATATATGCAGGGGCTGCCTGAGGAAAGGAAAAGGGAGATTTACGCAAAATTTCTTTCCTGCGAGATACCTGCCATTGTATTCTGCCGGGAATTAAAGCCGGACGACCTTTTCTTACAGACGGCGCTGGAGAAAAAGGTTCCGCTGCTTATGACGAAAAAGGCGACATCCGGGTTTATGGCGGAGATCATCCGGTGGCTGAATGTTATGCTGGCACCCTGCATTTCTGTACATGGCGTGCTGGTGGATGTATACGGCGAAGGGGTTCTGATCACAGGCGAGAGCGGCATAGGGAAATCGGAGGCGGCGCTGGAGCTTATTAAGAGAGGGCACCGTCTGGTGACAGACGACGCGGTGGAGATCAGAAAGGTGAGCGATGATACGCTGGTCGGCTCGGCACCGGATATTACCAAGCATTTTATTGAACTGCGGGGCATTGGCATCGTGGATGTGAAGACTCTGTTTGGTGTGTCCAGTGTTAAGGACACCCAGAATATTGATCTGGTCATTCGTCTGGAAGACTGGGACAAGGAAAAAGAATACGACAGGCTGGGGCTGGAGGAAGAATATACAGAGTATCTGGGAAACAAGATAGTGTGCCATAACATTCCTATCCGTCCGGGGCGTAATCTTGCCATTATCTGTGAATCTGCGGCAATCAACCACCGTCAGAAAAAGATGGGTTACAATGCGGCACAGGAGCTGTACAGAAGGGTGCAGGAATCCCTCACTAGAAAAAGGGACGATGACGACTGATAAGTTCAAATTTATATTTAAAAAAATTTATATTTTAAAGCATAAAAATGAGAAACTATAATAAAGATAAAGAGAGGGTTATGCTATGGGTAAGTATGTATTTGGCGTGGATGTAGGCGGTACGACAGTGAAGCTTGGTCTGTTCAGTGCAGAGGGAGAGCTTTTTGACAAGTGGGAGATCCCCACAAGAACACAGGAGGGCGGCAGCCATATCCTTCCCGACGTTGCAGAGAGTATCAGGGAGAAAATCAGGGAAAAACAGATCGCGCAGGAAGATATAACCGGCGTGGGCGTGGGGGCGCCCGGTCCCATTGACGATGACGGCGTTGTCCACAGAGCGGTCAATCTGGGATGGGAAACTTTCAGCATTAAAAAGACGCTGGAGGAGGAACTCCATATACCTGTCAGGGCGGGAAATGACGCTAATGTGGCGGCCCTTGGGGAAATGTGGAAAGGCGGCGGCCAGGGAAGCAGTGATATGATCATGGTAACTCTGGGAACCGGCGTAGGCGGCGGAATTATCACTGGCGGAAAGGCACTGACAGGAACAGCCGGAGCCGGGGGAGAAATCGGTCATATCCATGTGGATGATAAGGAAACAGAAAGCTGTGGATGCGGCAATAAGGGATGTCTTGAGCAGTATGCTTCGGCAACAGGAATTGCAAGGCTTGCCCACAGGAAATTGGAAGAAAGCAGCAGGGACAGTATCCTCCGGGGCGGTAAGGTGACTGCAAAGACTGTGTTTGACGCGGTAAAGCAGAAGGACGCCCTTGCCATAGAAGTAGCGGAAGAATTCGGTAAATATTTAGGCGACGGACTTTCTGTGATTGCCAGCGTGGTAAACCCGGAAACGATCGTAATCGGTGGCGGTGTGTCCAAAGCCGGGGAAATATTAATGGATTATATCAAACCTTTTTTTTATGAAAAACGTGTTCCATGCGAACAGGAAAGTAAAGTTTGTTCTTGCGACTCTTGGAAATGATGCAGGCATATACGGCGCAGCAAAGCTGGTACTGGATGCCATATAAAAAAGAAACAGCAGGTGTAAAAGTGAAGAAAATCAGTTCATTTGTCTATGAGTTTATCAGCGCTTGTGTGCCCGGGGAAGATATCCTGTTAAATGAGCCTATGAGCAGACATACAACCTTTAAAGTGGGCGGAGAGGCAGGATGCCTGGTGCGGATCAGTGAAACCGGGCAGATTGCCAGAATCGTTCCCTACTTAAGAAAGGTAGGAATTCCCTATTTTGTTATAGGGAATGGGAGCAATCTGCTTGTGGGGGATAAAGGATACCCGGGCGTGATTTTGCAGATAGGAAGCAGGATGAATCAACTTACAGTTCTGGGGAACCATATCAGGGCACAGGCTGGGGTATCCATGATACAGGCAGCAAGGTGCGCCCAGGAAAATGGACTGACCGGGCTGGAGTTTGCTTCGGGGATACCGGGGACAGTGGGCGGCGGTACGGTAATGAACGCCGGAGCCTACGGCGGAGAAATAAAGCAGGTGGTCAAGAAGGTCACTGTCATGGATGAGCAGGGGGAAATCCTTGAGATCTGCGGGCAGGACATGGAGTTTGGCTACCGCACCAGTATCATTAAAAACAGGCCCTTCATTGTTCTGGAGGTCCTGATGGATCTGGAGCCGGGCAGCAAAGAAGAGATTCTGTCAAAGATGGACGAATTTTCAAAAAGGAGACGGGAAAAACAGCCTCTCGAATTTGCAAGTGCAGGCAGTACCTTTAAAATGCCGGAAGGACACTTTGCAGGGAAGCTGATCATGGATGCAGGGCTTCGCGGGTTTGCTGTGGGCGGTGCCAGAGTTTCCGAAAAGCACTGCGGTTTTGTGATAAATACCGGAACGGCTTCTGCTGCTGACATTGCACAAGTCATAAAGGAAGTACAAAGACAGGTGAAAGATAAATTTGGAGTTACCCTGGAAAGGGAAGTAATCTTTCTGGGTGATTTTTAAGGAGGAGGAGCATGCGGTTTGTAGTTGTGACAGGTATGAGCGGCGGCGGAAAAAGTACGGCTTTAAGAATGCTGGAGGATGCGGGATTTTATTGTGTGGATAACCTTCCAGTGCTTTTAATTGAGAAGTTTGTGGAACTTATCGCGGCACCCGGCGGGGAAGTGTCCAAAGTTGCTTTGGGACTGGATGTGCGCGCAGACCAGTCATTTGACGATGTACGTAAGATACTTGAGAAACTAAAGGAAGACGGTTATAAGTTTGAGATCCTGTTTATGGAGGCCAATGACCGTACCCTGCTCAAGCGCTATAAGGAGACCAGGAGGATGCATCCCCTTTCTCCTGACGGGCGTATCGAAGATGGAATCAGAAAAGAAAGAGATATCTTAAGCAATATCAGAATAAAGTCCGATTATGTGATTGATACGTCCAGCCTTCTGACCAGAGAATTAAAAGAAGAGTTGGATCGTATTTTTGTTCAGAATAAAGAATATAATAACCTTATGGTACGGATCTTGTCCTTTGGCTTTAAGCATGGGATTCCGGCTGATGCGGATCTGGTATTTGATGTGAGATTTCTCCCAAACCCTTTTTACATAGATGATTTAAAGCATAAAACAGGAAATGATGCCGAAGTGCAGGATTATGTCATGAGTTTTCCGGAGGCGCATATATTTATTGAGAAGCTGACAGACATGATAGGGTTTCTGATTCCCAACTATATAAAGGAAGGGAAGTACCAGCTTGTGATTGGGATAGGATGTACAGGCGGGAAACATAGAAGCGTGACGCTGGCTAACAGGCTGCATGAGCGCATGAAGGATAAAGGCGGATACGGGATAAATATATCCCACCGGGATATAGGACAAGGCGTGTAAGAGCCTTTAGAAAGCAGTAAAGGGGCAGATATGTCATTTTCATCAGATGTAAAGGAAGAATTGGAGAAAGTAGTTCCAGATTCCAGACACTGCCAATTGGCCGAATTGGCGGCAATTGTTCAGTTTGGATGCAAAATTACGGCAGAAGACGGGCAAAATTTAGCAATATCTTCCGAAAATCCATTCGTGTCCAGAAAGTACTTTACATTATTAGAAAAAACATTTATTATTAATGTTAATGTAAAAAAACTGCTACAGGCTGTTAAGATTTTAGATGAAGAAGGGCTTGTGGGCAAGTACCCCGGCCAGGCAGATCCTTTGCTCATCAGAAATAGCTGCTGCAGGAGGGCTTTTTTAAGAGGCGCTTTTTTGTGCCTGGGTTCCATGAGCGATCCAAGGAAAGGATATCATCTGGAGTTTGTATGTGAACAGGAAGCGCAGGCTGTGCAGATACAGCAGGTTGTATGCAGTTTTGACATCGAGGCTAAGATAGTCAGACGGAAAAAGTACTATGTAGTATATTTAAAGGAAGGGTCAGGAATCGTCGATCTTCTAAACGTGATGGGAGCGCATTTATCCCTGATGCTGCTTGAAAACCTCAGGGTTGAAAAGGAAGTGCGCAACTCCATTAACAGACAGGTGAACTGTGAGGCGGCCAATATCACTAAGACAGTGAATGCAGCCAATAAGCAGATAGATGACATTCTGCTTTTACAGAAGCATTATGGATTATCAAATTTGCCGGAACCTTTAAGACAGATGGCGGAAACCAGGCTTGAATATCCTGAAAGTTCTCTACAGGAATTGGGCAGGTACCTTAATCCACCGGTAGGCAAGTCCGGTGTAAATCATAGGTTACGAAAACTTAGTGAAATGGCTGAGAAGATTAAGGGGTAAAGGAGGAGTTATTATGATTGAGAAATCTATTAAGATTCAGCTAAACGGCGGTCTTGAAGCCAGACCCGTAGCGATGCTGGTACAGGTAGCAAGCCAGCATGAAAGCTCTGTCTACATTGAAGCGGAAGGCAAGAAAGTAAATGCCAAAAGCATCATGGGAATGATGAGCCTTGCTCTGGGCAGCGGCGAATCTGTGACTGTAATTGCAGACGGAAGTGATGAACAGGAAGCGATGACATCTATTGAAGAATACTTAAGCGGCAGCAAACAACAGGGTTAAAATAGCAGAAATGTGTGAGGGCAAAGCAGAGGCTTTGCTCTTTTCCCATTAGGCGGGAATATGGCACACGCAGATGGAGAATGATTATATGGAAAACAAAAAAATGCTTTTCATCTATAATCCAAGAGCCGGCAAAGCGAAGATCAAAAGCAACCTTCTGGATATCATTGATATCTTTACGAAGGCAGGCTATGAGGTTACGGCCTATCCGACACAGGCGAAAGGAGACGGCCAGAGAGCCGTCAGGGAACGGAAAACAGAGTACTATGATTTGGTAGTATGCAGCGGTGGAGACGGTACACTGGATGAAGTGGTGTCGGGAATGATGCAGTGTGAAAAGAAGACGGCAATCGGTTATGTACCCGCCGGAAGCACCAATGATTTTGCAAACAGTCTTAAGATTCCGAAAAACATGCTCAGTGCAGCCCGGGTAATTGTGGGAGGGAATACCTTTGGATGCGATATCGGCACATTTAATGACGATTTTTTCGTGTATATTGCCGCTTTCGGTGTATTTACGGATGTTTCTTATGAGACGCGCCAGGATATCAAAAATGTGCTGGGACATATGGCGTATATCCTGGAAGGGATGCGCAGGCTTTCGGCGGTCCGGGCTTATAAGATGAAAGTGGAGAGCGAAGAGCTTACGGTGGAGGGAGAATTCCTTTTCGGCATGATCACTAATTCTGTCTCCGTAGGCGGATTCAAGCGCATTACGGGAAAGTACGTGCAGTTAGATGACGGAGAGTTTGAAGTGACTTTGATCAAGAAGCCGTCAAATGCTATGGAGCTGAATCTGATTATGGCTTCCCTCATTAACCGGAATATTAATACGGACTGCATGTACTGTTTTAGGACAGCTTCCCTGCGGTTTACTTCGGAGGATGAGATCGCATGGACCCTTGACGGGGAATTTGGCGGGAAGCATACATGCGTCGATATAAGCAACCAGAAGCAGGCACTTGATATTCGGGTGCCCGGCAGGGAAAATTAGCAAAATCATATTCCATTTTTTAGAGGAATAGGGTATAATAGGAAGCGACTAGAATGTTATAAATTTAACGGAGGTAAATAAAATGTTAGTATCAGCAACAGAAATGCTTCAAAAAGCAAAAGCAGGCCATTATGCAGTTGGTCAGTTCAACATTAACAACCTTGAATGGACCAAGGCCATCCTGTTAACAGCACAGGAAAACAATTCACCCGTTATCCTTGGCGTATCAGAAGGCGCAGGAAAGTATATGGGCGGATACGATGTTGTAGTTGGTATGGTAAACGGTCTTATCAAGGACCAGAACATCACTGTACCTGTAGCCCTTCATCTGGATCATGGCAGCTATGAGCACTGCTACAAATGCATCGAAGCTGGTTTCTCTTCCGTAATGTTTGATGGTTCACATTATCCGATCGAAGAGAACGTGGCTAAGACCAAAGAACTGGTTGCAGCAGCTCATGAAAAGGGAATCTCCATCGAAGCAGAGGTTGGTTCCATCGGTGGTGAAGAAGACGGCGTAGTTGGTATGGGAGAATGTGCAAATCCTGAAGAGTGCAAATCGATTGCAGATCTGGGAATTGACTTCCTTGCAGCCGGCATCGGTAACATTCATGGCAAATATCCTGCAAACTGGAAGGGATTATCCTTTGAAACACTGGATGCTATCCAGAAACTGACAGGAGACATGCCTCTGGTTCTTCACGGCGGTACAGGTATTCCGACAGAAATGATTCAGAAAGCAATCTCTCTGGGAGTAGCGAAAATTAACGTTAACACAGAATGCCAGTTATCCTTTGCAGCAGCTACACGTAAGTACATTGAAGCTGGCAAGGATCAGGAAGGCAAGGGATTTGACCCTCGTAAGCTTTTAGCACCCGGCTTTGAAGCAATCAAGGCTACCGTTAAAGAGAAGATGGAAATCTTCGGCTCTATTGACAAAGCTTGAGAAAGTCCGAAATGAAACAAATAAAAGGCTGTCCATTTAATGGACAGCCTTTTTATACGAAGCTTATACCATAAGCAGAGAAATCTTATGCTTCGTCCTGCTGTTTCAGGACCTTCTCCTGCATTTTCTGAATGCCGGAGTCAAAGGAAAGCATGGGTTTGGCATTTGCGTCCGTCTTTGTGACTTTACGCGCCAGATAGTTCTTTGTTATGGCAAATACTGTGCCGGAAAGCGCCAGCACGCCGATTAAGTTGGGAATAGCCATCAGGGCATTCAGTGTATCAGCAATTGCCCAGGCAAGGTCAAAGCTCATGGTAGCGCCGAAAATAATGCAGACAATGAAGATGACTTTGTATACAATGGTTGCCTTGGTGCCAAATAAGTACTCGCATGATTTGGTGCCGTAGAAGGACCAGCCCAGAACTGTGGAGAATGCAAACAGGCAGATGGCAATTGCCACAAAACCCCCTGCCAGTGTGCCAAGCCCTTCTGACAAAGCTTCACTTACAAGGGAAGCGCCTGTGGACGCGGTAAGGACTTCTCCGGTCTCCAAATCAATCAGCCCGGAACTTAAAACGGTAAAAGCTGTCAGTGTACACACTACGATTGTATCAAAAAATACTTCAAAGATACCCCACATACCCTGGGTGACAGGCTCTACCACATTAGAAGCGGAGTGCACCATTACGGAAGAACCAAGGCCCGCTTCATTGGAGAACACGCCCCGCTTAAAGCCCATGGTCATTGCCTGCTTGATCATCATTCCAACCGTTGCCCCGGCAATGGGACGAAGCCCGAAAGCGTTGGTAAAGATAGCTCCGAAAACGGCAGGGACAGAAGTAATATTCATAATAAGCACAATGATGGTTCCTAATATGTATGCGCATGCCATAAAAGGAACAATCTTTTCAGTTACATTGCCGATTGCCTTGATACCGCCTAAAATAACCAGCGCGGCAACGACTGAAATAATGATTCCTGTGGCGATGGGCGGAATCTTAAAAGTATCCTGCAGGGAACTTGCAATCTCATGTACCTGTGTCATATTGCCAATGCCGAAGGAGGCAAACACACAGAAAAGGGAAAACAAAATGGCGAGGGGTCTGGCAAGTGCGCCGATTACTTTTTTGCCTTTGAGTCCGTCCTGAAGGTAATACATGGCGCCACCTGACCATTCATCTTTTGAATTTTTGCGGCGGTAGTAAATGCCCAGCACGTTTTCGGAATAGTTTGTCATCATTCCAAACAATGCGGAAAGCCACATCCAGAATACAGCGCCTGCACCGCCTGTAATAATTGCGCCTGCCACGCCGGCGATATTCCCTACGCCGATGGTGGCCGCAAGGGCAGTGGACAGGGCCTGGAACTGGGAGATGGAGCTTTCATCCTTGCCGGTATGGGCAGTTACATGCTTTTTCTTAAAAATGGCCAGGAATGTTTCGTTCATCCAGTGTTTGATCCGTGTAACCTGGAAGAACTTCATTCCTATAGTCATGTAGATACCGGTGCCTATAATCAGGATCAGCATGGGAATCCCCCACACCACGCTGTTTATGGCATCATTGACGTTTGCAATAACGTTCATCACGTTTTCCATAACAAATCTCCTTTTCATAAGTGTAGATAGTTGAACCTTGATGCAAAAAAAGAGAACTTACTATATATAGTAAATCCTCATTGATTACCCTTATTACTATACAGGAAAAAGAGTTGGAGTACAAGAAAAAATTGAAAAAAACATGAAAAAACCCATAGAAAGGGAGGATGCCAAGTAAACTAAGTTTACTTGGCATTTATTATGAAAAAGTTATTAATAAATCAATTACTTTGAGAATGTCTTGTTTTTAAGTGTCTGTTGTTCTTTTCTGTATCTTATGATGTTAGTATACGGCAGAGAAATGTCTAAAGAATGTAATGCGGATTAAGTTTTTTTAAATTAAATATGAACAAAATATGAACGATGCGAAAAATAACGAAAAAGAGAAGTGCCTTAGCACTTCTCCGGTTCCGGGTATTCCACCCCAAAGCAGTCTACCGTGACGCTTTTCATGATCTGGTCTTGGAGAGGACGGTCAGAATAGTCGGTGGCTGTCTCTGCAATCTTGTTTACCACATCCATACCCTCGGTCACTTTCCCAAATGCGGCATAACTGCCGTCTAAGTGGGGGCTGGTCTTATGCATGATAAAGAACTGGGAGCCGGCAGAGTCAGGGGCGGCGCTTCTTGCCATGGAGAGGACGCCTTCCGTATGCTTTAAGTTGTTTTCCACGCCGTTTGCAGCAAATTCACCTTTGATGCTGTAGCCGGGGCCGCCGCATCCGGTTCCCTCCGGGTCGCCGCCCTGGATCATGAAGCCGCGGATAACGCGGTGGAAGATCAGTCCGTCATAAAAGCTTTTGTTGATGAGACTGATAAAGTTGTTTACGGAAACAGGAGCAATATCGGGATAAAGCTCTGCCTTGATGGTATCTCCGTTTTCCATTGTAAATGTTACAACAGGATTTTGTGCCATAGTAATAATTTCCTTTCTTTTCTTTTAGGTTTCGCTGTATTATAATAAAAGCTATGTTACATATTTTATATGAATTGAGAGGACTTTACAATGCTAAAATGCGTCCTGTTCCTTTTGTCTGGATATTATTACGGGATTGTTGAGGAACGTGCAGGGGAAATCTGTACAAAATTAAACCCCCATAAGGTAAAAGTGGTACTGAAAAGAGATTTAGGAGAATTTATTGATACAGATGAAGTGAATCTGGAGGACACGCTTATTATTGCAGACAGTCCGCAGCGGATTCAGGACCTTCTGGAGAAAGGGAAATATGTGGTCATCCTTTACCATGAAAAGAACAGGGGGCAGCATTTCCCTATGGCCCGGTATGGCGTGGAAGATGTGTTTATGCTGGAATACCGTTCTTACGAGGAGGCATATAAAAGGCTGGCGGGACTGCCGTGGAATATTTTTGAGACGGACAGGCTGAAAGTCCGGGAGAGCACGGTTGAAGATGTGGATGAGTTTTACCGGATATATAAGGACCCTTCCATCACCCTGTACATGGAAGACTTGTATAAGGACAGAGAGGCGGAGCGGGCCTATATGCGGGCCTATATAGACCAGATATACGGTTTTTACGGCTATGGACTGTGGACTGTCCTGCGTAAGGACACAGGGCGGGTGATCGGCAGGGCCGGGTTAAGCGTGCGGGAAGGATATGAACTGCCGGAACTTGGCTTTGTCATAGAGACGGCATGCCAGCACAGAGGATACGGGTATGAGGTGTGCAGCGGCGTGCTTGATTATGCGGAAAAGGAACTTGCTTTTGGAAAAGTCCAGGCGCTGGTAAAGGAAAAAAATGTAAACAGTCTGTTATTACTTGATAAACTGGGATTTGCATATAATCATAACGTGACGGTGAAGGACCGTGAGTACAAGATGTATATAAAAAATTTGAAAAAACTATTGACATAATATAAACCGGATGCTATTATGCAGTACGTAGAGCAAAGGTGCTATGGGATAACCATAGTGCCTTTTTTTGCAATAAGCTGGCTCGCAGAGAGTGACAGCATTTGAGCCAATAAGACAATTCGCGAAGAGTACTGGCGTTTGATGTGAGGAGGAAAAAATTATGACAGAAGAAATTTTGAATGCCATTAACGGCGAAGTGTTTGGCGTCTGGTTCCTCATCGGAGCAGCGCTTGTGTTTTGGATGCAGGCAGGATTTGCCATGGTGGAGACGGGATTCACCAGAGCTAAAAATGCGGGAAACATTCTGATGAAAAATCTAATGGATTTCTGTATCGGTATTTTCATTGATTTCCATCGTCATTGTATTTGCAATATCCATAATGCTGAATCCTGCATAGACAGAAGTAAGACCATGTTCACAAGAATCAAGTCCGACAATCTCCTCATCTTCTGTCACACGCAGTCCGACTGTCGCTTTAATTATAAGGAACGCAGCTGCAGCGGTAACTGCTGCCCATACCGCTACAGATACAACCCCTACAAGCTGAAGACCCAACTGTTTAAATCCGCCTCCGTAAAAAAGTCCAACAACGCTGTCATTTCCAGGAGCCGATGTAGTTGCAAAGAGTCCTACTGCAATCGTTCCCCATATACCGTTCAGGCAATGGACTGCCACTGCCCCTACCGGATCATCCACACGCAGTTTATAATCCAGAAACCAGACACCAAATACTACCAGAAGCCCTGCTACAGCGCCAATGATGACAGAGCCTGCCGCATCCGTAACGTCACAGGGCGCTGTAATGGCCACCAGTCCCGCCAGAGAAGCGTTCAGACACATGGAAACATCCGGTTTTCCATATTTTATCCATGTAAAAACCATACATACCACTGTAGCAGCGGCAGGAGCAGCCGTGGTTGTCAAAAAGACAGAGCCTAATTGTTCCACGCTGGTACAGGCAGCACCGTTAAATCCATACCAGCCAAGCCATAAGATAAATACTCCAAGACATCCGATGGGAATATTATGCCCCGGAAAAGCATTTACCTTTGTAATCTTACCGTTCTTATCTTTTACAAATTTACCAATACGGGGGCCTAAAATTTTAGCGCCAATCAGTGCGGCAATGCCGCCCACCATATGTATTGCGCAGGAACCTGCAAAATCATGGAATCTCATCTGCGCAAGCCAGCCGCCGCCCCAAATCCAATGGGCTTCAATGGGGTAAATCAGCGCAGAAATAATTCCCGAATAAATACAATAAGACAAGAATTTCGTCCTCTCAGCCATAGCGCCGGAAACAATTGTAGCAGTTGTCGCACAAAACACTAGGTTGAATACAAAATT
>Ga0224740_10316_pt1 | contig 13670 bp, 14 predicted proteins | sample LIM_E_Water_Bulk_FD_161634 | JGI IMG/M metagenome (GOLD analysis project Ga0224740, IMG submission 161634) | Enriched cells from gastrointestinal tract of the lab mouse from Pacific Northwest National Laboratory (PNNL), Richland, Washington... | ecosystem: Host-associated > Mammals > Digestive...
ACAGAAGTCCCGCAGTTCCTGGGAGTATTTCAGGAATATGATCAGCAGGGATGTTGTTGGGATTGAGAAGATAAGCTGTAATAACAGAGCCCTGAGCATTGGATAAAGCAGATGCTTACGGGGCCTGCCAGTGGCGGCATGGAAATGAGAAATAAAGGACGCTGGGACAATTTCATCTAAGTTGATGGTATTTTCGAGAAGTGCAAGGAACTGATATTTATCATTATCAAATTTATTTTGGCAATCGGAAAAAATATCTGCCAAAGAGAGCTGTTTATGTGTTATCATATAGATACGACTCCTTTACTGGTGGATATGGATAATAGTTACTGGATATTTCAATTATACCACAGACCAGTGAGGAGTTGTTTTATTTTGTAAAAAAAAGAACCCCGTATTTATGCGGGTTCTGGCGTTTCGCAAACGCCTATATAAGCAGGACGAGAAAGGAGTGGCGGCTATGTGCAAAATAATGGAAGATATGAGGAATGAAGCAGCATTAGAGAACACTAGAGAAACAGCGAGAAGAATGATTAAAAAGGGGAAAATGCCACTTGAAGAAATTGCAGACTATGTTCCTGCATTATCACTTGACGAATTAAAGCAACTTGAAACCGAGATTATGCCTATGGCATAGGCAGGCAAATGCCATAGGCAGGTAACCGATGGTTTAATACCTGTAAACAGCATAAAAGTGCAAAAAATGAGACAACTATTTTACCTGCTTTTTCAGGAAAGGACGAACTATGCCCAAACCACGAACAAATACTGGTGAAAAAAACTTAATCAGCAAACGCCTGATTGCATTGAGCAGCCAGCACGGCTTGTCACAACGTGATCTTGCCCGTCAACTCCAACTGGCAGGCTACGATATGGATAAAAATGTAATCACTCGAATTGAAACAAATAAGCGCTATGTTAACGATTTGGAACTGAAAGCACTGACAGAGATTTTTCATGTTTCCTACGATTATCTGATTGAGGGAAAAGAATAAGTTAATCCCTTCTTACTCCAAATAATACCCATCCTTCCCAAACCGTATCATAACCTTCGTCCACTCCCCCTCAGCCGCTTCCATCCAGATCTCATGCCCGAGCTTCCCGCACATCTTCCGGCAGATATAAAGCCCCATCCCGGTAGACGCCGCCGTCTTCCTCCCATTTTCCCCGGTAAAAGACTTCTCAAACACCCTCCGCACATCCGAAGCAGGCACACCGATCCCATGATCCTCGACGATCAGCGTCACGCTCCCGTCCTCTTCCACCGCCTGAAATCCCAGATAACCGCTGGCCCCCCTTTTATACTTAACGCTGTTATGGATCAGCTGCCCCAGCATAAACTTGATCCACTTCGCATCCGAAACCACAAAAACACCGGTATCCTTCTTTTGGATCGTAAACTTTCCGGTGATCAGAACGTCTTTATGTTCAAGTAAAACCTCGTTTATGATCTCTTCCAGACAGCACCGTTTCATGAGATAATCTTTCTGCGGCGTATCCGCGCGGACATAATACAAAATCTGTTCCACCAGTTGGGAAATCTTGTCCAGCTGCTGACGATAACTCCGAAAATCCATCTCTTCATTGTGATTCATCAGCGACACGGCTGAAATCGGCAGCTTGATCTCATGGATCCACATTTCAACATAATCCTTAAACTCCCGCTCCTGCCCGCTGACCTTCTCGTTCATCGACCGGTCGGTCTCATAAAGCGCGTCACACAAAATATCGCCCTCTAAAAAACCTGGTTTTTCGATCATTTCCGTGATAAGATATTTCTTATCCAGCTCATCCAGCTTTTGCAGCATATCCTGATAGAATTTATATTTCTTCCGAAAATCAAAGGCCCACATAAGCAGCAAAATGAAACATTCCAAAAACACCACAGACACGATATATGACGTGTTAATCCGAAAAATCTTTCCCATCCCAATAACTAAGAGCATCTGGCCGAGAAAACAAAACATCCAGCCGGCCTTTTCCCGACAATAATCCGTGAATTTCATCCCAGTAAATACCCGATTCCTCTCTTCGTTTTAATTAGATCCACTACGCCGTGTTCCTTTAATTTCCCCCGCACCCGGTTAATATTTACCGTAAGCGTGTTATCATCCACAAATTCCTCGGAATCCCACAAATAACTGATCAACTCGTCGCGCGTAACCGTTTTTCCCTGGTTTTGCATGAGATAACGCAGAATCCGCATTTCATTTTTTGTCAACTCCACCGTTTGCGCCGCGCCGCCTGCCTGCTCCGGCAAAACCTCCAGAACGCAGCGCCCCACATCGAGACGGATCTTGCCGTATGTGACAAATGAGTCCTCCGCGCTGTTGTCCAACCGCTTAAATACCGCTTCAATATGGAGTAGAAGAATCGCCGGATTATACGGTTTGGCAATAAAATCGTCCGCGCCGTACGTCATGCAGATAACCTCGTCCATCTCCGTATTCTTACTCGTCACCATAATCACCGGGATATTCGAAATCTCCCGCAATTTACGCAGGATATTTCCCCCGTCGGCCCCTGGCAGTGTAATGTCCAAAAGTACCATATCGGCGCCGCTTGCCGCGATCTGCTGCGGCACACGCTCAAACGCCTTTATCACGATACAGTCATACCCGTTATTGCTTAAAAATCCTGCCAGCTGGCTGCAGATTTCCTCGTCGTCCTCTACGATCGCGATCGTCTTCATTCTGCTCACTCCCCCTTTTTAATCTAACAATACATGCCGCTTCAAGCAACACCTGTAAAGCCAGATAACGCCTATTACATCAGGCGATAAAATTATCAATCAGCCTCGTCGTTCCAATGTATACTGCCACCGCTGCCAGCACTTCCCCGCGCACACTCGTGACCGGCTTCAGGGAATCCCATTCCACCAGCTCCACGTAATCGATCTTCGCAAGCGGTTCCTTCCCGATCACATCCGTGATCGCGCCGACGATCTTAGACGCATCCGTCTCACCCGTCTTCACGAGCTGTTCCCCTGCCAGAAGCCCCTGGTGGAGTACGACTGCTGCCCGGCGCTCCTCCTCGCTCAGATACGTATTGCGTGAACTCTTTGCCAGGCCGTCCGCCTCCCTCACGATCGGACAGCCGACGATTTCCAGATCAAAATTCAGATCCCGTACCATGCGGCGGATCACCGCGAGCTGCTGGGCATCTTTCTGTCCAAAGTACGCGCGGTCTGGCGCCACGATGTGGAACAGTTTCGACACGACCGTACAAACTCCCCGGAAATGTGTGGGTCTTGTCTTTCCGCAAAGTCCTTTCGTCAGATCATCCATATCCACATACGTACAAAAATCATCAAAATACATCTCTCCATCCGACGGGTGGAATACCAGATCCGCTCCCGCCGCTTCACAAAGTGCGGCATCCCGTTTCAGATCCCTCGGATAACTCGCCAGATCCTCACTCGGCCCGAACTGGATCGGATTCACAAACACACTTACTACCACGCGGTCATTTTCCTCGACCGCCCGGTCGATCAGGCTTTTATGTCCCTCGTGGAGATACCCCATCGTCGGCACCAGTCCGACCGCAAGTCCCTCTTTTCGCCATGTCCTGACCTGTTCCCTAACTTCTGCTATCGTCTCTGCTATTTTCATCTGCCATCTGCCTCCTTCTTTTCACATTCTTCTGCACAGGATACCTGTCCCCCTGTCAGCTCACGACGTCTTACTTCCCGAGTCATACAACCCCTCGATCACGCTGTCATCCACCGAATATTCATGCTCTTTCGCCGGAAACGTTCCATCTCCCACGTCCTCGATATACGCCTGGAACGCACGCTTCATCACCTCGCCAATATCCGCATACCGCTTCACAAACTTCGGCGTAAAGTCAGAAAACATCCCCAGCATGTCCTGATACACGAGCACCTGCCCGTCACAGCCGTTTCCGGCCCCGATGCCGATTGTTGGAATCGTCAGTTCCCGCGTGATCACGTCCGCCAGTTTGCGCGGGACACCTTCCACGACGACCGCAAAAGCCCCTGCCTCTTGCACGGCCTTCGCATCCTCCAAAAGTTTTTTCGCTGCCGCCTCGCTCTTACCCTGTACTTTAAAACCGCCAAACGCGTTGATCGACTGCGGCGTTAATCCAATGTGTGCGCAGACGGGGATTCCCGCCCCCACGATCGCCTTGATCTGCGGACACACTTCCGTTCCGCCCTCCAGCTTCACCGCACCGGCGCGCCCCTCCTTCATCAGGCGCCCCGCATTGACCATCGCATCATAGACCGAAGTCTGGTACGACATAAACGGCATGTCAATGATGACAAGCGCGTTTTTCGCCCCGCGCGCCACAGCCGCCCCGTGATGGATCATGTCTTCCATCGTAACGGAAACCGTATCTTCATAGCCTAGGATGACATTTCCCAGCGAATCCCCGACCAGGATACTGTTGATCCCCGCCTCATCGATCAGTTTCGCCGTCGAATAATCATAAGCCGTCAACATCGTCAGCTTCTCACCCTTTTCCTTTGCCTGGGCAAAAGTCAAAACCGTATTTTTCATTGTCTCTCCATTCCGCGCATGATCATTCCTCGCCGATGCGCTCTGTTCACTTACTGCAATAGTTCCGATATGTTCCGATAATCCCGGTCGGGATTTTTCCGCCGCGCGACTGCCAGCACTTTCTGTCCCAGCAGCTGGTATATCATTCGTTCTTCCCCGCGGAGCACAGCCAGATGGCCCTCCACGGTGTGGACGTCGCCGCGCTCGATCGGTCCGGTCAAAGTCTTTTCGGCGCCGTCCCGGACAGCCGCCTCTATATTATGAACGACAAGAGGCCCCACAAGCTCCCGGCCCGTCTCCTCCGGGATACCGCACTGTTCGAGCAGATCCAGTCCCATCGAAAAAAGTCCCGTCATAAAATTACTAACGAGGGAAGCACTACAATGATACCGCATTTTCGCCTCTGGAGAGATTTTCAAAACCCGGTTGCCCATGTGTGAAAACATGTCTTCCATGACGGCGGCAGCCCTCTTTTGTCCCTCGATCGTAACGATCGCCGAATTCAATTTCTGATAAGATGTGAATTTATCGCTGAACGCATACATAGGATGAACCGAACAGCCGGCCGCGCCGGTACTTTCGATTCCTGAAAATACAGCAGATGATAATGAGCCACTGAAATGGCATACTATTTTACCCGCAAGCGGATGTACGGCAGAACCTTTTTCTCCCATTCCGCGCATCTGCTGCCAGACATTCCCGATCTCATCGTCGGGAACGGCGAGGCAGAGCAATCCGCATGCCTGAATCAATTCATATAAATCTTCAAATACTTTTGTTCCTGTGAAAGTCCCAGCCTGTTCCGAGCTTTCCCTGTGTCTGCTAACATAACCGGCCACCTTGAATCCGTGTTCTATCATATATTTTCCCATCGAACACCCGACTTTTCCGGCCCCGATCATACCAATCTCCATGTCATCACCTGCTCTCTCCGAATGCGGCAGACAGTGACAATCAAAACTCATCTGATGCAGTTTCCTACGAATACCGCTCGGTGAAAAGAATACCACAATTCGAAAAAAAAAGCAAATAATTTTCCTTCCCCGTAAAAAATCGCTTGAGGTTTTTCTCATTTCCGTTATAATATAATATGAATATGTGTGATTGAAAGAGACTAGGAGGATACAAAATGCCAAAAAGAACTGATATTCACAAGGTACTTATTATTGGCTCTGGCCCGATCATCATCGGTCAGGCGTGTGAGTTTGATTATTCCGGCACTCAGGCTTGTAAAGCACTGCGTAAACTGGGGTACGAGATCGTATTGGTGAATTCCAACCCTGCTACGATCATGACTGATCCGGAAACTGCCGATGTCACTTATATCGAGCCTTTGAATGTAAACCGTTTGGAGCAGATCATCGCAAAAGAGCGGCCCGACGCCTTACTTCCCAACTTAGGAGGGCAGTCCGGCCTGAATTTATGTGCGGAATTGAACCAAAAAGGAATTTTAGACAAATATAATGTAAAAGTAATCGGTGTTCAGGTCGACGCGATCGAGCGCGGTGAAGACCGGATTGAATTTAAAAAAACAATGGACAAGCTGGGGATCGAAATGGCCCGCAGCGAAGTTGCTTACAGCGTAGAAGAGGCTTTGGCTATCGCTGACAAACTCAGTTATCCCGTTGTACTCCGCCCGGCGTACACGATGGGCGGCGCAGGCGGCGGCCTCGTTTATAATAAAGAAGAATTAAAAACCGTATGCGCGCGCGGCCTTCAGGCAAGCCTCGTCGGGCAGGTACTCGTCGAAGAGTCCATTCTCGGCTGGGAAGAACTGGAACTAGAAGTCGTACGCGATGCCGAAAATAACATTATTACTGTGTGCTTTATCGAAAATATCGACCCGTTGGGCGTACATACAGGCGATTCGTTCTGTTCCGCGCCGATGCTGACCATTTCCGAGGAATGTCAAAAACGCTTGCAGGAACAGGCGTATAAGATCGTGGAATCGGTACAGGTCATCGGCGGTACCAATGTACAGTTTGCTCACGACCCAGTCAGCGACCGGATCATCGTCATTGAGATCAACCCGCGTACGTCCCGTTCCTCCGCCCTCGCTTCCAAAGCAACCGGCTTCCCGATCGCGCTCGTGTCGGCGATGCTGGCTTCCGGACTGACATTAAAAGATATTCCGTGCGGCAAGTACGGCACACTCGACAAATACGTACCAGACGGCGATTATGTCGTGATCAAATTCGCTCGCTGGGCGTTTGAAAAGTTCAAAGGCGTAGAGGATAAACTCGGTACCCAGATGCGCGCGGTCGGGGAAGTGATGAGCATTGGCAAAACCTATAAAGAGGCGTTCCAAAAAGCCATCCGCAGCCTGGAAACCGGTCGCTACGGTCTGGGCCACGCGAAAGATTTCGATTCTATGACGAAGAAGGAACTCCTTCAGCTTTTGATCACACCATCGAGCGAACGGCATTTTATCATGTACGAGGCGCTGAGAAAAGGCGCTACGATCGAAGAGATCCATGATCTCACGAAAGTAAAGGCCTACTTTATCGAACAGATGAAAGAACTAGTCGAGGAAGAGGAAGAACTATTGAAATTCAAAGGCAGCCTTCCATCGGATAAGCTTCTCACCACAGCGAAAAAGGACGGCTTTTCGGATAAATATTTAAGTAAAATCCTGGAAATCCCAGAAAAAGACATCCGAAACAAACGGATTTCCCTCGGTGTCTGCGAAGCGTGGGAAGGCGTCCATGTCAGCGGCACGGAAAACAACGCTTATTACTATTCTACCTACAACGCGCCAGACAAAAATCCGGTCACGTCGGACAAGCCAAAAATTATGATCCTCGGCGGCGGCCCAAATCGAATCGGCCAGGGAATTGAATTTGATTACTGCTGTGTCCATGCCGCCATCGCCCTGAAACATCTGGGCTTCGAAACGATCATCGTCAACTGTAACCCGGAGACGGTATCCACCGACTACGACACATCAGATAAATTGTATTTCGAACCGCTGACACTAGAAGATGTACTAAGCATCTACAATAAAGAAAAGCCGTTGGGCGTTATCGCACAGTTTGGCGGGCAGACGCCGCTGAATTTAGCGGCAGAGCTTGAGAAGAACGGCGTGAAGATCCTCGGAACATCACCTTCTGTGATCGATTTGGCAGAAGACCGCGACCAATTCCGCGCAATGATGGACAAGCTGGAGATCCCGATGCCGGAATCCGGCATGGCAACGACAGTAGAAGAAGCCGTTTCCATCGCAGAAAGTATCGGCTACCCAGTTATGGTACGTCCTTCGTATGTACTCGGCGGCCGCGGAATGGAAGTGGTATATGATAACGGCAGCATGGAAGAATACATGAATGCAGCTGTCGGCGTCACACCTGACCGCCCGATCCTCATCGACCGCTTCTTAAATCATGCGATGGAATGTGAAGCGGATGCAATCAGCGACGGAACAAATGCGTTTGTTCCTGCCGTGATGGAACACATTGAGCTGGCCGGCGTCCATTCGGGAGACTCCGCCTGCATCATCCCTTCCGTTCACATTTCAGAAGATAATGTCAAAACGATCAAAGAATATACGAAAAGGATCGCAGAAGAGATGCACGTAAAAGGCCTGATGAACATGCAGTACGCCATCGAGAACGGGAAAGTCTACGTATTGGAGGCCAATCCGAGAGCATCCCGTACCGTGCCTCTGGTTTCCAAAGTGTGCAACATCCGTATGGTTCCTCTTGCTACCGATATTATTACATCCGAACTGACGGGGCGGCCGTCTCCGGTAGTCGGACTGAAAGAACAGAACATACCGAACTATGGTGTGAAAGAAGCTGCTTTTCCCTTTAATATGTTCCAGGAAGTCGATCCGGTACTCGGCCCAGAAATGCGTTCTACCGGCGAAGTTCTCGGTCTATCGCACTCGTACGGGGAAGCGTTCTTTAAAGCGCAGGAAGCCGTACAGTCTACACTTCCGCTCGAGGGAACGGTATTGATCTCTGTCAATGCCAAAGATCGAACCGAAGTAGTGGAAGTGGCAAAAAGTTTTGCAGGAGATGGGTTTAAGATCGTGGCTACGGGACACACCTATGAATTGATCCATGAGGCTGGTATTCCTGCTGAGAAGGTGAAAAAGCTTTACGAAGGGCGCCCAAACATACTAGATATGATCACGAACGGCGACATCCAGCTGATCATCAACTCCCCGGTCGGCAAGGACAGCGTACATGACGACAGTTATTTGCGGAAGGCTGCGATCAAAGGGAAAGTGCCTTATATGACGACACTTGCCGCTGCGAAAGCGACGGCCGACGGGATCCATTATGTGAAGACGCATGAGAGTACAGAGGTGAAGTCGCTTCAGGAACTGCATAGTGAAATCTGTGATCTGTAATGGTGGTTTTCCATTTGTAAATCTAATATGTAAATAGAACAGTAGTAAAAGCGGTGTCAGGACATTTTATCCTGCACCGCTTTTGATTTTAGAAAATCTTCCCTTTTCTTTCATTGAATAACCAGCGCAATTCATCCAAAGCTTTGAACTTATAAAATACGGGGCGGATACATATCCATTTTTCATTGGCGGTAACTTTCGGAAACCTGTTACCGCTTATCCCTTGTTTATGGTCAATGCCAAGAAGCACTTTTGAATATGGAACCGGTCGTTCATATCTCAAATACAGAACCTGCCCCTAAGGCGGGGGATGTCACGGATTACCGGCTCTGGCTCATGAGCCCGGGATGAAGAACATTGAAGTTATCGCGGCGAAGCATTTGGGGACCTATACTCATTACTTAGAGGATGAACGAACTATCATATCCAGATATTTTAGTGCAGTCCATTTACTTTCTGCTGTATCGTACATTGATCTTCATCTGCTTTTGACTACCACTGACAACTTCCGCAAAAACCCTTTGGTACTGCTCATCTTTTCGTATAGGATAGGTTGAAATTTGCCTTATTATCATATGGTACTGGTACGCAAATCGAATCAATAGCACAGATGATACTACGATCCAAAGAAAAAAGTATCAAAAGAACAGATAATCAGTCATTCCAATCTTATCAAGTACCAGACGCCACAGAAGAAAAACGCCTTTTCCCTATCCGAAGTAGAAAAATATTTCCCACTGCTAACACAGCCATCTCCACACATCTAAAATATAACGAGGCATCAGTAGAAATACTTGTTACAATCAATATTTTCATCCATACATTAGTTATTAAAAATAAGTCCCCCGCCAATACGACCAACTGCACTTTCGTACATAACACGGAAAAACACAAGATCAGATTTTTAAACGTATATAAAATCAGATACTCCGCCACGGCCATCATCACTAAATACCCGCCAATCGTTACCGGCAACGTAAGTCCAGATAAAAACGGCAGACTTTGAACAGGAGCCGCCAAACAGTGTAATGTGTAATACGCTGTCACGCGCTTCCATTCTGCCATGACCATCGTCCCACACACAACTAAGGTAAGCAGATCAGCCACCATATGCTTTCTGCGGAACAGCCATCCCTGTCCCCGTTTTGCTCCTCGAAGAAGCGGAACCATGCCGCTCTTTTTTTCATAAGTAAAACACCCAGACAGCATAAGGCGAAGACTTACCCCCGCCATAAAACCATCAGCATTCCGCTGCCCATCCGCCTCCTCCCCGATCAAACCCTCATAACCACGTTCATTCACAAGCCATATTTCCCTTCCCTCCGACATATCAAAAACCTGCAGAATACCTGCTTCATTTTCAAAACTATACAAATCCGTAAAATCGTAAGATATAGTCGCCAACCGCATACAATGCATCCATAGCAGCATCACCTGTTACTACATCTTCTACCACTTCTTCTTTTTCATAATTTCCATCCGTCAGGGAAATGCGAAGAGCCGTGACACTACGCACTACCGGAAGCCTTTGAAAGGGTAAGATACTATAATAAAAATAACCTCTGTGTACGGCTACCAAAAAAGAAAAACTTTCACTATCATCATCAAAAAGTCCGAATTTACACAATTTTTTTCTCTGGCTCCCATCGGCAGTCACCTGATAGAGGTACAGTTCCCCTTCCCCTCTGCCCACCATAAATAAGTGCTCCTTATAGTACCCTATATATTCAATATAGTCTTCAAAACAAGCGTTTTGCTCTCCTTTTCTCTTCAATAATAATATAAATCGCATCATTTTAAGCCTATCATTAGTTTGTTAGATAATGTATTTGATATGTATTTATGCGTTCTGTTCGGTATACGACTACCATATGAAAAGAACGCTTTTTTCAATAGACCCTCTGTAAACAGGTTTCTTACTCTGGTACATTCTCTCACCTCCCTCTAAAAGATCCATCTTCTATTTATGTATTTAACTATGTTTTACATTAACCATAACACCGAAGACATTCCTCTTACAAGAACAATGCGACGAACGGTCAATTTTTGCGACAAGTGGTTCGATTTCCCCTTTTTCTTTACATCATGATGTATTATACTTGATCCATCAATCCATTTTCCCTCCAACAGCCACGCCATCCTCCAGATACACCGTCCTGCTGCTGGCTCCCGCCACCTTCTCATCATGGGTAACGATCAGCACCGTATGTCCCTCTTCATTCAGACGGCCAAGCAGTCCCATGATCTCATCCGACGTCCGCTGATCAAGAGCCCCCGTCGGTTCATCCGTCAGGATAATATCCGGCCGGTTCACCAGCGCCCTGGCGATAGCGACCCTCTGTTTCTGCCCGCCCGACAGCTGTGGCGGCTTCTTCTTTAACTCGCGCTCCAGCCCAACCCTGGCAAGCAGCTCACTGCTGCGCGCATACATCTCCCTCTGCGCTATGCGCCTCCCCTCAAACAAGTTAAAGATATCCATCGACAGTTTCACGTTCTCCACTGCCGTCAGTTCCGAGATCAGGTGGAAATTCTGGAACACAAACCCCATCTCCTGGTTCCGGATCCGGGCCTTCTCCTTCTCACCGCACTCCCACATATCACAGCCATTCATATGGTACTCCCCCTCCGTCACCTCATCCAGGAGGCCGATGATGTTGAGAAGCGTCGTCTTCCCTGAGCCGGACGCCCCCATGAGATGCAGCATGTCCGCCGGCAATACCTGCTCCACGTTCCTCTCGTACCGAAAAAACCTCTCGACGGAAAACATCCCGAACAACAGCACCGTAAGACCAATAAAAAACTGTACGAACACCAGCGCAAACCTCTTTACCCGTTTTCTCAATGATACCAGTATGATCCTCAACATCCCTACACGTCCCCCTCGTTCAAAACTTCCACCGGTTGCAGCCTGACCGCCCGGACCGCGGGGATCAGAGCGGCGATAAATCCCGTCAGGACTGCCACGGCGGCAGAAACACCTACATTCACCAGTTCCAGTTCGAGCGGCAGCGAGTCAGCCAGCAGATGGACCGCCTGCTGTACGACAAGTGCCAGCAGGCTGCCAGCCGCCGTCAGGGCGAATACCTCGCACAGGATCAGCTTAAAAATATACCCGTCATACCCCCCGAGCGCCTTAATGATCCCGTATGTATTCCTGCGCTCCAGGACCCAGTACAGCATCAGGTTCGATATGTTCACGATCGCCACGGCAAACACGCATACGCTCAGGATCTCGGTCAGGCTGACCGCGTTTCTCAGTCCGCTCGCATCCATCTGTCCGGAGATTTCCTCATACTGGATGCCCTCCCGCATATCCCCCGCCGTTCCGTACCACTCCACAAACCCTTCCTTTCCACTTTTCAACAGGACCGATACGCCGCCGGAAAGTGGTGCGCAGTCCCCTTCATAGAACATCCCGCACGGCACGTACATCACGTCATCCCACTGGGTCTCCCGGTATGTCCGCCCGGCGATCCCGATCACCCGGTATTCTTCCCCCCGCACCCGGATCATCTGGCCGGTATCTGCGTGAAGCTCCCTTGCGGCCTCCTTCCCCAGCACCGCTACCCTCTCCTGGCTCTCCATGTCCCCTGCCGACAGGTAGCGCCCCTTAATGATGGGGATGTGTCAGTCTTCCTCCCGCTCAAACCAAACGGGCACTGGGGAGATCATCTTTTCCACGTCCCCGTTCCCTACCGGTACGGCATCCGCATTCAGGACCTGCACCTCCCCGAACCCGCTGACGGTCTCTAGCACGCTCCTAGTATTTTCACCATCCACCATCCTGAAATTTATGACGAGCTGCTCATCCGGATTGCCGATCATCCCGTCATGGTAATACTCAAACTGCCGCCTCGAAACCGTGACCCCAATCGACAGGATCAGGTCGGCAACAAAAAATCCGAAAATAATCAGTGCCACGGTTGCCTTATGGGCCTTCCATTGTGTTAAGACATAGCGTTTCATAATGATAGCTGTTCCTTTCTGTATTCTACAAAATCTGAACCACAGACACCAATTGATCAGATTTACTCAACATAAACGGTCTGCTTTTGACTAGCAAGAATACTATACTCTGAAAAATTCTGATCATCCATTTTTTCATATGAAGAGGGGACAAAGAACAGCTGAAACTCATATTTCCCCGTCTGTTCTGGCACGGAAATTTCCAGATCCAGTTTGCCTTCCTGCTTTTTTTGAACAGACATCTTTCTCTTTCCATTTATCATTGTCTGCTGTGAATCAAAACAAGCAAAAATGGTATATTCCCCTTCTCTCATCGTTGATCCCAGCAAAGCATTTAATCTTAGATTTCCTGCCCTACCAATATGACAGCTGGATACTTCATTACCAGCTTGATTTTCTATATGTATGACATCATCCATATTGTCTACCAATCCATCTGTTATGTCCAAACTTTCATCTTTCTTCCTTTTTGTCTTTCCGCCATTTTGCATTAGATCATAACGCAGGATGACTGGCGGCGTATCGCGTACCAATTTGCTGCTTTCTGCATACCGATCAACATCTTGCCGAAGCAAAACAACAAACGAATTGTTTTCCATACAGAAATATTTTTTTTCTATTTGTATCGTAAACTGTGAGCTATTTTCAAAACAATAACTGTTATTCTTATTCACTATTGTTTTCATAATTATAATTCTGCTTTTTATTTTATTCCGTATTATGTTACACTAAATTTGTAAAAAGAACGCTTTTTTCAATAGACCCTCTGCAAACAGGTTTCTCACTCTGGTACATTCTCTCACCTCTAAAAGATCCATAATCTCAAAACT
>Ga0224740_10317_pt1 | contig 13666 bp, 10 predicted proteins | sample LIM_E_Water_Bulk_FD_161634 | JGI IMG/M metagenome (GOLD analysis project Ga0224740, IMG submission 161634) | Enriched cells from gastrointestinal tract of the lab mouse from Pacific Northwest National Laboratory (PNNL), Richland, Washington... | ecosystem: Host-associated > Mammals > Digestive...
CGGCTCGGACAGCCATACACCGACAGGCGGCGGTATCTGTATGCTTGCTATGGGTGCAGGCGGACTTGACGTTGCTGTTGCTATGGGTGGCGGTACATATTATATTCCAATGCCGAAAATGACAAGAATCAATCTTACAGGCTACTTAAAGCCATGGGTATCTGCAAAGGATGTTATCCTTGAGGTGCTTCGCATAATGAGCGTTAAGGGCGGTGTAGGTAAAATTATTGAATACGGCGGCGAGGGTGTTAAAACCTTATCAGTTCCTGAAAGAGCTACAATCACAAATATGGGTGCTGAGCTTGGTGCCACAACCTCTATCTTCCCTTCCGATGAAATCACACTTGCTTTCTTAAAGGCTCAGGGCAGAGAGGCTGACTGGACAGAAATTCAGCCTGATGCTGACGCTGTTTATGACGAGGTTATTGATATTGACCTTTGCTCACTTACACCTATGGCAGCTTGCCCTCATATGCCTGACCGTGTTAAAACTACTGATGAAATCGGCAAAATCAAGGTTGACCAGGTTGCAATCGGCTCATGCACCAACTCTTCTTATGTTGATATGATGAAGGTTGCTGCAATCCTTAAGGGCAAAACCGTTGATCCGTCTGTTTCACTTTGTATTGCCCCAGGTTCAAAGCAGGTTCTTAATATGCTTGCACTCAATGGTGCACTTTCAGATATGATTAATGCAGGTGCAAGAATCCTTGAATCTGCCTGCGGACCTTGTATCGGTATGGGTCAGTCACCTAATTCAGCAGGTGTATCACTGAGAACCTTCAACAGGGTGGGATTTAATTAGTTTTTGTGCAAGTGTAAGTCCCATTGATAAAAAATCCTCCTAATTGTTTATAAAATTAACAAAGTTATTTTATTACAAATAACTCGTTCTGTCAATTACAAAACTGTAACAATATAATAAAATAATAATTTTATTATTATATTGAAATAAGTTAACATTTATGTTAAAATATTTTATTATTTTGGAATAGTTTGGGCATAAATATACTGAGGTGTAGTTATGCTAAATAATGAAGATAAAGAACTTAAAAACGAAAGCACGGAAAATGAGTAGCATAGCGGTGCAGAGCCGGAGGTTAACAGCACAAGCTCTTTTGAAACAGGGTCAATTACCGTTTCAAAGGACGGTCATTTTATTCATTGCTTGACAATTATAGGACAGGTTGAAGGGCATTATATTCTGCCCAGCCAAAATAAAACTACCAAATATGAGCACGTAATTCCTCAGCTTGTGGCAATCGAGGAAAGTAAGGAAATAGAGGGTCTTCTGATTATTCTTAATACAGTCGGCGGTGATGTTGAGGCAGGTCTTGCAATTGCAGAGCTTTTGTCAACAATGAAAACGCCTACAGCATCCTTAGTGCTTGGCGGCGGACATTCAATCGGTGTTCCTTTGGCTGTGAGCTGTAAACGCAGCTTTATCGTTCCCAGTGCCACAATGACTGTTCATCCTGTTCGTATGAATGGTTTGGTTCTCGGTGTTCCGCAGACACTGTCGTATTTTGAGAAAATGCAGGACAGAATCGTGAACTTTGTTTCAAATAATTCTAAAATCAGCAGTGAGGATTTTCGTGAGCTGATGATGAAAACAGGAGAGCTTGTTATGGATGTGGGCACAGTTCTTGATGGTGAGGGTGCAGTTAAATCAGGCTTGATTGATGAGCTTGGCGGGCTTTCGGATTCCCTTGATTTTCTCAACAGAGAAATTGAGGAGGTCACACAGTGATTTATACAATAGTTTCTCTTGATGATGTTTTCTATGTAAAGGATAACGCAACTGCTGCTGTTAATTGTGTACGCTCAAGCAATCCTTATGATTATATCCGTGATGGTTTTTATCTTGATAATGCGATGAATGGGGGAGAAGATTATGTCCGTTTTAACGGCAATTTTTCAAGCTATAGGACAAGCAATAGCCTGGGTGCTTCCGATAAGCGAAAGCGGCCACAGTGCAATTTTTCATAACTTTTCGGGGAGATTTACAAATGCCTGCTCACAATTGACAGGCGTTGTACATATTGGTATAGCAATAGGTTTATTTATTGCGTTTTTCAAGCTGTTCAAAATGCTGTTCAAAAATTTTATAGGCGGTTGGAGTGACCTGTTCCATAAACGGCTTGATTTAAAAAATACCAAGTCTTCAAGAAAGTTTATGTATTATACAGTGCTTTCCTTTGTGCCGATGATATTCTATCTCATCCCTGCCGGTAAGTATGGTAATATTTATTCTGTTTTCCATAGGGTTTCATATAATGAAAATCTTGTAGGCGAGGGTATATGCATGCTGCTGACAGGTGCACTGATAATTGTTACCTGCAGTGTGATGGATAAAAAGCTTAATCCTGTTCCGGGAATTTTACAGGCGATAATTATCGGTGTTATTGTGTTTCTTGCTGTGCCGACAGCGGGCTGCTCAGTAATAGGGGCAGTTTTCTGTATTGCTGTAATTCTTGGTATGAATGAAAAAAATGCACTCAGATACTCTGTTGTAATGTCTGTTATGATTTTGCTTGTGATGGGTGTTATTGAGCTTTGCACGGCGGTAACAAAAATAACGATTCTCAGCGCAGTAATCGGTTTGGTTGTAGCTGCTGTTGTCAGCTTTTTTGCATCAAAGCTGCTTATATTTATCATAAAAGAGAAAAAACTCAGACTTTTCGGTATTTACGATGCAGCAATCGGATTTTTAGTTCTTATAATCGGAATTTTTGAAGTAGTAGTAAAGTAAGAGGTACATATGGCAAATAAAAAAACAAGTGCAGGTAAAAAGAGCACTTCAGGTACAAAAAAAAATACAAATTCAAGGGCTAAATCAACACCGGCTAAAACAAATAAATCTGTTAATAATGAGGATATTATAAGAATCGCAGGTATTGCAATTTTTGCTTTATCTGTAATTTTCTTCTGCCTTGCAATTATTAACGGTGCCGGTGTATGGAATATTCTGCATAATGTTTATGTAGGTGTTTTCGGTGTTTTCGCGGCCTGTATGTTCCCTTTAATATCAGTTGTAGTGGTGCTTTTTTATTCATTCAATAATGCGTCAACAGCAAAGTTTATTGCAAAATCAATTGAAACGGTTATTATGGTTTTGCTTTTAGCTGCTTTTATTCACGTTGTAAAAAATCAGACAGGTGCTGATTTTGAAGAAACTGTAATTACAAACTATGAGCTTGCACCAACAACCTTTAACGGCGGCTTTATCGGCGCGGCTCTCGGCTGGCTGCTTCTATCGCTTGGCAAAGCTCCTGCAATAATAGTTTCCGTTGTACTTTTTCTCGTTGATTTTATGCTTCTGACAGGCATAACCGTTATTCAGTTTTTCTCAGGTGCAGCAAAGCCTGCAAAAGTGACCTATGAGAAGGTAAGTGAGCACGTTGAAAGACGTCGTATGAGTAAGGAAGCAATTGATGTTCCGCTTGATGTTGACCCTCCATTATCCGACGAAGAGGAAAAAATAAAGAAAAAGTCACGCAAAAAGGCTGTTAAGGAGCAAGATGAAACAGCAGTTCCACGTGATATAATTGACGAAATAAATGCGGCTACCGCAAAAAACAGACAAGAAAGAGAAAATCAAAAGAAGGACGAAAAATCTAAGTCTATTGATGAAATTGTTGAAGATGCGTCGCAGGAAAAAACGGCACAGCCGCAGCCTGCTGTTGACAAATTCACTGTTTCAAAAGAAGCACTTGATTCATCCGTTAATGATTATAAGCTGCCATCCGTTGAGCTTCTCACAGTGGGAACAAAAAAATCAACAAAGGATATAAGCGGTGAACTTAAAGCTAATGCTCAGATGCTGATTGAAACACTTCATTCTTTCAATGTTGATGCAACAATTACTGACATTTCAAGAGGTCCTACGGTTACACGTTATGAGCTTAAGCCTGCGGCAGGTATCCGTATTTCAAAAATAACGAATCTTGCAGATGATATTGCACTTAATCTTGCAGCTACTCACGTTCGTATTGAAGCACCCATTCCGGGTAAGGCTGCTGTGGGTATAGAAGTTCCGAATACTGTTAAAAATACCGTAACAATGCGTGAGCTTATAGATACCCCTGAATTTTATGAACAGAAGTCCAAGCTGTCGGCAGGTCTTGGCAAGGACATCGGTGGCAAGTGTGTATATTGTGATGTGTCAAAAATGCCTCACCTTCTTGTTGCGGGTACAACCGGTTCAGGTAAGTCTGTTTGTATGAACTCAATTATTACCTCAATTTTATACCGAGCAAAGCCTGATGAGGTTAAGTTCCTTATGATTGACCCTAAACAGGTTGAGTTTTCAAAATATGCGGGCATTCCGCATCTGCTGGTTCCTGTCGTTACAGACCCGAGAAAGGCGGCAGGTGCTCTCGGATGGGCTGTCAGTGAAATGCTGCAGCGCTATCAGCGTCTTTCACAGATTGGTGTGCGTGATATTGAAGGTTACAATAAATATGCTGCTAAGCATGAGGATATGGATTCTATGCCGAAAATATGTATCTTCATTGATGAATTTGCGGATTTGATGATGGCTGCACCGAAAGAGGTCGAGGACTCTGTATGCCGACTTGCGCAAATGGCTCGTGCTGTTGGTATGCATCTTGTTATTGCAACACAAAGACCGTCTGTTGACGTTATTACAGGCTTGATTAAAGCAAATATCTCATCACGTATTGCGCTGACTGTTTCATCACAGATTGACTCACGTACAATCCTTGATGCTTCTGGTGCTGAAAAACTTCTCGGTCACGGTGATATGCTTTATTCACCGATAGGTGCATCAAAGCCGGTTCGTGTTCAGGGCTGTTTTATTTCAGATGAAGAGGTTGAGGAACTTTGTAATTTTGTTAAAAATCAGGGTGAAAGTCAGTATGATGAAAGTATAGCCAAGGAAATTGAGGCCAAGGCAGTGCAGGATAAGAAATCGTCACCATTTGAAGACGATGGTGATGGTGAGCAGCTTGATGTTCTGTTTGAGAAGGCTGTTGATATTGTGCTTGAAACAGGTACAGCATCTACATCTTTTCTTCAGCGTAAGCTGTCTGTCGGTTATGCAAGGGGAGCAAAGATTATTGATCAGTTGGAAGAAAAGGGAATAATCGGACCTTCAAACGGTGCCAAGGGAAGAGAAATACTGATTACACGCCAGCAGTGGCTTGAGATGCAGGCATATGCTGCAAACGGTGAATTCACTGCAGATAATACAGAACAGATGTCATTTGAGCTTGTCGGTGAGGATGATGTTGTAACAGATAATATGTCAGACAATCAATATAATTTCAGTTTGAATGAAGAGGAAAATTAATGAACGGCTTTCTACCGATTAATAAACAGGATATGCTTGACAGAGGATGGGATTATGTTGATTTCGTCTACATAACAGGTGACAGCTATGTTGACCATCCATCATTTGGTGCATCAATCATTACAAGAGTGCTTGAAAGCAAGGGCTATAAAGTGGCTGTGCTGAGTCAGCCAAATTGGAAAAATAAGCAGGATTTTATGCAGTTTGGCAAGCCTCGGTTGGGCTTTTTTATTACAAGCGGTAATATTGATTCAATGGTTGCACATTATACGGCGGCTAAACGGATTCGTCATGATGATGCGTATACTGCAGGCGGTGTAGCCGGCAAAAGACCTGACGGGGCGGTTATTGTATATTCAAAAATGGTCAAAAGTATTTATCCTGACAGTCCTGTTATTATCGGAGGACTTGAAGCATCACTTCGGCGTTTTGCTCATTATGATTACTGGGATGATAAAATAAGACCAAGTATTCTGATTGACTCCGGTGCCGATTTACTCTCATTCGGAATGGGTGAAAATCAGACTATAGAAATTGCTGAAAGACTCAATAACGGAGAAAGCATAACAGAAATGCGTGATATTCTCGGTACCTGCTATGCCTGTCCTACTGTTGAAACTACATATGAGGGTGTTGAATGTCCCTCCTTTGAAAATGTCTGCAATAATAAAAAAGAATATGCTAAATCCTGCAGAATACAGCAGGATGAGCAGGATCATATACGTGGCAGAGTTATTAAGCAGAAGCATGGCAGAACAATGATTGTTCAGAATAAGCCTATGCCGCCTCTTACGCAGAAGGAGCTCGACTGGGTGTATTCATTGCCGTATATGCGGGCATATCATCCAAGCTACGAAAAGCTTGGCGGTGTTCCGGGTATACGTGAGGTTGAATTTTCAATTACACACAATCGAGGCTGTTTTGGTGCTTGTAACTTTTGTTCAATTGCTTTTCATCAGGGCAGATATGTTACTACACGTTCTAAGAAAAGTATTATGATTGAGGCTGAAAAGCTGACACATATGCCGAATTTTAAGGGTTATATTCATGATATAGGCGGACCTACGGCTAATTTCAGACGGCCATCCTGTGATATGCAGATTGAAAATGGATTGTGTAAGGGAAAAAAATGTCTTGCTCCGCAGCCTTGCCCGAATCTTGCTGTCGACCATAGTGAATACCTTGATATTCTACGTGATGTAAGGCAGATTAACGGTGTTAAAAAGGTGTTTATCAGAAGCGGAATAAGATATGATTATCTGCTTGAAGATAAGGATGATACCTTTTTTAAGGAGCTTGTTGAGCATCACGTTTCAGGGCAGCTGAAGGTTGCACCTGAACATTGCTCTGCGGCAGTCCTTGATAAAATGGGTAAGCCTCATATTGAGGCATATATCAATTTTTCACGCAGATATTTCAGCTATACCGATGAGGTTAATAAGGAGCAGTATTTAGTACCTTATTTGATGTCATCTCATCCGGGATCAACCATTGATGATGCTATTGAGCTGGCAATATTTTTAAAGAAAAATCATATCAGACCTGAGCAGGTTCAGGACTTTTACCCCACACCCGGTACAATATCGACCTGTATGTTTTATACAGGGCTTGATCCTTATACTATGGAGGAGGTTTATGTTGCCAAAAGTGAGCATGACAAGGCACTCCAGAGGGCACTGCTGCAGTATTTCAATCCAAAAAATCATCATTTGGTTGAGGAGGCTCTATGCAGAGCGAAACGATTTGATTTAATTGGTAATAACAGTAAATGCTTAATAAAACCAAGCAGGCAGTTTCAGCAAAAGCGTGATTTTAATAAGCAAAAGAATAATAAAAGCAAAAATAAATTTAAAGGTAAAACAAGAAAATGACCGGCAAAAAACAAAGTTTGATAGTTATCGGAATAGCATTAATACTGATAGGGTGTATACTCGTGTATTTTTCTCTTTCACAGCCAAAGGTGTATGTTGATGTTGATTCACCGCTGCCTGTTGATAATACAGCTAATGTATCTGTATCTGAAAAGGTTACCGGTTACGCTGACAGCAATGAACCGATAATGAAGTATCCGCTTGATCTTAACACATGTACTGTTGATGAGCTTATAACAATTGACGGAATAGGTGAGGCAAAAGCCTCTGCAATTATTGAATATCGTGAGTATATCGGCGGCTACAGCAGCGTTGACGAAATAAAAAATATCAAGGGAATAGGGGATGCTCTTTTTGAAAAACTGTCGCCCTATCTATGTGTATGAGTGTGTTGAAATCAGTATTTGAGCAGTTTTCAAAAGTTTTGTTTTGCAGCCGCTGCAGAATTTGCGGTGAAGTTGTTGAGATTGACCATGATTTGTGCGGTGAATGCCAAACTCTTGAAAAAATTGAAATTCCGTATTGTATACATTGCGGCTGTTCAAAAACTGATTGTATCTGCAAAAATAAAAAGAACGAATATAAGCAGATTGCTGCTGTGTATTATTATAAGGACAGCATAATTCGTGCAGTTTCAAATTTTAAGAATAATGATATGCCGTTTTTAGCCGAAAATATGGCGGATGAAATATATTCATTAGTTCAGGAGGTATACCGTGATATAGATTTTGACTATATAACCTATGTCCCTCTGAGAAAATTTCGTTTGCTGAAGAGGGGCTTTAACCAGCCACAGCTTATAGCTGATACTCTGTCAAAGAGATTGGATGTTGAAGCAATCGGTCTTCTTTCTAAAGTCAGATATACAGGAGTTCAGCATCACAAATCAGCACGTGAAAGAAGTGCTGATGTTTTCGGTGCCTATGATGTTATTGATGAATATAAGTATAAGCTTGACGGTAAAACAATTTTACTTATTGATGATGTAAAGACAACAGGCTCAACACTTAATGAATGTGCAAAAATGCTTAAAATTTATGGAGCAAAAAATGTTTATGCCGCTGCCTTTGCGGCAACTAAAAAAGAGACTGAATTATAGTTCGTTTTTTGTCAGTCAACCTCAGGTGTTAAAAAATGCTTGATTTTTAATATCCCTTGTGATATTATATTGTGGCAGTTGCAGGTATGGTGGAATTGGCAGACACGCTAGATTTCGCTGATGATACCTCGGTGTAACAATTTAATAGTGAAAAAAATCAGACTCAAAAGAGCCTGATTTACATATAAGCGGGTATGGTGAAATTGGCAAACACGCCAGATTTCGCTGATGATACCTCGGTGTAAATAATTTAATATAAGCACCTGTGGCGGAACTGGCAGACGCGCTAGATTTAGGATCTAGTATCGAGAGATGTGCAGGTTCGATTCCTGTCAGGTGCACCACAAAAGAGCAAGTCTTTCGACCTGCTCTTTTGCTTTTTATAATATTTTTTAGAATCAAGATACTAAATTTAATCTTTGAACTTCATCAAGATTTAGTGCATGTTCTCCGAATTTGCCGTTGAGAATAATGCTAATATCTAGCTTACCTTTGTTTTCAGATATTTCAATTTTATCAATAAGCATTCTCAAATCCGAATTAGAAATTGTGCCCTCATCAATAATTTTATTGAATATTTCAATGCTGTTTGATATCTCTGCTTTTCGTTTTTTGATTGTTGTATCCATATCTTCAAGTTCTGCAATACGCTTTGATAATGCTTTGATATCACTCTCGCATTTTTCAAGCATTTGAGTATAAATATCAGCCCTTTCTTTATCTCTTAATCGTTCAAGTAATATCTCTTGTTGATCTGATTTTCTTTGAGATAATTGCTCATTTAACAATTTTATATTGTTTTGGCTAAGACTTTTATTTTGTTTCCAAAGATTTAACTTTGCATCAACTTGTTTGAATTTTTCTTCTGCCTGTTCTCTGATATTTAATAATTCTGAATATATTATCTCGTCGAGTACAGTTTCATTAATTCTATGAGGTGAACAATGCTCTTTGCCATATCTATGATAACTGTTACAGACATATTCAATCCTGTCAGGCTTGCCTTTCCACTTTCTGATTTTACAGGAGAATGATGAACCGCAGTCACCACATTTTATAAGTCCTGTATATCTGTGATATGGTTTATCAAAATTTGCCCTAACATTATCTTTTTTCTTGCTTTCAAGCAACATCTGAACCTTATCAAAATCTTCTTTATTGACAATTGCTGGAACTGCATTATCGTGTCTGATTTGTTCATTCGCTGAATAAGTTTTTCTCTGTTTGTTAATCTTATCAAGCATATATTTGTGATTCACAAGATTGCCACAATAAAATTCATTAGTCAGCACTCTTTTCACTGCTGTACCATTCCATAAATACCTTGTTGTAATTTCAGGCTTGTTATAGCCTTGATGCTTATCAAGATATTTTAATTGGTAATAAGCGGGAGTTTTAAAACCTTCATTATTCAATTTGTGTGCAATATTTTTTAATCCATATCCATCAAGATACATTTGAAATATCCTTCTGACAATGTTTGCAGGCTCTTCCATAATGAGAATTTCTTTGGTGTTTTTATCTTTGAAATATCCCATAGGCGGTATCATAACCAAACCTTCTTTTTGTTTTTGAAGAAATCCGGCACGAACTTTTCGGCTGATGTCACGAGCATACATATCGTTAAATAAGCCCTTAAATCCGATAATCAAATCATCATTTTCATTGCTTGTATCAAGATTTTCAGTAACAGATAACACCTTAACATCATTCTCACGAAGATAATCAATGAATAATGCAGTTTGCGTTTTATGTCTGCCCAGTCTTGACATATCTTTAACGATAACTGAATCAATCAATTTGTTTTCAACAGCTTCATAGATTTTGTTGATACCATCACGATTGAAATGCATACCGCTGACATTATCATCAAAGGACTCACCGACAACTGTGTAGTTGTTTTTTTCGGCAAATTCTCTGATGATATTTTGCTGATTAGTCAGTGAATTTAATTCGTCATCTTCATCTCTGGAGAGTCGTGCATATAACCATACTCGCATAATTTCACTCCTTTCGCAAGCACACATTATCACAACTCTTTGTCAATGTCCAGCTTATATGGAATATTATTCTCACAAACTGAAATATCGTTATTAAACACATAATTCTTGATAATTGATTCTAGAAATTTATCAAATTCGTTTTGTTTTCCGTTGTAAGAAATCGTAACACTGTTAATGTTATTTTGAATTTGTTTTGCTGCCATACGGCAACACAGATTTTAAATATTTTCTATATCACACTCCTAACCCAATTTGTCTGCACAGGCAATGATAAAATCTGTTGCACTCATTTTTGCTTTTCGTGATTTTGCAATGATTTTCTTTTTCTCACTGTCAGTAAGTCTGATTGTGAGCGTTTTATCTCTCCTTCTGTTATCTGTTATTTCTTTTACCTCCGTATATGATATTTTTTATTAAAGTGGGTCCGGGCTTCTGCCCGGTTATTGGGTGTCCGGACATCCGGACGCTCTGCATTGCCCCGGACAAGTCCGGGATTAATACAGAAAACACAACTAAATCATATATATTTCACCTCCTGTTTCTGATAAATTTTACTTTCAAAACTGAATTGACAAAGCATGAAATATTGGAGAAGAAACCCCGTTTTTTCTTTACAAATTCCCTCTACAATCAGTTTGTATTTTGAATCGGTACATGGGTTTGCTTATAAATAAAACCTCGTTATATTGAACTGCCCCAGATTGTGCAGACAGTACAAAAAGACCCTAATTGATGTAGAAAATTGAATTGTTAAGCAACAAACTGATTTCGTTTTTCAAACGGAGTCAGTTTTGTTTTAGTTTGAATACGATAGTTATTGTAGAAGTTGATGTATTCAGCTATGAGGAGGCTAGCCTCCTCATAGCTGGCGAGCTTGACTCTATGGATACATTCTGTTTTGAGAATTGAGAAGAAATTTTCAGCTAAAGCATTATCATATGGATTTCCTCTTCTTGACATTGACCGATTTATGCCGTATGATTTAGTTAGCATATGGTATTCGTGAGATACATATTGCGATCCTTGGTCACTGTGGAGCTGCAATTCTTCAGTGACCTTTTCCGTTTTCATAGCTTTGTTAATTGTATCAAGAACAAGCTTAACTGTCATATTCTTTGACATATGGTAAGATACAATACTGTTGTCGTACAAATCTCTGATTATTGATAGATAACACATGCCTTGTTTTGTTGGTATATATGATATATCCGTTACCCACTTTTGATTTGGTTTGTCTGCAGTAAATTCTCTGTTGAGCAAATTAGGATATTTATGCAGATGTTCTGATATGTACTTAAACTTCTTTCTGCGTACAACTGACAACAGATTGTATTTCTGCATTACTCTAAGCACAGTCTTTGGATTTCGGTATATTCCTTGTCTTTCAAGCCATATATGTACTCTGCGATAACCATATGTGTTATTTGTTTCTTCTTGACACTCTCTTATCTTATCAGCCAATGGCAAATCTTTATCCGGTGTATCTAATCGTTTTAAGAAATCATAATATCCACTTCTTGATACTCCAAAGAACTTGCACATTTGACTAATACTGTATTTCTCCTTGTGCTTGTAGATTACTTGATACTTTATCGATGGCTTCACTTCCTTTCTGTGTGCGAGAGAAAATCCCTCATTAACTCATTTTCCATTTCTAATCTCTTGATATATCTATCCTTGCTTGCCATTACATATCGCATTTGAGAGAGTTTGTCTAATTGCTGAATTGATGGCGGCAATTCATTTCCTTTTTTGCTTGGTTTGCCTTTTTTATGTATTACTTCTCCTGCTGCTATCTTTCTTTGTTTTCTATTATATCTTTTGATGAAGTTTTTTATTTGCTCTTCATTTAATCCCAAGGCTTCTCCAATTGCTCTATTCGTATAGCCTTTTATTCTCAATGCAAATATTTCTTTTTCATAATCACTTACATGTCTGTAACTTCTTGGCATAATTAAACCCTCCTGATGTCTATTTTACATCAAGAGGGTTCTTTTTTCTATTGTCCATTTTTTACGGACTTGTTCATATCGTCACACAGGGTTTATAACTTTGTTTTATTTATCTTGTTTATATATTACCGTTCGCTATATAACCACATTAGTTATATTCAAAACTATTCAGAATGTAATTATCCTATCCCGGAGTTTCACCGCAATGTATCTTCGCTCGCTTTTCAGGTCATCGCAAATCATATACCATTCTCTCTTGATTCAATTTTCAAATTCAAAAAGTTTTTGTGATCACGCTTGTGATTTTAGCAAGTGATTGACAGTATGGCAATAGTTTTGTAAAATGTTCATTGGAGTGATGTTAATTATCAAAAATTAAATAAATTTACATTTTCTAAAACAGGAGTGTTTATGAAGAAGGATTATTCAGAGTACAAATCTTCAGCCGAAGAGAATTACGATAATTTAAGACAGAGTAACGAATATATTGAATACAGTTATTTCGATAACAAAGTCTCGTATTCATCTGATAACAAGAAAGTTTTTCAAATAATAGTAGACTACAGTAAAGAAGATGATTTTGCCGGATATGTTAATGACGATGATGAAGATGCTGTTTCAAGAGATATTGCACAGAATGATATTGATTTTAATAAGTTAAGTACAAAATATAAAATTCAAAAATTTGAATACAGGGATAAAAAAATACCGCTGAACAATGTGCTCAGCGGATGCAGTATTGAAATGTCTGTCGGTGAAGGTATTCTTGATTTTATATATGCAGATTTTGATCAGCCGTTTTATATGGCAATAAACTACTACTTAACATTCAGAGATTTACTTGAGGCAGAGTATGGTCATTTATTTCCGAATAGAACTAAGAAAAAGCCTCCGCAAAAAATTAAAAGCAAAGACCATGAAGATGCAATTCAATACTGGTATTACAAACATACCTGCTATTTGGCAAAAGAGATGAATTATTCATCTTTATATTCCGCAGTATGTCCGCCTGTGTTTATTAATTATGATAAGAACGATTATCAGCTTGCATTTAATTTGTATTTCGGATATTTAAAAACACTGCAGAAAGAATACTTGGAACTAATTGAATTCTGTTTTGATGAAGAATTCTATCCGAATGCTTTAGGAAATCTTTCTCCAGCAGAACGCTTTTTTGTATATAGAGAATTAAAAGAACGGCCATTGGAAATTAACAGAAAAGAAGAATTCTCATTATCAATTGAAAATAACACAATTGATATAAAAAATGAAGACTTAAAAGAATTGTCAAATAAATTTGATATTGATTTATCTGAATTAATTGATATTATTCAGGATCATAAATCGGTTAATGTCAGTTACCAAGTCAGCAGTATCAGGGATATGCTTGAACTTGAATTTACAAAAATGCTTGAGCAAGATATCCG
>Ga0224740_10318_pt1 | contig 13665 bp, 13 predicted proteins | sample LIM_E_Water_Bulk_FD_161634 | JGI IMG/M metagenome (GOLD analysis project Ga0224740, IMG submission 161634) | Enriched cells from gastrointestinal tract of the lab mouse from Pacific Northwest National Laboratory (PNNL), Richland, Washington... | ecosystem: Host-associated > Mammals > Digestive...
TTGGATTAGGTATTATAATTATGAGAATGCAGATAACATAATTGAGGAGAGTGCATTTGTAGATGAAGAAATCTGGAATGAATTGAAAGCATTGTTCTATGAAACGCTTTACGCTGCGCCTTCTTTGACGTTTGAAGAAATTTTTGGTGATTTTGTAGATCCTTATATCAATATTGAGGAATGGGATTGGTAAAAAATATGAATCAATACCGTTTGAAATAACATTCTATGGTTCGGAGAAGGTAAAACAAATGCAAATGGTTAGGTATTCGCAATATAGTTAATTTTTTATCAACAAAAATATGTTAATGAACTAGAAAAATAAAGAAAATCTGTTGTAAAAAGTATAAAAAAATGGTGATCAGCATGAAAAAATATCTTCGAGTCTTATGTCTGCTTTCTTTGATAATTACAATTGCACTAGTTTACAGTATGCAAAATAATAGTCAACAAAAAACGGTTAAATCTGAATATATAGATACTATTTGCGAAGCCGTAAAAACAATGGATTTTACAGTAAAAGAACCAAAAATGGATATCACTGCTGAGGAAGATATGTTATATAAAGAGGCATATTTAAAAATACTAAAAAACCAAATATCAATATCAAAAGAACATAACTTTTCAGGATATTACCAAGACCTAAAAAATGCAGGTATACCATTTGAAGAATTGTTGGCAAAAAAGTCTGTTAACGAATTTCCCTATTTGTTATATTATGATGATTTAGATGGAGATGGGAAACCGGAGTTGGGAATCAATCAGGGTTATATGTATATATTAGATTATGAATTAGGAGATAAAGAATTTAATGTGTTATATAGCCGGGATTCGAAAGTATTTGAGAAAATATTCGGTTCAGGGCAGATATGGTGCCACTATAAAATTTGGGATGATACTATAACGATTGATGAATATGATTTATTAAATAGAGGAACTTATTGGGATAGAACTGTTTTAGAATTGCAACAGAGGACAGAGCAATTACAAAATCGGTATTTTGTAGAAACTTCTTTATATAGACAATTTGAAATAAGTGAAGAAAGTTGGAAGGAAATTACAAAACCTTTTTTTAAAGCAGCCAAACATGAAATCCCACAAAAGACATTAGAAGAAGTTTTTGGCGAATTGTTGAAAGATAATTGAAAGGATAAAATGAATAAGAAAACGACAATGAAAAGATATAGGGTTTTATTAATCGTGTGTCTGTTAATTTTAACAGTTGGGACTGCCTGCATACATAAAAATCAAAGGAAATCCAATAGAATATCGGATATACAAGACGAAGCAGCATATGTATCCATTATCTGTGATGCGGTGAAAGCAATGGATTTTTCTATTAGAAAACCACAATTAAAGATTACACCTCAAGAAGATAGATTATATAAAGAAGGTTATTTGAAGATATTAAAAAATCAAATACCAATATCCGAAGGACAAGAATATTCAGGGTATTATAAAAACTTGTGGCAGGCAGGAATGGAATTTCAAGATCTTGTGGAAAATAAGTCCATTAACAAATTTCCCTATTTGTTATATTATGATGATTTAGACGGAGATGGAAAACCGGAATTAGGGATTAATCAAGGTGGTATGTATATTTTTAACTATGAATTGGGAGAAAACGAATTTACTGTGCTCTATGGACAAGAATCATGTTATTTTGGAAAAATATTGGGGGCTGGACAGATATGGTATCATGATGGATTACATGCAAATGTGATAAGAGATCGATATGTTGTTTTAAATAGGGATAACAAATGGGAGGAATACGCTTTAGATCTTGAGCAAGGAACCAGCCCATCATACCACTATTATCTTGTAGGAACATCTTTATATAAACAGATTGATGTAGGAGAAGAAAATTGGAATGAAATCACAAAATCATTTTTTGAAGCAACCAAACAAGGTATTCCGCAGAAGACATTTGAGGAAATTTTTGGGGATTTGCTGGACGATAAAGGGGCATATTATTGATATTGTTTTTTGCAGATTTATCGGGTGGTACCAATTATGGGGATGATATGTTTCAAATAGGCAAAAGTTAATATAGTAAATCGGGATGAAACTATATTAACTGTAGAATAGAAAAAATTAAATATTAAAGGAAAAAACAACATTATAGGAGAACATTTTGAAAAAGAAAATTAAGGCGGAAATAACCTTGATATTAATACCTTTAATCTTAATATTATTCTTAGGCTTACCCTATATTAAAAAGAAATATACAATTTATTGTGCAATTAAAGCCTACAATGAATTCCTAGATGGAAAAAGAAGTTGTGCGAACGAAGATATTTTTAGTCTTATTACACCAACCAGAGAACCAGAAAGACGTTATCTTACAGATTATTATATAGTAGATATAACTGGAGATGGAATACCAGAATTATATGTGCAAGGGCACATAAATATAATTTTTACCTTTAGAGATGGCGATATGAGATGGCTGCAAATTTTTTATTCATCAAGTGCAGGTTCATATCATCTGTTAAAAAATGGAATGATAGTTTATAACGGATATGAAAAACCTGAGTTTGGAAATTATTATCGTTATTTTACATTGGATAATACAGGAAAAGAAGTAGATAAACTATCCTTTATGTGGAGAGATACAAATAATAATATTGCGTTTGATAACGATGATACATATGAGTTTAATGGTGAAAAATGTACAATGCAGGAATGGTTTGAAAAAACAAAAGGGTATATTTATATTGATGAAAAGGGAGTAGACCAGTTATGTAATGAAGCAGACTGGATTCGGTATTGCGAGGCAAAATAGTGAAACTACTATAATAGGAGCAATTTATAAAAAAATGGATGGAAATTTATATAATAATTCTTAAAATATTTTTATACACAATAAATATAAGGATAAGCAGATGAAACAATACTTTAAAAAGAAATATATTTTATTTATTATTTCACTAGTTACTATAGGAATTTTGACAATTATAGGAATCAATATTCCAAAAAATAATTGCGGATATCAAGTTTACGAATCGCAATATACTTTAGATAACAGATACAGTTTTCCCAATATCCAAGTATGTGGTATGAAGGACAAAAATCTGGAAAAGAAAATTAATGAAAGCCTAAATAGCTGTTTCTATATTTTTTCAGACACATGGTTTGGGGAAGGTAAAACGAAAGCTGAGAAATTATTGATTCATTGTCAGACTGATAAATATTTAAGTGTAGAATACATATGGGATTACATTACAGTAGATTACTTGTATTGGCATCTTTGCGTTACGGTGGATGTTCAGAGTGGTGAATTAATCTGCTTAGACGATTTAATAGATGTAAATGAAGATTTTGCGCTGTTCGTGAAAAATGGTAACATTCTTAGAAAAAGTGCTAGTGTACTTCTTGATGAAACAGCAGAACAAGTATCAAAAAGAGTAAATGATTATTTTTCAAAGAGCAAGGTCAAATATATATTATGGTATTTTAAACAATTCACAAAGGAATATTTGTATGGAGATTATTATAGAAAAAATAATTATGATATGACAGTTGAGGAACCATCATTATATCAAAATTATTTCTATCTGGAAGAAGGTACTTTGTGCTTTAAGGAGCAAGGGAGCAATAGTGATTGGGATGATAAAGTAATTGTTAAGATAAGTATAGATGATATAGAGGATTACTTAAAAGTCCCAAAATGGTAAAGCATAATCGATATGGATAATTTTTTATTATCAAGAATGTTTCAATGAACTAGAAAAAGTTGATATTTTTTAGCTTATTGAGTAATTATACTCACGGGCAATATATTTTGCCAAAATACGAAAGATTACAATGCTCGTGAGTCGACATAATTGGCAAATTTTAGCGTTCGCCAGTATAAAACTGTCAAAATAAAGATATCAAAAAACAAAATAAATTTATAATAATGGATTAACGTATATTCATGAGGAAATAAATGAGAGAATGGAAACAATATACAATACTAATAATTTCGGTATTTATAATCAGTGTTTTTCTTTATAGACTGATATGCTTTCATCAATACCAAGGAAAAATTAAAAATGACGTATCCCAGCAAGTCGAGAGTAAAGAAAAAACAGATTCACCTGAACCGCCGAAAGCAAATATCGAAAATATATATGAAAAATTAAATAAAAATATTCTGGATTATCCCTTTCAAAATGATGAATCATCTATGATACAGGAAAAAGTTTCTCAACACGCAAATAATGTTAGAGGAAAATTTGAAGAAATATTATATAATGGGAATTCCTTTCCCGCAGAATTGGTTTCCTTAATGGAACAAGAATTATATACCTTAAAAGAGAATCGTAAGGTTGAGAATTTTGAACAAATGTTGAAAGAAAAAGTAGGATGTAACCAATTTCGACTTGACCTTGAAGATATGTATCAATTGTTTCCGGAGCTAGAAGACAATAAAGATAAAATTACAACGGTATATGATGCGTACAATATAATAACTTCTTCATCTACTCGTTGTACAGGGATATATCATATCAATATAAATCCAGATGATGATCATTATGTATTTGTATTTTGGGGAGGAGGAACGAATGGGGTGCATATTGTGTGCCTAACGAAACGAATAGGGAATGATTTTATTAAAATAAATGAGTTTCAAACGCAGAATGGTGATGGTACTGTTATCCGATATAATAAAGACTTTTATTATGTTTGTTTACAAAGAAATGATAATTTAAAATGTGTAGATGGATTTAAAATTCATAAATTAGATGCGAATGCCAGTAATGAAAATATATTAATAAGATATCTTCCAGAGCGTTATATTTGGGAAAATATAATAAACCGTATGGAAATAGAATACGCAGATGAACTGGATAATTATATAAATCGTATTAAAAAAGAGATTACATCAGATAAATATCTTGAAAATGGAATGCAGACGGATATCGACATATACATTGGTGATGAAATAAATGATACAACATTTGAAAACAATGAAACGATAGAAATAGGCAATCACAATAATGATTATATGATTGATTTTACGAATTCAGGAATACCTGTATACATACAGAAATCAAATTTTATTCCTTCCAATGGGCTGTGTTGGCATATAAGAGCAAAATTTTATATTTATGATAGTCGAAATCAATCTTTTTTAGAACTTGAAAATATGGAATTAGGAGATTCGTATTTTCCAACAAACATAGAATTAGTACAAATTTGGTTAAAAAAAATAGCTAATAAAGTATTCACATTTCGAATCTATCATATTTCCGATTATAATTATATGCTGGATGTAAGCTTGATTGAAGGGGATAAGGTAATACAAATAAGAAATGATATATTTTCACCGCAATATAAATTTATTTTAAAAGAAAATGCGATTTGTAGTAAAGGCTAAAATTTAGATTAGAGTCTGTTTGGGAAGTATAAGTGATATTTTCAGAAAAAAATATTAATTTATCTACCAAACGGCAAAAAAATCAGTATATTAACAGTGCATGCAATGATACAAATACCTGTTGGAAATGGAAGCGTATACAACGTCTGTTGGATACGCTTTTTCAAAAACTACGATTACCAATACAGGCATTCTGACATACATGCATTGCAATATAAAATAAACCAAACCAAAAAACAAGGAGGAAACTTAAAAATGGACTATTACGATGAACAAATTTTACAATCCAGACAAGAGGAAGAACGCCAAAAACACACGACACTCGAAACAGGAATCTATGTGGAGGATGATTTAATTACTTTTCAAAAGGTAACACTGCCGGATACAAGGATTCAGATGTTTTTACCAGAACAATTTATTCCAATGCCGGATTCTGTGAAAGAAGTGAAATATCCTTCTTTGAATGCGCCGGATTTTATTGTGACAAGCCTTGACAGTACAGTAAATTTCTGTTTTAACATTCTTCCGGAAACATTGGAGGAAGGGGATACGAAAACCATGAGCAGCCAGTTTCAAAATGCCTTACATAATGTCAATCCATCTATTCGGATAAAAGAACGCGTTAATAACACAGCAACCGCAAAAGGCAATGAAATGAGCTGGTTTGACTTTAAGGGATATGCGCTGGACGGGCAGACCTACAACCGTATGTATATTATTCGGATGCGCAAGAATGTGCTGCATGGTATTTTTAATTGCCCGCCCAGAGTGAAGGAGGAATGGGAAAGCATTGTAGAGCAGTGTTTTAACTCGGTTGAAGAAACATGGGGAGGGATTTTACATTGATGCAGCGCATGGAAGAATTAAAGGAGTTCTTACAGGAATACAGAATAGAGCGCACTTTGGCAAAAAAAAGGAATATGGAAAATGATTGTCAATGTATACTTCCGGAATTGGAAAATAAAATAGACTTGCTGATACAAGAACAGTCCACATTGCAGGAAAGCGGTGAGCAGGAAACAATAAAGTATCTTTCTTTTTTTCGCTTAATGACAAGCGGTTATACACAAAGTTATGAAACCGCTATTGCTATGGGGAACAAAAAACTTTATCTCGATGCGCATATGGAGTGTGTGTATTGGAAACCGGAGGGGCTGTTTGACAATATTTCACAAGATATGCAGAAAGCGGCAGAGATATTATCCCAGAAATTTACCCAGATAGAAAAGTATGAATTATTTTATCTACAAAAAATATTATTTTTGGATGACTGGGAACTGCTCTGTAGGTTTCTACCTCAATTAGTACAAGGGATTGTGGGCAGGATAACAAGCAGTTCTTTATTGTTGGAGGAGGAAATAGAAGTGCTTGGCGGCGGATATATGGAAGAACCCATAACCGTCTGTTACATCACAAAGGAAGGAGAAGTACGCAATGGGAAGTAAAAAAAGTTCGTTTCATATGGGAGATGAGTTTAATGGAAAGGGGGAGAAAGTATATCTGCGTGCCACAACGCACAAGACATATCAACCGCTTTCGCAGGAAAATGTAAGGCTGACACCGGATTTTAAACAATGCGTTCCAAAGGCTGTTGGAGCAATGCCGACTATGGGAAATGCCAGTGCAGGAAGCTCTAGTACCTTGTCAAAGGCTGTAGGCGCTTTGGCGGCTGGACGGATTATCGTACAGAAAGGCAGCGCAGAAGGAACATATCAAATCAGCTTTTCTATTAGTAAAATGCGGCTGACAGACGGTTCTTATTTACATAAAAAGAAAGCAAAATAAGAAACCACTCAGATAGGTATGTACATTTACCAAAATAAAATAAACAGGGAAAAATAAGCCCGCTAAAACAGGCAGATAGGAGGAACTATGAGTAATTTAATTCGTTGTCAAAATGGACATATGTTTTCTAGCAGGCGGTATGGGACAATCTGCCCATACTGCAATATTGAAACAGCAACAAGAGAGAAAAAGGAAGTAGGACAGACCGAAACAGAGGTCGAAGAATCCCTGTTTCTAAAAGAAGAAAATCCCGTTTGCGGCTGGATTGTCTGTGTGGCAGGCGCGCGCAAAGGAAAAGATTATCGAATTATGGCAGGCAAAAATTTTGTCGGCAGAGCAGATGATATGGATATTCAGATATTGGGCGACAATAAGATTTCACGGCGCAACCACTGTGTTATTGTCTATGATGATAAGCAGGGGAAAACGGTCATGCTCCCTGGGGACAGCAACGGGATTGTATATTTAAACGGGGAAGCTGTTTATATGCCGACACAGTTGCAGCAATATGATGTAATTGAAATGGGAGATAGTCAGTTTTTATTTATGCCGTTCTGCGGTGATCATTTTAAATGGGAATAAGGGGGTGGCAGGATTGCAGCAGATTGTAATTGTAGCAATTTATCTGTTTCTATTGGTGCTTACTGCGATGCGTTTCCTTCCTTCTGAAATGATAAGTGTAAGAGGAACGGGACGGGTTATGCGCCGCTTCCGTGTCGGCAGGGCAATGACGATTGGAACACGTCAGGTACAGGAAGACAACTATGGATGCTGTCAAAGCCCTTATGCTTTTATGGCAGTATTAGCGGATGGTATGGGGAAAAATTATGGCGGCAAGGTATCGTCGAAGATTACAGTGGAAACCTTAAAAGATATGTTTTCTTGTTATCAGCCTTCAGAAAATCCTGCTTATTTTTTTAGAAGGTCATTTCATGCGGCAAATACGGCGATACTGGATGAACTCGATGACGGAAGGGGCGGTGCCAGTGTAGGAGCAGTTCTTATTCGGGATAACCAGCTATATTATGCGGTAGCCGGAAATGTAAAAATAGCAGTTTACCGCAAAGGCGCATTAATTCCGCTATCGACAGGACATACCATCGATATGCTTGCCGAAGGGCGTTTTATGGAAGGCGCGATTACAAGGGAACAGGCATTAAATATGTTGGAAAATAAACGTTTATACAACTATCTAGGACAGGATGGGTTTGAGGAGATTGAGTTCTTTGATACACCGATTTATTTAAAAGAGCGGGATATTGTCGTGCTGATGAGCGATGGGCTGTATGAGGGAATGGACTGGAAAACCATAGAGGAACTGCTTGCCGGGCGTAAAAAATGCCAGCAGAAGGCATATGAAATCATAGAAGCAATTAATACAGGGAATCAGAAAGAAAAGGATAATGCCAGCGTTTTATTGGTTGAGGGATTCTTATGAGAAAATATAACAGCAGTATTAAAACAGCCTTTTTGTCAGAGGCAGGAAATCAATTAAAAAATAATGACTATTTTGGATTTGTGGAATTGGATAAATATGCCTGCTATGTGATAGCAGATGGAATTACCGATATGCGGGAAGCGGCAGGCGCAAAAACTGCCATCAGCGCCGTAATAGACGCATTTCAGAAAGAACCGGGCATCAGCAAAAGAAAGATAAAAGGATATTTAAAGGCGGCAAACAAAGAGCTTTTGCAGGGGAAAAGCTACGAGAAGCAGAAAGCCTCTATTACTGTGGTTATCTCTAATTATGAGAAATTCCGTTATGCGTATGCAGGAAATACACGGCTTCGGCTGTACTGTGATGGAAGGTGCATTTTAGCGACTACAGATATGTCGCTTAGTCAGGATATGGTGGAATCAGGACAGTTAATGGAGGATAAGATTGCCCGCCATGAAGAGCGCAATAATCTATTTTGTTATCTTGGCAAAGAGCATTTTAAACCCTTTATATCCAAAAAAATAAAGCTGTGCAATGGGGATATTATTACATTGTATACACGCGGTATCTGGGAAAATGTGGACGAGGGGGAACTTGCGGATGTCTTTGCAGAAGCGGGTAATGATCCTATGGAGGAGTGTGATAAAGTAGAGGATTTACTACTGTCAAGACAGCCGGAAAATCTGGATAACTACACCTTTGCAGCAATTTATATTGAAAAAATATATACCGATCCCAACCGAAAGAAGCGGATTCAAAAAGCAGTTACCATTTCGATAACAATTGTTGTAATCGCCGCAGTCATTGGGCTTGTTGTCTATCTATGGAACAAAGACCGCAGACAGAAACGGGCAGAAATGGAACAATATTTTGCCAATATGGAACAGTACATAGAAGACAATAATTTTCTCCGTGCAAAAGAAGAATGCAGCAAGGCGCTGGAGCAGGCGAAGAAATTAAAAGACAAAGAAACACAGGAAAAGTATAATGCCTATTTTATGTGCTTGGAAGCAGTAATTAATGCTGACGATTTCTACAATGCAGGAGATTATACAAGTGCAAAGGATGCTTATGTAAAAGCCGGAGCACGGGTGCGCTATGCAGATAATGCAGGACTTCCTTATATTGAAGAAAAACTTCTGCGGATTAATGAATACGAGCAAGTGTACGATTTTATAGAACTGGGGGACAACCTTTTTGCGCATGATAATTATACGCAGGCGGAAGAAAAATATATGGAAGCAAAGACAAAGGCAGCTTCTATCTATTTCGACGAGGGAAAGCAGCAGGCACTGGATGCATTAGAAAAGCTTTACGAGGAATGGAGTGCTGTAAAAGAGGAGGAAGAAAAGCAGAAAAAAGAGCAGGAGCAATTAAATGAAGAACAGGCGGCAAAACTTGCGGCAGAACAAGCGGCGGCTGCGGAACTGGTGAGGCAGGGTGAAGAAGCATTTTCGCAAGGGGACTATGATGGTGCTAATGTGTTTTACCTAATTGCGTTGGAAAAATATGCGGCGCTTGAAGATACGGCGCAGATTGAATTTTTAAATATGAAAATAGCAGCATTAAAAGAAAAGCAGGAGGAAATTGCAGAGCGGATGAAAGATGCAAAAGCATTAGAAGATTTGGCACGTCAGTTAGAAGAACAAAAGGATTATGCACAGGCAAAAATCCATTACCAATATGCTAAAGCGATTTATCTGGAAATAGGAAAAGACAATAAAGCAGATGAAGTGCAGGGAAAAATAGACCTTCTCGACGCCAAAGAGGCACAGGAGGAAAAAGAAAAACAGAAAGAAAAAGAGGAGCAGGAGGAAAAAGAGAAAAAAGAGCAGGAAGAAAAAGAAAAGCAGGAACAGGAGGAAAAGGAGAAAAAAGAACAAGAAGAAAAAGAAAAACAGGAACAGGAGGAAAAGGAGAAAAAAGAACAGGAAGAAAAAGAAAAACAGGAACAGGAGGAAAAGAAGAAAAAAGAGCAGGAAGAAAAGGAGAATAATTAGCAGGAGGAAAAATGATAGAAGAAAAAAGTTTTGATTATAAAGATTACATACAAAGACGGCTGAAAGACATTACGGATCTTGATGAACGCCGCTATGCAAAGGAGCTTCTTCTTGAAAGCCTTGGAGAGATGTTTGCGTGGACAGAGGCAAAATATAAGACATTAGAACAACGGATTAAGAATGATTTGGACAACCCTTGGGAAGATTTCAATATTTTTATGACAGTTGTGAAACGCTCAGACTATGATCCAATCAATAATTTCTGGCATCCTGTATGCAGCGCAGATATTGCATCTGCAAAAGAGAAGAAAGGCATAACAGTGTACCTTATGGCGGATGATGCAGGCTGCCAGAGGTTTTTCAATCAGGGAATCATAGAAGCAGTCGATTCTGTAAGCGGGAACAGATACTGCTATCATATAACAAAATCAGAACGATACAAAATATGTATGGAAAGGACTTATAAACTTTTTACAAGCAATCATATTCCTTGGCAGACAATACAGCTAGGACATTTGGAACGCTTTTTTGACTTAGTGCCAGACAAGGATATTCCTTCTGATGCGCAGCCAGTTTTCCAATGGAAAGATTGGGAGGCGTTTATTCATCAAGATATTATACCACTATGGAATATGCAGAGAAAAATGCTTCAGTCACAGGAGTTTCGTCATCCCTGTATTGATGAAGTGATCTATGAGCATATCTATTATCTCGGTGATGAAAACAATGGGGGAGATGGATGCCTTATAGATGCAGAAGAAGATATTTTATCTATACGTTATGAGAACAACAAAGTGATTTTAAAGACAAAAGCGGAAACGATAGGGGATGTATCCATTTGCAGACTGCATCAAGGGGATCAGGGAAATTCTTATGGATATCATTATGCAGTATTATCAAATCATAGAAAGGATAATATTGCAGCAAGATATTTACAGCAGTCCGGCAACTTTATTCAAACGCCAATGGAACTGCGCCGCAAAATAGAAGAACTCTCTGGCAGTTTTTCTATTAGAGCTGCCAGCTACGAAATTGTGAGCAGCAATAAAGAAAATATACTGGATAAAGGTATTTTGGAAGGGAATATGAACCATTTTATCGGAACACAGGTATTTACACAAGATCAAAGAAGCCTGCTGGTTTTTTATTTTCAAAAAGAGGGACAAGCATTGTGTGATTATTTAAATAGTGATTACTTATATGAATCACAAATCCGATATATTCTTTCCCAGTTGCAGATGGAGTTTTTAGAATATAAGTGTGTGGGGGTTTTGGAATGAATTATGCATGGGAAGCTGTCTTATTGGCGGAGGAGTATCATCGGGAGCGTGACAGTCTGCGGTTTGTAGAGGCTGTTACGCCAAGCCCCTATATAGAAGTATCTGTAACAGATTTAAACAGCAAAGAACCAGAGGAGGACTGCATAGAAATCAATCCCCTTTACCGTTTTGAGGATGTTTTTGGAAAGCTGTTTGATAAAAACAATCGTGAAATCATGCAGACGAAAGCGCTTTTTTTCGATATCTGTATGCACTATATTGTACAGCTTGACCTGCGGGAAGGCTTATCCAAGGAAGATTATTATTACAGCCTGTTAGCAGAAGATATTCGTGCAGGGCAGTATGGAAAGAAAACAGGGGAACGCTTTTTACTATTTGACAAACAAGAACAAAAACAGATACTGCGTGCATATCTGCGCCTTCTAAAAACAGGAAATTATCTGGAGGAATTTCGCAGGGCAGTAATCGGTTTGTATCCAAAAGCATTAATTTATGAAAATAATGAAACAGCATATGAACTGTTAGTCTATCTGGGAACAGATGATACAGAAACGCAGCATGAACGAGCATTATTCCTGCGTGAAATGTTCCTGCCCGTACAGGAAACCATACATTTCTTTTACGCAAACCACTTTGGAATTATTGATGTGGAAGAAACGATGTTGGTTGATGAGATGGTGATATTTTAAGGGTTATAAAAAATTCAATTTGTTTTATATATGTGTAAAAATATATGTAAATAGTTTTTGCAAATAAATAGGAGGAAAAAATGGGTGATTATACAGATTATTTACAAGGCGAATATGATGGTAACGAAGAAAATAAGGAGTTGCAAAAAGACCAAGATATAGCACGAGCCAAGAAAGTCGCTGAAGATATTAAAATGTCACAAGATGCTATTTTTGAATTTCAGACAGAAGCTTTATCCAGTCAAGCAAATTCAAGTAAAGAGTTTGAAGAAATATGTAATATGTATAATACGCAGGATAAATTTCAAGAATATCTTGTTGATGGTGCAATATTACAATGTACTATGGCTACAATGGATGATTTTGAGTTATCTAACGGTGAGAAAGTAGTTTTAGAAGATTCAGGATTTATTGATAAAAACGTATGTATGCAAATGATTTTACATGTTAAAGAAAATCTTATGGACATTAATGGTAGGTATTATGCAACAATAAAAGATTGTGTAAAGGGTGTCAATATTTTTTGGCCAATATGCAATTGTATGGTACCTGCAAACAGAGAAATAGAAGAAAAGAATATTATGAATGATAATGATCGTAACAGATTTGGGGTATGTAGACATCTTATGCGTTTAAATGAAGAATGGGATAATATGCAATTAATGAATAATAATAAATATATGACAAAAAGAAATGTATTTATAAAAGCTGATGTACCAAATATGGATATTGAAGATATGCCAGCGGAATATTTTGATAGTGAAGATATAGAAGGGATTACAATGACGTCCGTTTTGTTCTGCAAACATGGTGGATTAATTTGTCCAATAACTTCGGGTCAGGAAAATATAATAGATATGGAAGCTTGGATACAAGCATTGGTTGATGGAGTAAAGGGAAATCCAGTAAATAGTAAAGATGAAATGTTTCGACTATCGACTATGGAGATATTATCTAGGCTTATTTATAATGAGTCTGACAAAACAAATAGAAGTCAAAATGCAATATTATTTTCTCTTGTTAATAGGCTCTTTACCAATACTAACATAACTAGAAGAACAAATACGAATAATATTTATAGCATTATTACAGGTGCAAATCAATATGA
>Ga0224740_10320_pt1 | contig 13629 bp, 18 predicted proteins | sample LIM_E_Water_Bulk_FD_161634 | JGI IMG/M metagenome (GOLD analysis project Ga0224740, IMG submission 161634) | Enriched cells from gastrointestinal tract of the lab mouse from Pacific Northwest National Laboratory (PNNL), Richland, Washington... | ecosystem: Host-associated > Mammals > Digestive...
TGATATTTAATATGCTAGTATTGGTAGGTACAGTCAAAATATCAGATAGATTAGTAAGAGAAATGTACTTGCTAAACCTTGCACGATCTTAAAAATTGCCATCATAAGTTCCAAACCATAAGTTACTAATACTTTTGCAACTGCAAATCGTATGAAAAGTTTGAGGGCATGCTCTGGCTTTTTTACTTCTGCAAAACTTCCGACAAGTTTTCATTACTCCTACAACAAAAAACAATACAAGTAATGCTAATGCAATGGCTTGTACTGCTCCATGTATATTTGTTATTACATTCCAGATAGTTCCACCTTTAAAATCAACTGGCGATTGTGATACAAGTGTCCATATTTCACTTAATTTTGAGTTCCATGTTTCTATTGCATTTTGTAGGTTTCCTACTACCCAATTCAACATCTACCACCTCCTAACTTTGTTTTGAATACTTGATATACTCTTTTTGTTTTCTATTTCTCATTTTTGCTATTTCTTCATCTCTTAACTCTGGATTTTTCTCTTGTAGTTTTCTTCGACACCTTGTAATGCTTTCAAAACTTATTCCTTTGTTTTTTGCATTAAACATTACTGTTGCAAACTGTTTTCCTACTTCATAAGGATATAATTTGCTTATTACTTGTAATATTAAGTAACAGTCATCTTCTCTTGCAAGTTTATCTTTTCGTAGTATTTCTTCTACTACTGTTTCTAATTTTTTTAGTTCAGCTATTTCTCATCATCTCCATATTTCATTAAATCAATATCGCATTTTACTTCATTTCCCCATGAATCCCAACCATTTACTTTTTGTCTTGCAAATAGTTCCACCCTTGGTATATCTCCTAATAACTCTACAATTCTCTTTCTTGTTTCATCTGGCTTTTTACTGTGTTCCTCAACTGGAGATACTATTACTTGATGCACTTTTGCTGATATTCTTTTAGGTTTGCCTTTTGTTGCTAATATACATATCTCTGCATTGGCTCTAGTCCAAAAACCTAATCCCCAAAATAATGATGGTGTTTTCTTATTTTGCTTAATCCATACAAAAGCAACTGTTTTATATTTAAAACCCCAATTTTCCAAAACTTTTAGTCCTTCTACTAATGTTGGAAAAGTCATCCAAATAAAAAGTACACAGTCTTTATCTGCTATTTTTTCTACTGGTAGTTTGCATATATCTTCTATACTCATTGTAGAATAATGATTTTCTGCTGAACGACCTTTGCCTTTATCTGAATATACTTTGTATTGCCATGGTGGATCTGCATAAATGATTTTATATTTTTTATTTTCTTCTATAAAATTACCTCCTTAAAGCTGTTTAGGAGTAGATTATTTTTTCTTAATAACCTACTCCTTTTATTTTTTAACCACCTGTTATAATGTTTAGGATTTCCTTTGCAAAAGTGATAACTACTCCTCCTGCTAAAGTCATAAATCCATTTGCTCTCTGGCTAGGATCGTGTGATTTTAATGACATACCAACTTGTACTACTCCGAATCCTAAAATAATCATTCCAACTGCTCTTATAAGTCCAAAAATAAAGTCTGACAAATTATTTATTACTGTTAATGGCTCATCTGCTGCAAATACATGAGATGCTTGTGCTACAAATAATGCAACAATATACAAAATAATTATGCAAGACCTTTTTAATATTTTTAATAAAGTTTTTTTCTTTTTCAATTTATGATACCTCCCTAATAAATTCTTCTAATTCTTCTTCTGATAGGAGTTCATAATTTTCTAGTAATTGTTCTTTTTCAAATGTATCTATCTCATTTTCTTCAATATCTTCATCTAGCACAATAATAGAAGCTGTTGCTTTATCTGTTTTTCCATGAATATAAGGCTCTCCTTTGCCATCAGTAGTCAAAGCTACATTAGGGTGTTTTAATATATCATATTTTAGGTCTTTAACTGGTCTTTCTCCACGAATAAAAAGAAGTGCATATTTATTATCAAGTAAACGCACTTCATCTGGAGTCATAAGTTCTCTTCCTGCAAGTTGATAATTTGTCGAATAATTGCCGCTTCTACCAGAGCTTTTTCCATGTGTGTCTAAATCTATTGTTTCTTTTCCGTAGGAGTTCTGAAACATATTTATGGGTACTTTGCTCGTTTCCACCTAAATACAAAAAAGTATCGCAATTTCCGTACAATACTTTCCCATTGTTTTTCAAATAGTGCTTTAAGCTGTGCTAAATTTTGGAGAATGATAGATACTGATACTGACCTTGATCTCATGACACTTAAAATTTTGTCAAAATCATCTGGCAGACTTACATTTGCGAACTCATCCATTACAAAATGGACATGGGTTGGCAAACTTCCACCATACTTATGGTCAGCAATATAGAATAATTGTTGAAATAATTGTGTGTATAGTATACTTACTAGAAAATTAAAACTCGTGTCATTGTCTGGAATTAGGGCAAACAATGCCACCTTTTTTTCGCCTAAACTAGGCAAATCTAACTCGTCAATTTTTACTATGTTTGCAAGACTCTCTAAATTAAATTTTTCTAATCTTGCAGCAAGTGTAATTTGAATTGATTTTAATGTTTTTGCAGAGCCTGACCTATAATTTCTATAATACTTTAGAGCAATATGCTCTGGGTTATTATATTCTAATTTATCAAATAGAATATCTAACGCACTTATAGGATTTTCTTGTTCTTCATTTACATCTCCTGCTCTTAACATTTCCATTACCATTGGAAAGTTTTGTTCATCTTCTGGAGCTTCATATTTGAGATAAAATATAAGTGCTAGCAATAACATACTAGCTGCCGTGTCCCAAAACGGATCTTGGCTCTGACTTCCGTTTAGGTGTCGTGCTTTTGAAAAGGTTTGTTACCAACCTTTGAACATCATTATCTGTCTTTAAATATTTAAAAGGGTTATAGCAATGACTTTTTTCCATATTGATTAAGTCAAGCACTCTTACCTCATACCCTTTTTTCTCTAATAAATTCCCCGTATCTCGCAAAATTTCGCCGTTTAGGATCTAGGATTACATACGAACTTGAGCCACATTGCATTACATTTGGCTTTCCGATAGAATCTTGTTTTACCTGCACCGACTACCGACCACAAATTAAAACATTAAGATTTCTTCTATGTTGTTTTCCATTTAGACCTATTGCTACATTTTGCGTTAATATTTTATTATCATTAAATGGCTTTTGCCTATATTTTTTATTAAGTACACTTGCTATACCCCACTTGGCAGAGCCGTGTTCTTCTCTTCTTCTATAATTCTTTTTTGTAGATTCATATATACTTATTCCTAATACATAAAAGCATATAAAAATAAGAATAGTTTTTATGCTATTCTCACACCATATCAAATTAAATGGATTTTCCATTATTTTTGAAAAGTTATTTATTATTCCTACTATTCCATTATTTATATATGGTGCAATTAGAATAGCTATCCATACTACTGGAATTATACCTAATATATACAAAAACTCATTTGTTTTTTCATTATCTCTCGTTACTTACTCTTTCCCTTTGAAATATACTTCTTTTTCTAATGGGGATATTTAATAGTCTTAATAATAATTCATTTACAAACTCTGTTGATTTGTTTTCTCTTATTAACTTTGTACGAAGTTCGTTAAGGGAATTTATTATCATTCCATATTCGTACTTATTTAATATTACTACTCTTTGTTCTTCCAATACATTTTTCTCCTATCTTGCTTGTTCTTTTTCTCTACTTTGTTTTGCAAGTAGTTCTATACAATGACTTGTTCTTCCACTTATATTTTCCATTGCATCATGAATTGGCTCTAATTCTTCTCTTATTTCCTTGGCTGATAATTCCTTTAGTTCATAAGGAATATCTGTTACATTATAATTTGAAACATCTATGCCATATTTTTTGCAAACCATATAAGATACACAATTAGCTTTGAAAGCATCTAATTCTGTATTTTCTCCTATTTCTTGCTTTGCTAATTCTTGTGTTACTTCATGGAAAATTTGTGGTGCTTCTGCACCTCTTGCAATATATAATACATCTTTTTCTGAATCATACAATGCACTTCTATCTGTATTTGGTATTTCATTTACTACTTCTACTTTTGCTTGGCTACTATTTAAAAATACTCTTAATAATAATTTATTATCATATCTCATCATAGGATTTGGTTTCTTTCTTATACTAACTTGTGATATATCAGTTAAGTATTTTACATTATAATTTGTTGCTACTTTTCCATCTTCTCTCATATAAGGATCTGCTGGCTCTAATATCTTTACATCATTTTTACGATTTTTCTTTGGAAAGCCACCTACATTTGTCCAACTATCATAATCTCTTAAAACTGTTGCTTCTGGCATTTGTGCTGTTATTAGTAAACTATTTCCTACTGAATATTGTTCAAACTTACTTTGAGTATCTAAATATTTCTTAAATTCTTGCCCATCTTGTACGATCTTTTCTGCTGTTGTATCAATTAGTGCATATACTCCTTGTTTTTCTTGTTTTTTATATTCAATCCATTCTTCTTTATTATATTGTCGATTTTTCTTGTTATAATTATCAAATACTTGGTCTAATTCTCCCATGTTCATTTACCTCTTTCCTTATTTCCTATTTCTATTTTTGGTGTTTGTACTTGTGGCATTTCTACCATAATACTTTCTTTTGATTTTTGAGCTTTCTTCAATTCCGTTTCAACCTTTAACTCTGCTTCTGCTTCTTTTAATTTCTTCTTAACAGATTCTTTTTGTGCAGTTTTAGTAACCCCCTCGGAATTGTTTTTGCTCTTCAAGGAAGGCTCTGACGGAGGGTTTTTTTCCGTTTTTGCTACTTCGGGGTTTTGATTTTCATTTTCCTTTGGTTTAGAAAAAATATCATCTACCATAGCTTCATTTACTTGTGTTCTTTCCTCTCCTACATCTGGTGCATTATCTGACAAATCTTTTTCATTTTTATTAGCAACTTTTTCCTTTTCAATTTCTGTTTGAATTGATGCTTTGTCAAAAGTACACAACTTATACCTTTCTATTACTCTGTTTACTTGTGGTGCATCTTTTGCTCTAACAATAATATCTACTACATCATTTTCTGCTGTTTCTTTTTCATTAACTTTATTGTCTTTATTAACCTCATCAATGCTGTTCTTTTCATTTTTTTGATTTTTTTTCTTTCCTTTATTGGATTTGTCTGCTAAAACACAGAATTGTATTCCATATCTTTTAGCTTCATGACAGAAAGTCTTTAAATCTTCTTTTTTAACTGAAAATATCTTTAATTCATTATCACTTTTTAGCATATTGGTTAATCTAGTCTTTCCTTTAGACACTTTTTTTCTATCTTGTGATATAGTATATAATGCAACAGCAATATTTTTCGCAGCTGCACCACTTATTTTTGCAACTATTTCCATTCCTTCTAGTGTTAGTCTAATGGTTTGTTCTGCTGAATCACTTGATATACTCACTATTTTCTTTCTCCTTTTCTTTATCTTGATTTCTATTTTCTGCTTCATCAATAGTTTCCTTTATCTTTGGTGTTCTTGTTTCAATATCTTCTATTAAATCAATTTCTTCATTTAGTTTTTTTATTTCATTTTGAAGCACTTTTATTTCTTCATAATTTTTTTGTTTCTCACTTTCATTAGCTACTTTCCTATTTTTCTTCCATAAGCTCTCTACTTTTGCCTTATTTTCTTTTCTATCTAATATAAGTGATTTTTTATATGCTAAAAGCTCTTGGGCAGATTGAATGTTTTTTCTGCACAAAATCCTTGCTTCTTTTGAAATTTTATCCATCTTTTTTATTTCTTCTCGCAGTTCTTTTGAATATTGTTTTTTCATCTTCTTATTTTTTGGATACACTTTTAATAAAAAGCAATAATGCAAATATAATGCTTTTATTCCTTTAGCCTTTTTTCTATTTTTTAGATTTTGCTTTTTTACCACTCTATATCTTTTAGGTTTTGCTCTTGCTTCTGGAAATGGCTCTCTAATTGCTTGTGTTTCATAAATTCTTTTTTCAATATTTTCAATTTTGTAGTCATCTCCAAATGCTCTCTCAATTCTTATATTCTTTTTGTAAGGCTCTTTTCTAACACTTAATTTTCCATAACGATTTTCTACTGTATAATCCATTTTATTTAATATAGATAAAAAGTCTTTATATGAATATGCTTGTCCTATTGCATAGTCAATATCTTCTTTTGCAATAGTATGATGATTAGATTTATTTACTTGCTCTTTATAATATTTTGTATAATCAATATTGTGTTTGCCACATGGCTTTTCTTGTATTACACTTAATTTATATTCTTCACAAAGTCTATCTGATGTTTCTCTCATAACAGCATAAGTGTGTCTATTATTATAATATTTTTTTCCGTCTTTATATGAAACAGAATTTAAACAGAAGTGATTGTGTATATGATTTGTATTTATATGTGTTGTAACAACAACTTCAAATCTATCTCCCCACAATTCGTTTGCTAATTTCACACCAACTTCGTGAGCAATTTCTGGAGTTACTTCTCCTTTTGCGAAAGACTGAAAAGCATGAAAACCTAAAATTCCATTTGTTTTACTATATCTTCTTTTTGTTCTCATCATATCTTCATGTATAGAATCTTTATCACAATTTATTGCAGTAACATATAATTGTTCCTCTGTTTTATATGAAGCCTTTGCGTATTCTATAACCTTATGCAACTCACTATATGCTTCCTTACTTGTCTTGCTTGGATTAGTTGTATAGTCTATTACATGATCTAATCGTTCTTTAATCGCCCATATACTTGTAGTAGCCATTTTTACTTTTCAACATCCAAAAATTCTTTTTTTATATCTTGGGATAACTTATTCCATTTTTCATAAACCTTTTTATAAAATGGTGCATCAACTATATCTAAAGCATTTGCTTTTCTTGCAATTTGATTTAAGTTTATTCCAACAAGTTTTAATTGTTTTATTATTTCATACATATTTTCTGTTGGCTGCTCTTTTGGTTTGTATCCCATAATAAGATTTCTTATATAAGCACTTTCATTTAGTCCTGCTTTCTTTGAATTTTGTTTTAATGCTTTTACTTCATCTTCATTTAGCCATACTTGTTTTTTTATATCTCTTGTTCTCAAATAAAAATTATACACCTCTTTCTAAAATCATTTTTATGGGGGTTGGGGTTTCCCCACATTTTGAATTTGTGCGGGAGTACAAATTCATTGCTTGCTAGGACATCATTTTTACATTTCTAAAATAAGCTAAAATAAAACTACATATTTTTTTGTTGTATTTTTTCTATTTTTTAAGCTGATTTTTATTCAAATTTTATTCAATTTCTCTTACAACTTCTTTTAAATCTTCAATATTATCTTCCAAATTTTCAATTAACATATCAATATATACAATGTCATCTTCTACCAAAGCATTATCCATTTCTTTAAGATTTTCATACATTTGGTCAATAGTTCCTTTAATATTTTCTCTACTTTCTTTATCAATAATGTTTTCCTCTTCCATTTCGCCGTAGTTATTTTCTTCTCTTTTTCCAATAATTTTTGTTTCAACTGCTGCTAAATCTTTATAAGAATGGTCTAACATATTTGTTCTTAAATATGCCTTTTCTACAATATCTGTTGCTTCTTTTTCACTTTCTGCACATACTAAAATTTCTTTTCTAAATATCTCTTTCATTTCAATTTTATATTGATTCATAATTTATTTTCCTCCATTTTTTGTTTTATCTTGCTACTTCGCATACCTTTTCTTTTGCTGTTTTATTCAACTTTTTTATACCTAACATATATCGTAAATAATCATTGCAGTCCTTTCCTAATGGTGCAGGTCTATCTAAAACTTTATAGCTTTTTGATAGTGTTTCTTGCAAAGCTATGCTTGCATTTCTTCCAACTTCATCATTATCTAAATGCAAATGTATTTCATTTATGTTAGGATTCTTCTCTAAAAATTCTTTTATTGCTATTGGTATTTTATTATTTTCACTTGTCTTTGATGGGCTATTTACTCCTGCAAGTGAAATCATATTTTCTCTATGCCAGTCTATATTTTTCATTTTTAATAATGTTGCATAAGATAATAAGTCAATAGCACTTTCAAATAAATGCACTCTATTGCTTTCTGTTTTTGCCTTTAATCTAAAGGTATATGCTTTATCACTTCCTTTCGATTCTCCCATAAATCTTATATCGTTTGTACCTCTATAAAAAGCATACTTTGGACAATTTTCATCATCTACACCTATAAAAACAACATTGTGATTAGGCTCACTTTCATAAATCAAATTGTTTTCTATGCACTCTTTTATTATCTCTGGGGCAATTCCCCTACTCATTAAATATCTTTTTGCACGATCACAATTATTTGATTTTGTTGGTAAAACTAACACAATGTTTTCTTGTTTTTCTTCTTTATAAATTACAGGCTGCTTAACATTTATATTGCCTATAATTGTTTGTATAGCTTCTAAAAAGGAATATTTTTTTACTTTCATTAGATAAGAAACAGCATTTTTTCCACCTATACCCTCTGAAAACCAATTCCATAATCCATTACTTATTCTCATACTATCATGTGTTTTTGTGGTATATGTTCCGTTTCCTATCTTCACTAACTCATCTGGCTCATAGTTTTGCAAGTAAGTTAATAAGTCCATTTCTTCTGCTTTTTTTACTATTTCTGGTGGTATATAAGGCATATATAACACCTCCTAAAATCAAAAATACAGACTATTATAGTCTGCTTATCTTATACTTTCTATTTTGCTATTCTTTTTCATTATATTGTATTGTTTTTTTAATTCTGTTGAAGATGCAGAAATTAGTTTGACTACATCATCAATAGACCAATAATCTTTAGGAAGATATTTTCTTTCATAAAAATAATTTTTACATATTTTAGATATATTACATACAATATGATATAGCTTTATTTCATCTTCGTTTGATAACATTTTGACCTCTTTTCTATCTAAAAATATATGATTTTCTAATATTTTCTTTACATTTATATTATCTTTCATGGTCTTTGTTTTTATCTTTTTCATTATCTTCTATTTCATCATTTGATGTATCTAATACTTGTTTTTCTTTTTCATCTAGTTTCAATAAAATATTTAATTCTTCAAGTTTTTTCATTTTTTCTTTTAGCTCTTCTTCTTTTGGAAATGGCTTTTGAACTTCTATTTTTGCTGTTGCAAGTTGCTTTTCAATATCTTCTATTCTTAATTTTGCATCTGGAATCTTATCTTTTATTGCTTCTAGTGCATTGTTTATTCTTGTAATGTTACCAAAAGTATCACTACCTAAAAAAATACTATAACTATATTTATTTCTCATAGTCATAGTAAATTGTTTTTCTACTGAATTAAAGCCAAGTTCTAGTCTAAATCCTCTATATTCTCCTATATCTTCAATATCTGGATTTGATTTTGATTTACAAACTTCTAGTATTGCTTTTCCTGCTTGCTCTTTATCAGTATATTCAATTCCTTTAAGTGTCATTTTAGAAAAGCCATCTTCATTTGGTATTGTGTTATCTTCTAGTTGCTTGACATCAGCTCCTAGTGCATCGACCTTCTCTTGTATCTCTTTTATTTGATTTGGATATGATCTTGCAATTTTATCTTCTAAATCATAAATTTGGCTTTGATAACTTTGTCTTACTATTTTTAATTTTGCAACTTCTGAATCTAATTGTGTTTTTTCTAGTATATATTTATTTCCAGTTGCTAAAGCCTTAATTTCTCCATAACTCAATGCCGTTTCATCTATATCATCTGCTGTTCTATCTGGAGTCTTTGAAGTCATTATTTGTGATATAAAGCCTTGCTTTCTCTCTAACATTTGAAATAAGTAAGCATCAAATGTTTTCTCTGTTACATAGGTATATATATGAACTTGTTTATTTTGATTTCCTTGTCTTACTCCTCTACCATTCCTTTGTGTTAAGTCGGCTGGTCTATATGGTGTGTCTAAATGGTGCAAGGCAATTATTTTATCTTGCACATTTGTACCTGCTCCCATTTTGCTTGTACTTCCCATTAACACTCTAATTTCGCCTTTTCTTACTTTAGCAAATAATTCTTTCTTTTTAGTTTCATTATCTGCTTCATGTATAAAGGCAATTTCTTCTCGTGGAATACCTTTTAATACTAACTTTCTTCTTAAATCATTATAAACATCAGTAAATACATAGTTACCCTCATCATCAAATTTTTCTTCAAATTGTTTTGGTGTTGATAAATCACAAAATACTAATTGTGTTAATTTTTGTTCTTTATTTTCTTCCCATATTTTATAGATATTATTTGCACATACTCCAACTTTCCCATTTTCATTATCTTCTAGCATTTCATTCATAAGTCTTTGGTCTAACGCAAGTTTTCTTCCCTCATTAGTAATCTTCAACATATTATCTTCGCTAGGATCTACACTACCTTTTCTAATAGCTTCTGCTCTTTCTCCTAATTCTGCTACCATATCCTGTTGCATTTGGCTAGGCTTTACTATTTCATCATGTCTTACTACTTCTGGTGTTGGTAAATTTAAAGTATCAGCAGTTTGTATATCTGCAACTTCTTTGAAAAGCGACATAAGTTCTGGTAAATTATGAAATTTTGAAAATCTTGTTTTACTCCTATAATTTGTTCCGTTCTGGCGAAAGTTCCATTGCTGTTACTGTTTCTCCAAATATACTTGCCCAATTATCAAAGTGTTCAAGTCCCATTTTTCTTAAATCGTTATATTGTAAATATCGTTGCATAGTGTATAACTCTACCATTGAGTTACTTACAGGTGTACCTGTTGCAAATACTACTCCTCTGCCCTCTGTTATCTCATCCATGTAACGACATTTCATATATAAATCACTACTTTTTTGTGCATCTGTTTGTGAAATTCCACCTACATTGTTCATTTTAGTATATAAAAATAAGTTCTTGTAATTATGAGCCTCATCTACGAATATCTTATCAATTCCTAACTGTTCAAAGTTGATTACATCATCTTTTCTTGCTTGTGAGTTTAATTTTTCAAGTTTACTTTCTAATCCTCGTCTTGTTTTTTCCATTTGTTTTATAGTAAAGTTTTCTGCCTTATCTCTTTTAGCTTGTGCTATTCCTGCTATAATATCTGCAATTTGCTTTTCAATTAACTGTTGCTGTCTTTCGATTGACATAGGGATTTTTTCAAACTGCGAATGTCCGTATGATTACTGCATCAAAATCTCCAGTAGCAATACGAGAACAAAACTTTTTTCTATTAGCTGTTGCAAAGTCTTTTTTTGTCGCCACCATAATGTTTGCTGATGGATATAGTTGTAGAAATTCGGCTGCAAATTGTTCAATGATGTGATTTGGAACAACAAAAATAGACTTGTTACAAAGTCCAAGTCTTTTACTCTCCATAGCACCGAGCAACCATTTCAAAAGTCTTTCCTGCTCCTACTTCATGTGCTAACAGTGTATTTCTTCCATATAAAATATGGGCAATGGCATTTTGTTGGTGTGTTCTTAATTTTATCTCTGGATTCATACCTACAAAATTCAAATGACTTCCGTCATATTCACGAGGACGAATACTATTGAATCTGTCATTATATAGCCTTACTAATCGTTCTCTTCTTTCTACATCATTAAAAATCCAATCTTCAAATGCTTGCTTAATTTGGTCTTGTTTTGCTTGTGCAATGGCTGTTTCTTTCGCATTAAATTCTCTCTTTTTGTTTCCGTCAATATCTGTTACAGTATCAAATACTTTCACATCTTTTAAATTCAATGTTTTTTCAATAATTTCATAAGCATTTACTCTATTTGTTCCATAGGTTTTATTCGCTTTTACATTTGAATAATCATAATTTTTGCTTGTTATATACCATTGTGAATTATACTCACTAAATTTCACTTTCATATTCCATTGTGCATGATTTGGAGTTTCTAACAATTCATACATAAAACTATCAATAATCTCTGTTGGTATCCATGTTGCACCTAACTTTATTCCAATTTCATTGGCTGTTAAATCTTTTGGCATTACTTGTTTTAATGCTTCTATATTAGTTGCAAACTCTGGATGCATTCCAACTGATGCTTCTGCCATTTTTAATTTTTCTCTTATATTTCCAGAAAGGTATTCATCACTTGTTACATATTTATTATTTTCCATAGGAAGTTTATAAATAATACCATCTAGCTCTTTTACTAACTCTTCTTGTGTTTTGTTTGTAAGTTTTGACATATATTCTAAATCAACAGATGCTTTTTCTGATAGCGATACAATTAGTGCTTCATTTGCAGTATCAACACTTGTTATTTCCTTATATGCTTTTATAGTTCTTTTTGAGAACATATCTGCTTTTCGCACAAATCTGCCCTCGCTATCCATTACTTCTAATGAACATAGTAAATAATAGCTACTATCTGCTTCAAATGCTAAACGATTTCCCCTACTGTTTATAATTCCATACTTCTTAACATAGTTGTCATACATTCTATTTAATTTTGCTTGTGCTACTTTAATATTTTCTTCTGGATAATCTTCTGTTTGTAAATCTATTAAATCTCTGACACAATCACGAAGTTCTATCATTCCTTTTATTCTGCTTATTGTGGTAATTGGCAAGTCTTGTTCTGCCATTACACTGTTTTCTCTAAAATATACTTTGCCATCAATAATAGTATAAGAAAAGTTTTTCACAGAAGGATCTGCTGGGAGCATTGTTTCTTCTCTTTCTTCAATATCTCCTATTTCATATTCTGTAATTTCTCCTTCTATCTTCTCTTTTGCTTCATCTAATAGAGTCTTTAATTCTATTCCCTCATAAGGTTTACAAGTCGAATCTGGTCTACCATATTGTGTAGGCTCCATTTCCATTGTTCCCAATATCATATCTGGATTATCGACAAAATATTTATTCATTGTAATACCATTTTTGTCAGTGTCTAAATAAACCCAGTCTGGCATAATATCTGTCATATTCTCTCTTTTTTTCAAAAATAGTATATCTGAAGTTACTTTTGTTCCTGCGTTTTTGGTAAATGTGTTATTAGGTAACCTTATCGCTCCTAACAATTCTGCTCTTTGTGCAATATATTTTCTAACTTCTGAATTCTTTTTGTCCATTGTTCCTTTTGAGGTAATAAAAGCAATAACTCCACCGAGGTCGAACCTTATCTAGTGTTTTTGCAAAAAAGTAATCATGTGTTAAAAACTTATTCTTATTGTATCTTTTATCGTTTGGTTTGTATTCATCAAAAGGCACATTGCCGAACTGCTACATCGAAAAAGCTGTCTGGTAATTCTACTTTTTCATAGGCATTTACTGCTATTGTAGACTTTTGATATAATTGTTGTGCTATTCTTCCAGATATAGAATCAAGCTCAACACCATACATTTTGCATTCTTTTAATTGTGTTGGTAACATTCCAAAGAAATTTCCAACACCACATGATGGCTCTAATATATTGGCTTCCTTTAACCCCATATTTTGTAGTATTTCATACATTGAATTGATTACAATAGGTGGTGTATAAAATGCTGTTAACACAGATTTTCTAGCATTTTTATATTCCTCATCATTTAATAATTCTTTTAATGTTTTATATTCATTTGACCAACTACTATCATC
>Ga0224740_10322_pt1 | contig 13598 bp, 18 predicted proteins | sample LIM_E_Water_Bulk_FD_161634 | JGI IMG/M metagenome (GOLD analysis project Ga0224740, IMG submission 161634) | Enriched cells from gastrointestinal tract of the lab mouse from Pacific Northwest National Laboratory (PNNL), Richland, Washington... | ecosystem: Host-associated > Mammals > Digestive...
CAACGGGTCAATTTCAACTACCTTCTTCCCGTCCAGATACAGTGCATAGTATGAAACGGCATATTCTCCGCTTGCGTCCGCTGCGGAAGCTGCTGCAAGTTTTCCGGGCGCAAACTTTTTCGGTACAACCTTCATAATGTGTTTTGCTGCAACCGTTTCAATTTTTCCCGTCTGTGTGTTCCTTACCTGCTGCGCCGCCCGCAGGTCAATATTATGTATTCTCGGTTCTGCCAGCCGGATTGCCGCTTTCGTAACCGTTCGGAAGTTCAGCGTCAGTGTCATTGCTTCGATATGTCCCAATACTACCGCTTCAACATTCCCGGCAATCCCCGCCCCTGTAATCTCTTCCGCAAGGTTCGACACTTCCGGCAGCGTCGCTTCTGACATTCCCAGATACTCGTTTGCGTCTTCATATACTCTAAAATTTATAACAAGTTCATCAATCTTCGGCATTTTTTAGCCCTCCTTCCTTACGCTGCCAGCAGGCTTGACAGATAGGAAATATCATATTCAAGCACATATTCCATAAGCCGCAACGGTGAAGGCGGCGTAATGTAGATATGGAATTTTGCCTTGCCTGACATTAACGCTGTCAGGCTGTTTTCCTCTTCTCGCAGCTCTACACGCCCGCCCACAATCTTTTCATCTGCTGTCAGTGCCGCCAGCCAGTCGTTGATACCCTGCAAAATTGCGTCTATAAGCCGACGTGTCAATTTACGGTCAACGTGTGACCAGTAAGAAAGCGTCACCGTCTTTGCAACCCATTTGAACATACGGGAAATACAATAGAAATAGTCAACCGGGTCTGTGTTCGCCGGGAAACACGCTGTATAATCTCCCCAACTCACAAAACCGTTAATAAAGTTCAGCCCCGTAATAATGCCGTTGTCATTCAGATAATTTGCTTTCTGCACATCAAGCACAACTTCTTCACCGTTTGCCAGTACCATGCTGTCAGCCTGCAAGCTCTTGTTTGAAGCACTTTCGCAGGGGGTCCCGTCGCCCAGTGAACCGTCGTTGTCCGTCCGTGCCATCAACCCTGCCTGCTGCGTCGAAAAATTGAAAACCCTGTCACCCAGTTTCAACTTCGGGAAGCATACTAATTCATTCGGCTTCATGAAGTTTTTTGACTGTTTCCATGCCGGAACCTCCGTGTAATACGTCGCCCCGCCCTCTGCCCTTGTGTCTACGTCCAGAAGTGCGTCCGCTTCAAAAAGCCCGTTGATATTTTCGCCTTTTGCTGACATCACCGCTGCCACCTCCGGGTCATGTGACCAATTCGGACACAAAATCAGGTCAGGAACAATCCTGTATTTCGGGAAGCAATCGTCAATCAGTTCAAGCCCTGTCGTCTTATGTGTCGCTATGCTGTAACCGCCGATAATATCAGCTTTTGTCACCTTCGACGGGTCAACCTCCGTACATGATACCGTCATTTCTCCTGTCGTGTCCTCCACAAACTCAACAATGCAGGCTGTATCATTGTAGAACACTTCAAAGTCTGTGCCTTTTTCCTTCCCTTCAATCTCTACGCTTTCCGCAATCGTTTCAAGCGGAAGCGCAATCTGGTTTTCCGCAACTTCGTATTTCTTCCCACTTACTTCCTTTTTGTGCTTTGAAGGGTCCAGAATGTTCACGAAAAACGCCGGGGACTGCTGATATAAAACAAACTGCGTATAGACTGCTTCTGAAAGCCCGTACCCCTCCCAGTTGTCGGAATATCCCAACGCTTTCACGGCTTCTTCATAGTCATTCGCCATGATAACATCATTCACCTTCCCGCCTACCATGTGCGCCGGGGGCAGCTCCTACCACAAACGGAATCCCCGTTGCTACGACTGTGGGGCTTGCAACGCTTGTTTGCTGCTTTTTCGTGTCAATCCCATGTGTAATATCAGCCATCTTTTACTCCTCCTTCCTCTCGTTTGCTGCAATAGCAGAAACAATGTCCGTGTAATATTTGTTCAGAATGTTTCCTGCCGTTGCCGCCTTTCCTTTTTTCTCTGCCAGCTTTTCAACCGGGACAAGCATTTTTCCCACAAGCGGGTACTTCTCCAGAACTGCCGCAAGCTCTTTGTCAATTTCCTCCCTTGTCCCTATCAGGATTTTATTTGTTTTCAGAAGTCCGGCAGGCAGCGACGGTCCTATATATGCAAGCGTCACCGTTTCCCCCTCCTTCTTTTCCCCCTCTGTGGCTTCGTTATTTGCCCCAGAATCGGCTTTTCCGTCCTTCGTGGTATTATTTACCGTCTTTTCCTTTTCTGCCGCTTCTGCGGCTTCTGTGGCGTTCTTCTTTACTGCCATATGTCCGTTACCTCCCTTTCTATTGTCGGTATTGACCAGTTAGTTATCATTTCACCCAAATAATAGGGCTGTGTGCTGTCCGGGTACACAATGTATTCAAGCGGATATTGCAGCACGAACCGTTCACCAATAACCCCGGCTTTTTCCAGTTCGCTCCTGATACGCAAAAGCACGTTCAGCACATCAAAAGAACCTTCGCCGCCGTCCTCTGAATACGTCGCAACCACTATCCGTATTTTGCAGTCGCTTTCCTGCGGCTCCCCGTTCTCCTTGTCGTCCTTCCCTGTCAGGAATTGAAGAAGAATATACGGGACTTTCTCTGTCTGGTCTTCTTTTTTTGGAAGACGCATTTTGTAAACGTCTGCCGCCCGTTCCTTCATTTCCTGCGGGTTTAGGTTCCTTACCTTCACTTGCAATTTAATGTCTGCGGTTTTCTCTTTCACAAACTCTTCCAGACACTCTAACAAATTTATAGCGGTCATTCCTTTAACCTCCGTAACCGTTCAAAATGCGTTCAATCTCATGTTCCAGCCGCTCGTTTATGACTTCCTGCGCTTCTTCCTGTAGTTCCTGAACAATCCTTTCATTTCCTACCATCTGCGCCGCTGAAAGCCCCATCAGTTCATCTACTGGGAACCTCTGCGACGTTTCGCGCTCAAAAACTCCCGTTCCGTGCCTCATGTTTGCAATGAACGCTTCTTCAAACTGTGTGCCGCCGCCTTTCATGACTGCTGCCTTTACCCGTCTTCCTACTCCGGGGGCTTTTGGTGTTACCTGAAATTTATATAGCGGTATCTTGCAGCATGCAAAAGTCACAACGCCAGCTAAATTGCTTGTGCTTGCTTTGCTTACCTGCGTATTTGCTGCCGCTGTAAATGCGCTGCTTTGTACGGTATACACTTCTTTCACCCGTTTTGTTGCCCCGGTCTTCACCCGTGACAGTCCCCGGTTTATTGCGTTTGACAGCGCACGTTCCGCACCTTTTGGAACGCCTGCCAGAATACGCTCCACCCGTTCTATCGCTTCCGCTGATATTTCAATCATTCTGTATACGCCCCCAGTTCAAGCACAATTTCCCCGGCTTCATAGTCGCTTTTCTCAATCGTATAAAGACTTACCGCCCCGGCTTCCTCTATCTCGATTTCATGCCCTTTTTTCGGCACAATGCCCATATCTGCATGGGATATATAAAGCATTGCTTCTGCTCTATATATCCCCTCTGCATTATCGCCGCCCGGCTTCTGCCTGTCTGTCCCCGTCAGGTGGTCAAGCACGGCGGGGACTTCGTACTGCTGCCCGTCGTACCATATGCGCATTATTTCCGCAAACTCTCCGGGGTTATGGAATGTTTTCAGGTCTTCTATTATCTGCGCTTTAAAATCCATTACAGTACCTTTGCCACAAACCAACTGTCTACGTCATGCGGCACGGACAGTGGGGCAGAAGATAATTGCAGGAACCTTCTGGCGGGTTTTCTTTTTACCCATGTATCAGGCACATATTTTCCTTCTACCGTGCGGAACTCTTTTGTATTTTCATCAATCAAAGTTATTGCGCCGTAATACATGGAATAGTTTGCATTGCTGCTGATAAGTACAAGCTCACCTTCCGGGACAAGCGGCTTTTCCTTCGCTTTCTTCGGGTCCGGGTCTGTCCAGTCGTCAAGATACCATTCGTTGTATGTGTAAATGTCAAGCCCTAATTCGTGAATGGTTCCGATATAGGTTACACCGTTCGGAAGCTGCCGGGGCTGAATGACGGCAAGATGGTAGTTTTTCACGTCCAGCAGGTCTTTCACCTTTTCATGCTTTATAAATGCCGCTGCAACATCATCTGACATAATACACATATCGCAGTTTGTGAACCCTGTCTGCTGTACTTTCTTGTGCCACCTCTTTAAATCTGCTATCGGGTCCGACGCTGCATTTGTCCACTTCTTTGTTGCTGTCGTGATTTCTTCCCGGTTCGTAAACTTGAAGTCAATTACTTCGTTCAGCCCTTCCCCAATAATCGGGATTTTCCCCATAAAGATAGACTGTACGCACATCAGCTCTTCCCGGCGTGTAATCATTTCCCGCAGCTCCACAAAATCACTTGACATTTTCAGAACTGCACGTTCCGCAGGGGTCCTTCCTGAAACAATGCTTTCCCCCGGCTGCCGCTTTAGCAGATTGTCAACCGTTGTAATTTTATCAGGCGCAACTAAAGGCGGTTTATAGCTCTTTGTTTCGTACCCGGTGTTTGCCACGGTCTTCCCGCCGATAAGTCTGTGTACATACGGCGCAACCTTACGGGAACCCTTTACAAAGTCCACGTCAACCTCTTCTGTTACAAAAGTTTCTTCATGTTTGAAGAAAGTGCTTCTGAAAAACGTATGCACGGGGGGCATTTTGGAAACTACACGCCCCATTGTCCGTGGTTCATAAATGCTTACTGTTTCATTTGCCATCTTTTTATCCTCCCTTTTAACCTAACTTCCGCAGGAAAATTGACATTTTCCGCAGTGGTCTTTTTATATCTTCTACTGTTACGCCATTCGGCAGATTCAATGCTTCCTGAAAAAATTCCCCTGTAATGTAATATACAACGGGTTCACCTGCTGCCGCTGCTGCTGCCGTAATTCCCATAACATTCGCCGCCGTTTCTGTTGTCACCGCAACAATCTTTCCTTCTTCGTCTTCCACTACGGGCATATGTTCTGCAAGCTCGCTGCCTGCCGTCCCGCTTTCGGTCAGCGTCTGGAAGTCGCCAGCAAAAAAGTTTTTCGGTTCACACGTCCTTGTTTCAATCTCGTACATTCCCATTGTCGTCCCTCCCTTTATTTCACGTCGGGAAACAAGCGGTCAATCGCTTCATTAAAGGGGTCCTTCCCTTCGCTTCCCTTCTCGCTTGCGCCTGCGCCTACATCAGAAACGTGGCTGTTTGTTACGTCTTCTTCCCTGTTTTGCAGGTATGCGCCGCCCTGTTTCTTTTGTTCCATTACAATCTGCAACGCCATTTCCCCGGCAGAAATAGGATTTACAAACTTTGCTTCATGCACAATGTTTTCAAACCCTCCCACCGCTGCGTCTTCCAGTGCCTTGATACGGTTTCTTTCCTCTTTCCGGGCGTTGTCTTCTATAGCTGCCGTCAAGTCGGGGTATGCCGCTTTCAATGCTTCAATCGTTGTGATTGTGTCTTTCGGTTCCATCTTTTTTTCCTCCTTTTTGGGTTTATTTTCCGGCTGTCTGCCGTTTTGTAAACCTCCCGGCGTTGCTGCCGGGCTGTTTAGCAATATTTTAGGAACGGTCTTGAAATTCCCCATGTCAATCGGTACAGAATTGACAATGATTCTTCCTGCGTTTTCAATGACCGTCTGGGCTTCCTCAAACATCAATTCATCACAAAAGCCGTTTTCCACCGCTTCGTCACCCGTCCACCATGTTTCATCTGACATAAAGCCGGATATTTCATCAACCGTCTTTCCCGTTTTTACAGAATAGGCGTTTATAATTGACTGTTTTATTACTTTCAATTCCTGCGCCATCTTTTCAAAATCTTCTGCCCTGAACGTGTCCCAGACGGTCATTGCCGGGTCATGTATCATGAAAACGCCGTTTCTCGGTATCTTGATTGTATCGCCCGCCATTGCGATAATCGTGGCGGCAGAAGCCGCCCACCCGTCAACCTTTACCGTGATTTTTGCGTCATGGTCCTTCAATCGTGTGTAGATTGCGTTTGCTGCGAACACATCACCACCGGGGCTGTTAATGCGCACTACTATTTCCGGCACATCTTCCCCCAATGCCGCAAGCTCCCTGTTAAACTGTGCGGGCGTTACCCGGTCTTCCCACCAGCTCTGCTGGCTGCTGATAGTCCCGTACAGAAGCAATTCAGGCGGCTTTGTTGCCGTCCCCGGTACAAAGTCCCAGAATTTATTCTGTGTCACTCCGAACGGGTTTTTCTCCCTGCTGCCCGTCGCCGTCTTTCTGTTCGGCTGGCTCTCCGGGCTTTGTCCCGTTGTCGTCCTGCTGTTCTGCTGGTTCTCCGGGCTTTGTCCCGTTCCCCTGCTGCCCGGCTGCGCTTCCGGGTTTTTGTTCCCCTGCATTGACAATTTTCTTTACCTCCTTTAACTTCTTTTCTTCCTGCTTTAGCTGTTCGCAATTACTGTAAAAGTCACCGCCAGCCATCTCCATTGTTTCTGCGCTGCGGGTAGAAAATCCGTTTTCAACCCTTGTTACCGCTGCCCCTACCTCCTGAACCGGGTTCAGAAGCCCCCGTGCTGGTCCGTTCCACTGTGCTTTGCAGTACGCTTTCCGGCGCAACGGGTCTGTGAAGAATCCGGGGGCATTTATCCTTCCTTTTGCTACCGCTTCCGCAAGCCATTCTTCATATACGGGCTGGCAAAAGTCGTTTGCCATCCATGCCCGGTACATTTTAAACATTTTCCATGCTTCCTCTAACGCTCCCCGGCTTGCAGAATAGGAACTTGTAAAATGCTTTAAAAGCAATTCATACGGGATTTCAAGTGCTGCGCCTATCTGTCGGCAGATAGCTTCCACAAAACCGCTGAAATTTTTGTTCGGTCTTCCGGGGTTTATGTCGTGCGCCTTTTCCCCTTCTGCAAGGTCAAGTATTGCGCCGGGTCCCAGTTCAAGGCTGTTTTCGTCGTCTTCGTCAATCAAGTCTTCTTCTGCAATCCCTGACCCTACAGGCTCCCCGTCTTCGTTTGATTCTTTTTCAATAAAGACAGTAAAAAGCCCGGATATAACCGCCGCTATCAATTCAGCGTCCGTGTACCGCCCTAACTGCTTCAACGCTTCTATGACCGGGGCAAGGAAGGGAACGCCCCGCCGCTGGTCTATCCTCTCCCGACACATCAAATGCAGCACGTTCTTTCTTCCCGTCTTTTCTCCGTATGCTTCTACCCTCTGCCACTCCATGCGCTCATTTGCGTATGACAAGGGATGGTGTTTTGAAAAATGATACGCTACCACCTCCCCGTCTTTGTCAACCTCAACGCCCCCGACAATCTGATTGTCGAACGTGTCAAAATTATTCGGGCTTGAAAGTCGGTCAGCTTCTACAAGCTGCACCCGCAAATCATAGGGCTGGTTCTTCCGCTTCTTTGTCGGAAGCAATACAAGCGTGTCCCCGGAAGCAAGCCAATTCAAAAACGCTAACTGCTGCAACTCATAGAAATTATCTATCCTTGCCATGTCGCAATCCGGGCTTTCTGCCCACAATGCCCATTCCCTTGTTATCTCTTTTTCTAACTGCTGCGCCTGCGCCGCTGTCAGCTTCAACACTTCTGCGTCTACCGTTGGTTTCAACATCAGCCCCCGCCCGACAACATTTGTGCGCATTGTTTTTACTGCACCTGTCGCAATCGGTACACCCATGTATAAATCACGGGAACGCTGCCGCAATACAGAAAGATTGTCGTTTATATCCTCACGGGCTGAACCTCCTGCGTAATTCCACCCGATTAAGGATTTTTTTGTTGTGTTTGCGCCGTAATTGCTGTAACCGCTGTTCAAAATCTGCATTTTCTGTCTTGCAGCCGTCCTTTTCAACGCCGTCTGCGGCGCAACCGTGGCAATTACACTGTCTATTGCCCTTGCTATCCCGTTCAATCCTTCACCTTCTCCCGTTTTATGGCATGAAAAAAGCACTGTTTCCAGTGCTTTCTTGCTGTTTTTTCAATCTTACCAGTTTATATAATATCAGCTTTTTCCGGGCAAAAAAAGGAAATAAAACGGCATTTCGGGCAATCGGGGGAAATTGCGGGCAATACCGGGCAATTTTACAAGTCCCTTATCACTCCCCGTTTTATCCTGTTTCTTCCTCCCTTCCTCTGTATGTTCTCCAGCTTCTGAACTTTCCCGTTCCAATACTCTATAGCGTTCCTGATTTCCGTTAGATTCGCCCGTGTCAGCGTCCGGGAACCGATTGTATAGCTCTGTCCTGTCGCAACCGTCATTTCCGCTTCCAGCCATACGTCTAAATGTTTTTTCGCTGCTTCAAGTGTAATTCCTGCCATTATAATATACCTCCGTTGCTTTTTCTCTTTTTTCTTCTTCTTACTGTCGCCGCTCCTGCTGCTGCCGTTTTCTTTTCTTCCGGCTTCTTCAACGGAAGCTGCGTGATTTCGATTGCCGCCGTCGCATAGTTCCGGCAGTCCAGCGGCTCATTCCTTTTGTGTTCCCCCTTGTCCTTCAGCTCCCATGCAAAGTATGGTCTTCCCATTTTGTACCGCAGAACCTTTTTTTCAGAAGTCAGCCCTTTAAAATATTTTTCGTTGTACCCCTTCCCCTGCTCTAACGGAAAATGACAGTACCCCGGACCCGGCTTTTCAAGTTTCAATCTATCCATAAGCCAGCTTTTTCCTGTGTCAACTCCTATTTCAAATACATATGCCTTTTCTCTGTTTCCCTTTTTCGGCTTCTGTATATACGCCGCTGCGCTGTTATTTGAACCCCTGATAGCAAATACTTTTCTGTGGAACCTTGCTTTGCAGAATTTCCGCACCGCATTTGTGAAGTGTCCCTGTTCGTCCATACAGGTACATATAATTTTTAACTTTGTTCCGTCTTCTTTCGTGAAGGTCTGCGCAAGAAACGTGTCAAGCTCTTCCCAAATCCTGTCCCCGTGCAAGTCCCCGTATATTGCGGCGTACTTTATGCCCCAACTTTCATATTCAGGACCCCACCCGACAACTTCAATTTCAAACCTGTCGTCCTGCGTATCAACTCCCGCTGTCAGATACAGAACTTCTTCCGGGACTTCGCAACTATAGTATTCCCTGCGGCTCAAAAGTTCTTCGTCGTCTACGCTTTCCCCGTCTTCCTCCCATGTCTGCCCCATCTCGGTATTTGTCCATACCTTCATCATCTGCACATTTCCTTTTTTGACTTCCTCGTTTGCTTCAATGAACTTTTCAACAACTTCTTTCCATGTTGTCAGAGTAGAAGCAAGCGTATTCAGGTGGAATCCCTTGACCGGGTTTTCCGGGTCCTCATGTATGAACTTTCCTTCTGCAAAGTGTTCTTTCCACTCTGCTTCGCTGGATATAACCCCGCACTTTTCGCAAACATAGCGTATTTCTGATAAATCGTTTTTATCATAATCAACATTTCCCCATACAAGCGGCTGCAATTCCCCGCAGCACGGGCAGGGCGTGTTCCATTCTCCCCGGCTGCTGTTCTCGTATTCAATTTCTATCCGGGAAGCCCCCTTGATAGTCGGCGTTGAAATGTCCACCTGCTTTTTATTCCAGTAGGTAGTCTGCCTTTTTGCTGCAAGTAAAAGTGGGTCCCCCTCTGCCCCTGCACTTGCCGGGTATCCGTCTATTTCATCAGCAAGAAGAATCCTGACTGTATGGCTCCGCAGTCCCGTGGGGCTGTTCGCTCCTGCAATCGTTACGAACCCGCCCGGAAAAATCTTGTGTGTGATTGTGTTCCCGCTGCTTCTTGATTTATCGTCTACACGCTCCGCAAGTACAGGCGTACTCCGCAGCATAGGGGACAGCTTTTCTTTTGAAAATTTTTCTGCCATGTCTATTGTCGGCTGTATAACCATTATCGGGGAAGTGTCATAATGTATATAATATCCTATCGGATTTAAAACCATTGCGTCAGTCTTTCCCACCTGCGCCGCTGACATAATCACAACTTTTTTTATTGATATGTCCGTGATTGCGTCCATAATTTCCCGCTGATACGGGGCTTTTGCAGTCTTCCACCGCCCCGGTTCCGCAGTCGTCCCGGCAGCAAGCCGCCTGAACTTGTCAGCCCATTCAGAAAGCGTCAAATCTGGCGGCGGCTGTAGTACCTTGAATAACCTGCGGAAAAGCTGCGCCGTGTTATCCCTCATTTTCCCCGCCCTCCTTCGTTATTCTGTCAAAGTCAGATAATTCTTCCAGCGTTTCATCAATCGCCGCTTTCATCAGTTTAAAAATTTCCGTCTGGTCTTTCTTCTTTGCTAAAATCGGGCTTAATTTTGCAGGGATAGCCAGAAGACGTGTCCTGAAATTTACAAGCGTATCTGTCACAATCTTTTCAATGTCTTCTGTCGTGTGAAGCTCATTCTTTCGCAACTGTAGTTCCAGCTCCTGATTCTCCCTTTTTGCTCGCACTAGCTTTGCCCGCTCCGTGTTGTAGTCCACCTTTTCTTCCGCTTCCGGGTTCTTCTTCCGCAGAAAATTTATATACTGCTTTGTCACCGTCTGCAAGTCGTACAACCCCGGCTTGTATTCGGTCAATATCCCTTTGTCCCGCAGCGTCCGCACGTTCCTTTCTGTCATATCAAGATACCGTGCAACCGCCGCCGACGTGTACAACTTCATTTTTGCATACCCCCTTTCTAAATATTTCCCGGCAGAAACGGAAGCCGTTTTTTTCATTTTGTATCTAGGCAGGTTCTGGGCATCGCCGTACCCGCATAGCTTCCAAACGCCTGAAAGAACCTACCGCCCGTTCAGTCGCCGTCCATCAAGTCGTCAATGATTTCTTCCGTTTCATCATCAACAATGATTTCACCTGTTAATTTTTGTTTAGCAAGCTGATATTTCCGCTCTTCCAGTGACAATCTTCTTTCTTCCATCTCATATGACTTGATACTGTCTATCTGCTTTATGATACGCCCATGCAGGCGGTTCAGCTCTGCTTCTACCTTCATAGCCCTATCAAATGCGCTTGACTTAATGATAGTCTTCATTGCTGTCTTTAGCTTCTCTGTACCCCCTTCCGGGTCTTGCACCTGCCCTGTATCAATGCCGCTGTCCTGTGCTGCCTGTACCTCTTCAAGCGTCTTCGGTACTGCCATATGCACTAATTTATCAGCATAAAAAGCCCCCTCTGCTTCCGGGGCTGTGTACTGCTGCAATAGCCCTTCTAAATAGGCTTTACGCACTAACAGGCTTTGCAGCTCTTCCGTCATTTTCTCTATGCTGCCGCCCGGTTTTACCGCTTTTATTTCCTCCGCTTTCTCCGGGTCTATGTCTTCAATTCCCGCTTGTGCAAAGGCTCCGTGTGTGACGGCGTTTTTATTGCCGTCCTTTTTAGGGGTCCTGCCTGCTGCGTTTTTATTGCCCCTCTGCCCGCCCTTTTTCTTCGGGGCTTCTTTCAGCTTATCTTCCCACTTATCCTCTGATTTCCACTTGCTTATGCGGGCTTTTGGAACGCCTGCTGCCGCCGCAAGCTCTTCAATCGTCATTTTCCCGCCGCTTTCTATGTACCGCTGCAAGCTCTGGTCCCGCTCCGGGTTCCTCTTTCTTCCCATGCCCTCTTTCACTTCCCTTCGTTCGTTTTCGCAGTCCTGCCCCTCCCTGATTTCGGAAATATAAAAAAATCAGGGTTTCAAAATTCCCGGAATATGAAGCCAGCCTTGCTTCTCCTGCATTTTGAAGCCCTGTTTCTTTCGCCTTATTATACCAGCTTTTTCCGTGCAATGCCGGGCAATCCTTCATTCCTTTATTTCGTATTCAGAAAGTATGCGATTGTTTTCAAAACCTTTCAGAAGACGTTCCACCGCTCCGTCCCGGATATTTTTACACTGTCTTTCGCTGTAGTGCGTCCGCTCCGCTACCTGTTCCCACTTCATGCCGTGAAAATAATACCCGAAAACAACATTTTTTTGCTTCATTGTCAGCCGGGACACTTCTTTCAGGATTTCAACCTTTACTTTCTGCAATTCCTCTATTTCCCGCTGGTAACGCTGAATATCTCCCCGCACATAATCCGGGATATTTAATGCAAGCCGTTCTGTGGGGTCAGAATTTGCATATTTTCCCTTTGTTGTGTCGCTATAGCCTCCCCCCTGAATCGGATTGTAATATTGTTCTAAGTCTGAAATAAAGCTGCGTCTTGACTTGATTTCCCCGTCAATCTCCGGGAACAATTCAAGCAATTTCAGAACTTTGTTTTTGTTCATGGTCTTTGCCATCCCTTTTACCTCCTTCTCTCCACACGGCAAGGGCAAGCACCGTTTCCGGCGTTGCCCTCTCTCCGTTTTCCTCCATGTTTTTCATAATATCTTCAATATCCGCAAGCAATCCCACTTCTTTCAAACCTCACTTTTTCCGCTTTTTATATCTATACTTCTTTTTCGTCGCCCGGAAGCTCCGCTTCTTCTCTATCGGCTCCCACCCCTTCTTTGCTTCCGGCTTCTTCATTTCCGGCGTGACTGATAAAGCCGTTTCGTGTATTCCCGGTGTTTCCTTCACCATCACGCAATCGCCGTCTTTCGGAATATCCGATATAATCAGCATTGACTTATCAACGCCCCTTCCGCAAAGTTCTTCATATGTCCTGCGGTTTACAAGGAATTTTGCGGTTTCCGTCCCGCTCCCCTGCGTTTTCCTCTTCGCCTGCTGCAAGTCTTCAATTATCCCCATCCGCTTTATCCTCCCTGCGTCTTAATTCCTGAATCGTAAAACCGATAATGCAATAATCATCTTCAAGCCCCGTCCAGTCTTCCCATACATACGTTATTTCTGTTACAATCTCCCGCCCCGTGGTTCTTCCTGCCGTGTACTCCTGCATTACCACCATATCTCCTACCCTGTACCCCTCATTCTTTAACAGATAGAATGTCAGCGTTTCGCTTGCAATTTCATTGTACTTTGAACCCGCCAGCGTGATTTCATGCACCTTCTTTTCCGCTTCACTCGGTAACTGCTGCATTTTCTCTTCCTGCTGCCGCTCTTTCAGCTTCCTTGCCGTTTCCCGGTCAATTTCTGCCTGCTGTTCGTCGTACCGCTGTTCATCTGTCTTGCGGGCTTCCTCCCGGTTCACATAGGCATTGCAGGAAGTGACCGTGCTTTTCTTTTCGTGGCACGTTTCGTAATTTTCGCAGGAATAGCAAAGGGAAGTGATATTTTCCGGCTGCGGGTCTTCGTATTCTTCCGGCTGGTTCATGAAGTCTTCCTGCTGCCCCTCTGTGGCTTCCTCTGCGCCCTCTGTTGGCGTTTCTTCCTCTTCTGCGGGTTCTTCTTCACCTTCCCCCGTTACGCCCGGCAGAATGTCTTCTGTGAAGCTCATTTGCCCCGGCATTTCTTTTCCAGCTTCCTCCCTCTGCTTCATTTCCCTTGCTTCCGTCAATGAAAGCGTCCCTACTTCCTCCACCCTGTCCGCTGCTTCCTCCTGCCCTGCTGCGCTCATGCCGCACAACTCAACCGCTACGGAAACATTGATAACGCTTTCTTTAAAGTATTTCATCAGGCGGGCAGAAAGATTGTTATAAATGGACTTATACCGCCCAAGCTGCGCTTCCGTCGTCCCTGTTATCTCTGCAAGGACTTCACGGGTCCTTCC
>Ga0224740_10323_pt1 | contig 13594 bp, 8 predicted proteins | sample LIM_E_Water_Bulk_FD_161634 | JGI IMG/M metagenome (GOLD analysis project Ga0224740, IMG submission 161634) | Enriched cells from gastrointestinal tract of the lab mouse from Pacific Northwest National Laboratory (PNNL), Richland, Washington... | ecosystem: Host-associated > Mammals > Digestive...
AGTTACTCAATCAAATCAGCGAGGAAGGCGTCTGTTATTTCTTAACATGGGCAAACTTTAGTGATACGACGTTCTATTTGCCATTTGTAACAAAGAAAAATGCGGATGGCACACTGCACGGACATGAAACGCTGGATGATTTTATCAATTTTTATAATGATAACAGAAGTATCTTTGCAACGGATATGAACGGCGGGCATAAGCAGATTAAAGGCGTTACCAATACAAATAAAGGCGACAGCATATCCGGTTATTTTACAACACCGTTGTCAGGTGACAGAATTTTAAAGAAGGAACAGGGAACTGGTACGAAGATTGCTGTGAAATTAACAGGCGTGAAAAATGATGCTTCCAATGTAAAGTTTGTATTCAGTTCTGATTTTGGCAAAGAAACGATTACAGCTTCTTATGTTGAAAAGACAGCGCTTTGGGAAGCAATGTTAGAAGACAGCGTATTGGAAAAACTCGGCGAAAGTATTGGAAAAATTACGTTGGTTGTGGGAGAATCAGAAATTGCTGCAATCACGGCAATCTTTAATCTTGTTGAAGCAGAGCAGGACGATATGGCGCCAGATGATTTTGAAAGCTATGGCGGCAGCAAGGAGTTGCTTAACCGTGCGTGGGCAACTAATAAAGACACAGGCAGTGAGATTGCTTTTCTTTTAACAAAAGATAAGGATAAAGTGTTTGGCGGAAACTATGCATTGCAGATTGATGTGACATTGCAAAACGGCAATGCATGGGCAGGTGCAACAAAGAATTTTGCGGCAGATTGGAGCAATGGCAATGCACTGGAATTTTATACAATACCAGAGAAGTATGGACAGAAAGTGGTTGTACAGGTAACAAGTGATGGCGTAATCTATGAAGCATATTTACAGGAATTTGAAGCATATACAAAGTATGCCGAAACAGATACACCAGTTAAAGTGAGTATTCCATTTAGCTGCTTTAAGGATAGGGATAATAAGGGCGTGGCATTTAACCCAAAAAAGATTGAGAGTATTGGGCTTTGGTGCAATGCAATTGCAAAAGATGGTGTAACATTTCCATTAGAAACAACGCTTTACTATGATGAATTTAAGGTTGTGAAAACGGATAAAACAGAAGTTTTGATCGAGGAGGCGGTAATACCGGATAATCCAGACAATCCGGATAACCCGGACAATCCAGATAACCCAGATAATCCAGATACTCCGTCTGTTAGTGCAGGAATAATCTATAGTAACAACTTTGATCAAGAAACAGACATTAACAATATCTTAGACGGCGCAGAAAAATCAGGTGCAACCCTTGCAGAACTTGCGCCCAACAACAAAGCAATTCTGTATCAGGTAGATTTAACAGGGACGACAGAATGGACAAATATATTCCAAGCGCAATTTAACCTAAAAGAACCCTACACCCAAGAAATCACAGACAAAGCTGTTATGAGTTTTGATGTGTATTTTCCAGCAGAAAGTATCAATGAAACCTTTGACACATTATCAGCGCAGGCAGTATTTAAGACAGGTTCTGCCTGGAACTGGACGGCGCAGCAGTCATGGCCTGCCTATACAGCGGAGCAGTTAGAAGATGATGCGGACGTACCCGGATTTAAGAAATTACATATTGAAATAGATATGAATAACTTTAAGATATCGGGCGAAGATGGAGAGATAGCAGCGACGATTGCTGATATTACGCCGATTATGGCAGTAGTTCCATGTCTTGCAGGGAATACGAGCGGCTATAAAGGCGATATCTACCTTGACAATGTAAAGGTAGAGGCATTTAACCGATCGGGTGATGCGCCGGAACTCCCGCCAATCAATGAAAATGGAATGTTTTTAAGCACGGAAGCCGCTACGTGGTCAGTGACAGATGGCTGGGACTATTCCGGAGAGAGCAAAGTTGGGAATATAACAATCCAAGAAGAAAAGCTGTTAGTAACAACAGTGGACTACAGCAAAGATGCTGACAAAGGATGGAGTGAAGCGAAATTTAACTATATGCATCCTAAGACTATCAGCCCTGTAAGCGGATATAACGCATTTCAAGCAGATGTTTATTACAAACCCGCAGATATGACGCAGGGAGGATTTGGAATAAAAATCTTTTGTGAAAGTTTAGGGATTGACAAGGATGCGGCATTGCCAGAAGGTACAGCCGTAGAGAATATCGCAGGGTTAGAGGGATACTATAAATCAACATTTACATTGGATTTTGATATGGTAAATAATGCTTCTTTCTCTGGATTAACATTAGGATTAGTTGGCAAGAATACAAACTTTAAAGGCGATATTTACTTCGGAAATATGCGTTTTATCAAAGGGGAAACGACTGAAATTTACAAGGAAACAACACAAAAGATTCAGAAAGGTGCTGGTATTACCATAGCGGAAGATGGCAGAACAATTACAACAGCAAGTGGTAAAACGGTTTCTGTAGCAAGTGAAATTGCGCTGGTGGATGCCAAGGCAAATGATGCAACGCAGAAGTTGTATGCATACTTAAAAGCGATTGGAGAATCGGACAGCGTGATTTTTGGACATCAAAACGACACGCATCACAAGGCAGGAAGTACAGAAGAGGGCTTTACCAATTCCGATACTAAGGATATTACAGGCAGTATTGCAGGTGTTGTCGGGATTGATACACTTTCTTTAACCGGAAATGAAGCTTCTACATGGGATACGCCGGAAGCACAGCGGATTCAGTTTGTGGCAGATCTTACCCGATCAGCGGCAGCAGAAGGGGCAGTTATAACGCTTTCCGCACATATGCCAAACTTTGATTTAATTGACCAGAAAGTCAAGGCTTTTGAAGCATCAAATAAGACAGGCAATACAAGCGATACACTTGGCTATTGGGAAGTAAATGGTGAGAAGCAGTATAATTTCTCAGGATACACGCCGGGAACATTAACGGGAAATGTTGTGGCAAGAATTATGCCAGAGCAGGATTTAAACTATCTTTTTACAGATTATCTTGACCTGATTGCAGACTATGCAAAGGCAGTAGAAAAAGACGGTATTACGATTTTATTCCGTCCTTTCCATGAAAATACAGGAAGCTGGTTCTGGTGGGGGGCAGCGCTCTGCGATAAGGAAGCGTATATTAATTTATACCGTTACACGGTGGATTATTTAAAAGAGCAGGGTGTGCATAATTTTCTTTATGTATACGGACCGGGCAGCGAAGCGGCGAATGCGGTTGAGTATGCCCAGCGGTATCCGGGCGATGCCTATGTGGATATGATTGGATACGATTTATACCATTCCTACCCAACGAAGGAAAATCAGGCGGGATATTTGGAGAATATCCATAAACAGAACATGATTCTGCAGGAATTTGCCCAGAAGCACAATAAACTTTATGCGATTACAGAAACCGGTGTGGCAAATGGAAGCAATGCGCTGCTAACATCTGGAAATGAGGTTTTGGACTGGTATATGCAGTTACTCAATGAAATCAGTGACGACGGTGTATGCTATTTCCTGACATGGGCAAACTTTAACGATACAACAAGCTTCTATACACCTTTTGTAAAGGAAAAGAGAGAAAACAGCGTTTTGTATGGACATGAGATGCTGGATGAATTTATTCGTTTTTACAATGATGAGAAAAGTGTGTTTGCAACCGATATGCACAACGGTTTTGCACAGCTTAACGGAATTACCAATACCACCAAAGAAAACGCAGTTGCAGGTTATATTGTTTCGCCGATATCCGGTGATAAGCTGCTGCCAAGCCAGACCGAAAAAGGGACGCGGATTGCGGCAAAGGTAACAGGCATTGACAAATCAGGCAGTGTTCGGTTTGTTTTAACTTCTGATTTTGATCAAGAAATCTGCAAAGCTTCTTATAATGAAGAAACCAAAATATGGGAGGCAGTACTGCCAGATTATGCATTGGTGAATCTGGGAGAAGGATTAGGAACAATTGTTCTGATTGTAAATGAGCAGGAGATTGCTTCCATCAGCATTGGCTTTAATATGACCGAAGCAGAACAGAATGATTTGAATCCAGAAGATTTCGAGAGTTATGGCGGAAGCGATGAACTGCTAAACAGTGTTTGGGCAACGAATAAGGCAACCGGCAGCGAGATTGCATTTCGGTTAACACAGGAATCAGAGAAAGTATTCGGCGGAAACTATGGCTTGGAAATGGAAGCAACGTTGGCATCCAGTGACGCTTGGGTTGGTGCTGAGAAGAATTTTACAGCGGATTGGAGCAGCGGCAATGCACTGGAATTTTATACCATTCCTGAAATGCATGGACAAAAAGTCGTTGTTCAGGTAAAGAGCAACGGAGAGGAATTTGAGATTTATCTACAGGAATATCCAGCATATACAAACAATGCAAAAAGTGGGATTCCTGTGAAAGTAACGATTCCGTTTGCTGCTTTTGTGGGACGCGATCACAAAGAGGCTGTATTTGATCCGGCAAAAATTGAAAAACTAGGCTTATGGTGCAATGCCATCGCACAGGAAAATGTAACATTCCCGCTTAAGACAACACTTTATTATGATGAACTTAAAATTGTAAAGCTGGCAAATCCAGAGCAGAAAGAGGTTCTGATTGAAAGCATTGCAAAAGAGGGCGTTTGGATACGTGAAATCGCACCGCAGGAATATACCGGAAAGGCAGTAAAACCGGAAGTCGCAGTATATGATGGTGCAAAGCTTTTAACGCTGAAAAAAGATTACACAATTTCTTATAAAAATAATAAAAACGCAGGCGATCAAGCGAAAGTGATAATCAAAGGAAAAGGCAACTACAGCGAAACCATTGAACAGACATTTAAAATTGCACCAAAAGAAATGGGAAGGCTTACCATTACCTATCCGGAGTATCTTGCTTACAATGGAAAAGAGCAGGCAGTCGCGGTTACTGTAAAAGATGGAAAGAAGAAATTAAGCAGCAAAAAAGATTACAGCGTGGAAATACTTTATATGGGAAAAGACGACAGCCAAACAGGGCAGGAAAGCAGTTGGACATCTGTTGCAAAGGCTAAAGACGAAGGGAAATATCAGATAAAAATAACGGGAAAAGGCAATTACAGTGGAGAAGCAGTAGCAATCTGTGAAGTAGTAGACGGCAAAGGTTTATTGTCTAAGGCATCTATTAAACTTCCATCATCTTCACTAAACTATGAAACCGGAAAGGCAGCAGTTTTTGAGGAATCAGCGATTGTTGTGAAGATAGGCGGAAAAGTAGTGCCGCAGAAGGAAGCAAACGATATAGTAAATTATACGGTTTCTTATGTCAATAACACAGCGCCGGGCACTGCGACCGTGATAATAACGGCTGGAAAGGACAGCGCTTATGTAGGAAGCTGCCGCAAGGATTTTGCTGTAAAGGGAGCAGCATTTTCATCAAAGACAATTGGATTTACAGAATTTCAAACCAAGCTGCCCTATACAGGCAAGCCTGTTTTCCAGAATCCAGTATTAACCGATAAGGCAACAGGAACAGAACTGAAAAAAGGTGTAGATTACAGAGTCACCTACAAAAATCATGTGAATGCCGGAAAAGCATCCATGCAGTTTACAGGAATTGGCAAATATAGTGGTACTTTTACAAAAACATATACGATTTCTAAAGCTGCAATTACAGAAGATATGCTGACCAGCGACAAACAGATTGAAGTGCTGCAAAACCGTGCAGGTGTACAGCCGGATGTTGTGCTTTTATATAATGGAAAGACGCTGGTGAACGGGCAGGATTATACATTGATTTACAGTAATAATAAGAATATTACAACAGACAGCAAAAAAGCGTATATTACAATTAAGGGAAAAGGCAGCTTTACAGGAACGCTGCGCAATGCTGTGGAAATGGTAATTCTTCCGAAGTCACTCAACAGTGACGATATTACCATTGAAGTGCCGGATATGCAGTACAGCAACAAGAAAGCACAGTACAATCCGAATCCGATTGTCTATGACAATGGCAAGAAACTGGTGAAAAATAAGGATTACACGGTATCTTATGAGGGCAATACCAAACAGGATATCGGCGAGATCAAAGAAACGGGACATACGGCAAAAGTGATTATCACTGCAAAAAGCGCGGATTATTTAGCAGAAGAAACCACAGCAGACGGCACAGAAAATAGTCAGAACCCAAATACAAGAACCGTAGAATTTCGTATTATTGGGAAACTGATAAAAGATGCCAAAGTAACTGTGAAAAACAGCCAATATTTCAGCCAGCAGGGGACAATGCCCAGCAAGTCCGATTTGGATATCACATATAAAGGCACAAAAGTAGAGGAATCAGAATATGAAATTATTTCCTATTCGCAGAATACTAAGAAAGGGAATGCTGTAATGGTACTGCAAGGCGTTGGAACATATGGCGGAACGAAAACCGTGAAATTCAAGATTAATGCCAGAGGAATGCATCAGAATTGGGCAGATGAAATGGCACAGATGTTATCTTCACTGTTTGAGGTATTCTCTTAAGTATATAATTTGATAAATCCATAATTTGATAAAAAGGAACTGTTAAGAAGGCACTTTTCAGATGAATTATTTAATAGTTCCTTCTTATAGCCTAAATTCGGCATTGAATTATAACGAGGGATGCAAACCTTTGTATACGAGGATTAAGAAAAGGGGCTGTCGGAAACGTTTCGTATTTGATTCATACATTGTTAGCAAATACACTTTCCGACAGCCTTTTTATATGCAGCTTTGTGTAGCGGGAATATGCCACAAAAGCGGCGCATGGGTGCAGCTTCCTTCCTTTTATATACCAAAGCTGGGTATAATACCGCGGTGCATCACCATTTTAATATCTAAATTTTTATCAAGAATTACAATATTTGCATATTTATCTGGTGCAATGCTCCCATAGTCTTGATAGATGCCGACTGCTTTAGCTGGATTTACAGCGGCGCATTTTATTGCACTGGCAAGCGGGATTCCCATGCTTTTTACGGCGGTGCGTACACAGTCCATAAGATTCGTGACAGATCCGGCGATTGTGCCATCCTCCAAAACTGCCAGATTTCCATTAACAATAACATTCTGCCCGCCAAGGTCATACTGTCCGTCAGCAAGACCAGTGGCGCGCATACTATCGCTAATCAAAATAATCCGATGATCTCCGAATATTTTAAAAGCAGTACGGACTGCAGCAGGATGAACGTGTATTCCATCGCAGATAAGTTCTGCGTTGCATTGTGTGTCGTCTGCTGCCGCACCGATAGGACCTGGCGCACGGTGGCTGAAAGGCGGCATGGCATTAAATGTATGTGTCAACTGTGAAGCGCCGCAGGAAATGGCTTCCTTTGCAGTGTTATAATCTGCGGTGGTATGCGCGATAGAAATATGAAATTGGCTGCTGTTTTCCCGTATAAAATCCATTGCCCCCTCTGTTTCGGGAGCAATTGCCACTGTGCGGATAAGACCGCCCGAAGCATCTTGTAGGCGCTTTAACATTGCAGTATCGGCAGGAATAATATATTTTCCATTCTGTGCGCCTTTTTTGACAGAATTAAGAAAAGGCCCTTCCAGATACAGCCCGCAGAAGTCCGCGGCATTGTCCTCTTTGGATTTATGAAATGTTTTTGCAGCGCGGCAAATCTTTGCTAGATGCTCCTCAGGCAGTGTCATTGTTGTGGGCGTGATAGTGGTTATGCCTTGACGAAGTTCATAGCGTGCGATTGTCTGCAGTGCTTCTATTGTGCCGTCACAGCAGTCGCTTCCCATGCACCCGTGAATATGAATATCTGTTAGTCCGGGAATGACATAGCATTCGGCAGCGTCGGTTACAGTGGTTTCGGCAGAGGGATTGTGAGCAGTTATACGGTGGTAGGCTTCTTCTGATATAATTTTTTCATCGCAGATATAAACCGTGTCAGGAGCGAAGGAACCCTCTTCCCGAAAAACAGCACCATGAATAATTTTTCTTAACAACATTATTTAACCCTTTCTATTTTTAACCCTTTCTATTTTTAACCCTTTCTATTTTTAACCCTTTCTATTTTTAACCCTTTCTATTTTTAACCCTTTCTATTTTTGACCCTTTCTATTTTTAAGCTTTTCTATTTAAAGCTTTTCTATTTTAAGTTTTTCTATTTTAAGCTTTTCTATTTTTAAGCTTTTCTATTTTAAGCTTTTCTATTTTTAAGCTTTTCTATTTTTACCCCTTTCTATTATTCGCATTTTGATAGCGCTGCTTCGTCTGCGATAATAACAGCATTGCGGTGTAACTGCAAAATGGAAGCGGGTACTTGCGGCGTAATCGGGCCGAAAAATGCTTTTTTAACAATATCTGCCTTATCTTCTCCGGAAATGACAACAAGAACTTTTTCGGCGGACATAATTGTTTTGATGCCCATTGTATAAGCTTGGCGCGGCACTTCCTCTGCTGTGGCAAAAAAGCGTGCATTTGCCTGGATAGTCCGCTCGGAAAGGGTGATACAATGTGTTTCTGTTGTGAAAAAGTCTGCTGGTTCATTAAAACCGATATGCCCGTTGTGTCCGAGTCCTAATAGTTGAAGGTCAATGACACCAACTGCATGGAGGATTTCATTGTATTTCTGGCAGGCGGTCTCACTGTCTGGTTCTGTTCCGTCAGGCAGGAAAACTTTACTTTTGTTAATATTAACCTTGCTAAAAAGGTTTTCATTCATAAAGTAATAGTAACTCTGGCTATTATCGTGGGTTAGTCCCTTGTACTCGTCAAGATTTACCGTTGTAATCTCTGAGAAATCAAGATCGCCCTGATTGTATCGCTCCACTAACTGGCGATAAGTGCCCAAGGGTGTAGAGCCAGTAGCAAGGCCAAGAACGCAGTTGGGTTTTAAGAGTATTTGTGCGGAAATGAGATTGGCAGCCTTGCGGCTCATATCATTGTAATCCTTTGCTCTGTAAATTTTCATGAAATGCCTCCTTTGCGGTTCGCTTTTATAATATGATACTAATAAAACAACTATATCATATATTGTAAGGAGTTGCAATCCGTATTCAAATATAAATATGAAATATTAATAAATGTAAAGATTAAGTTACATTTGTTAAGATTAATATTAAATTCTCTCGTTTCTAAATAATAATATTCTGTGATATTTCTTTTGTCTGAATTGCGTTTGCATACTGGTATAATTTTGGCAGGCGTTTTATTTTATTCGCACGAGCAATTAGATTTTTCGTTTTGAACAGCGTGTATTGTGCTTATGCAATCTAGGCTGTTTAGAAATTGGAAAATCTTAGTGTACGTCAGTATAATATGCTTTTAACTGGATTTAGATATTTTGATATGTTACAATATCTTTATTATGCCAACTTGGAAAGATTTTATAGGAGAGCTTATTTTATGACAAATATACAAAAAAAGTTAGACAACTATATTACTGCGGAAATGGCTTATTGGGATTTTTCTGGTGTTATCAGAATTGTTCAAAAGGGCGCAGTCTTATATGAAACCAGCCGCGGTTATGCCAATATTGCTTTTGGCATTAAAAATACAATGCAAACGCGGTTTGTGGTCGCTTCGGTTACGAAACAGTTCACGGCATTTGCAATTATGATTTTATATGATAAAGGGCTTCTTGCGTTAGAGGAAAAGGCGAATCGGTATCTGCCTGCGGATATGCAGCTTCCTTCCGACATAACAGTGCATCAACTTTTAACACATACTTCGGGATTGCATAATAATTATAATTTTGAAGATGATTTTTATGTGGGCGAGGACAGAAAGCCTTATAATAAAAAACAGTTTTTTACAAACTGGATTGTCAGAGAACCGATAAAGAAGTCGGGGGAATATTTTGATTACAATAATTCCAACTATAATTTGCTCGCATGGATCATGGAATCTGTTTCTGGACAGACATACAATGCGTTTTTACAAGAACACATTTTCTCAAAACTGGGAATGAACGACACTATATTTGACAATGGTCAGGATATTCTTTTGAATAAAGCCAGCAATTATATACACGATTATGGCGTGCTGATTAGAGTTCCTTGTTGGGAAGGATTGTTTTCAAAGACGGTACGAGGAGCAGCAAACCGCTTATAAATTTATTGCAGAGGGGGATAGTGTACCTTCGATTTGGGGATACCAGCAAATAAGTAAGCAGTTTTTCTAGTATAATCCACGCTAAATACCTTAATGTTTGACGCAGAATATTTTTCTGAGAGTGCTGCTTCACAAATACGGGCGTAGCGGTGTCTGCGTCGAGGCTTGGGAAGTATTGTTATCAGGAAAATAGGCAAGTGAAACATAAGGTTATTTAGCGTGGGTTATACTAGTACAGCGTTAAATTTATTTTGAGGCAATCCGTGTAAAACTGTACTAGAATGTGTTTATATAAATGATATTCTGCCGAAATCAATTTCAAAATCTTCATAGATTCCTGTTTTTATTTTATCTGAGAATGTATATTCCTCGGCAGATTCGTTTTCAAAATTATATACTGTAATACGTTCTTTCGTGGGATCAACAATCCAGTATTCTCGAACGCCGGCTGTACCATACTTTAGTAATTTTTTCATATAATCCATTGTATGGCTTGATGGTGAAACAATCTCAATAATCCAATCGGGTGCGCCCATACAGCCCTCGTCTGTAAGTTTGTTTTTGTCACAAATAACGGAAATATCGGGTTCTACATACGTTTTGTTATCAGCGTTTAAAAATACGGCAAAGGGGGAGGGCAAAACGCGGCAATCCCCTCTTTTTTGTTTAATATAACTATTAATTTGATAGGTAAGTTCTGTAACCATAATCTGATGCTTGGTGCTGGGGGTTGCCATCATATAGATTTCGCCATCTATTAATTCTGCCCGTTTTCCCTCTGGTAAGTTGTAAATATCATCAATTGTAAAATATTTTGGCTGTCTTGCTGATTCCATATTATCACCGTCCTTTCTATTTAATTATATACAATATATTATGGGAATGGCAAGGTATTTTTGTGTACTTATATTTTGCTATGGGACTGTCGTTACTTTTCACACCCATGCCAAAGTAGTGGGAATCATGCGCCAAAATGCTAAAAGCTTTTGCTTTTTTACTTTAGCATTTTGTGTGCAAAATCTGTTATAATTCACACCTCAGTAACTTATAAGCTAATAAAAACTGGCATGAGTGTGAATTGTAACGGACTGTCGGATGTTGCTCACACAAGAGGGTGTCGCAATAAGTTGTTTTTCTTAATGAGATAGTCCCATAACTATATCTTACGCAATTGCGGCGGTATTTCGTTTACATCTTTTGATTATAATGCTAAAATTAGGAGGATATTTGGTTTCAGCAAGAGGAGTTAAAAAATGATTTATGCAAAAATAAAAGCAAATGGGGAATACCATTCTCCTAATATTTCCCATGCGGTGTATGGATTTCGGGAGATGGGGGCAGAGATTGTGAAGTATCAAGTGATCGATGAAATTTACGATCGAGTGACAGCGCAGGATATTGTGCTTGACTATATCGATCAGGTGCAGACAATTCTATTAAAATTTCATGTAACGCCTGTCTGTGAGGACTATCCGGTGCAGTTGCAGCCATTTATGGGGCGCAGGATATGGTGGGATACAATGGATTCCATTAATGCAAATCCGGACAAGTGGGGCGTTTTTGTAAAGCCGGTGAAAGATAAGGCATTTACAGGGCTTGTAATTAATGGAACGAAGGATTTAATCGGGTGCGGGAGTTGTTATGAGAATTATAAGGTGATTTGCAGCGAGGTGCTGGATATTAAAAGAGAATGGCGTGGGTTTATGCTATATGATGAATTAATTGATATCAGACCTTATAAAGGGGATTATCATTATCACTATCATGCAGATTTCGTTGATCGGGTGGTTGAAGCGTTTCGCACAATTCCCAACCGTCCAATGGGATGCAGCATTGATTTTGCTGTGGTTATAAAGGAGGGAATCGAGCAGACGGTTTTTCTGGAAATGAATGACGGCTATGCATTGGGTAATTACGGGCTGTATTATCTAAATTATGCGAAATTAATATCCGCAAGATGGGCGCAGTTATTGAAGCGGGAAGATGAATTTGATTTTAGAGAATATTATGCTGAAAAACGTTAAGGAACTATTAATAAATTACTCATGACAATTACTTGTCTAAATGCCCATCTGCGGCATCAGAAAATCTTGACATAAGGCATTGTTCTTTATGCCTTTGCCTCCTATGCCTGCGATTCTCTTCTAATTACAAAGTAATTTGCATAGGAACATTTATATGGCGTACTTGTCACAAGTAATTTCTGAACAGTTCCTAAGATTTTCCAATTTCTACACAACCCATCTTGCATAAGCGGACAATATGGGTTGCGTAGAAAGGAAAATCTAATCGTTTTTGAGTATAGGATAAAAGAAAAATAAGGATACTTAGAAAATTTCGTCTTTTTAGCCTTTTTAAACTTTAAAATTGTAAAAAATATGTTAAAATATAAATTGAGAGAAGCGAACAACAACAATGTGATGTAAGGGAGAGCGAAATGGAAAAAAGACAAAAGCTGTAATTGGACTTCTTGTAAGCGGGATTACAGATAGTTTTACGGTTTCTGTGTGCAGGGGCGCCATGAAAGAGACGGAGGATGCAGGGATTACCTTGGTGATTCTGTCGGGAAAGTATTTGGACAGGGATTTGTCAGAACGTAAAGAAATAATGTATGAGTACCAGTATAATACACTATTTTCCTTCGCATGCGCCGACAATTTGGACGCAGTGCTGATTCTTGCTGACAGCATCGGTTGTTATGCGTCGTCTGCTAAAATTCGGGAATTAGTGGATAGTTATCGGGGGGTGCCGTGCGTACTGATTGCGTCCAAGCTAGAAGGGTATTGCAGTGTTAATTATGACAATAAGAGTGGTATCCAAGAGGCGATGCGTTATCTCATAAACAGTCTAAAGCTTACAAAGTTTGGTATGATTGGTGGACCAAACGACAATACAGATGCGTATGAGCGCAAGCAGGCATTTTTTGAGACACTTTCAGAATATGGTATACCATATAGCGAAAAAAACTATGTTTCAGGCTGTTTATCCCGATTTTCACAGAAGGCGTTCCAAGAGATGCTAGATAATTTCCCAGAGGTGGAGGCGGTGTTTTGTGTTAATGACGAATACTTTTAATGTCCTCATAAAACTCCTCACTCTCATAACGGTAGAAAATTTTATCAAACAGCGCATTAATATGCTCTTTATCAAACAAATTCAATGATTCTCCATCCACATCATTGATTCCGCCAAAAGAATCACGCCGAATAAATCGTGCGGGAAGCACTTCCGACTGCACCGTTTCACCCTCCAGCATCCGAAGCACCATTGAAAGCCCAATTTTGCCAAGCTTATAGTAAACGAATTATACCTTTGCGTTTTGCATCCAAATCTAATTGAATACACAGCAGATACAAAAAGTCAAAACGCAAATACAAAATGCGTTTACTATAGCATGATCCGTCCACACAGAGGAAAGTGCAGGTTTCAGCTTTGCTGCAAGCACTGTATTATCGTAGCCAAACACCATTACATCTTTTCCTGGCACAATCCCGCGCTTTTTCAACGTTTCATAAAAGCCGATTGCCGTATCGTCATTAACACAAAACACCGCCTCCACCTCTGGGAAATTATC
>Ga0224740_10324_pt1 | contig 13579 bp, 9 predicted proteins | sample LIM_E_Water_Bulk_FD_161634 | JGI IMG/M metagenome (GOLD analysis project Ga0224740, IMG submission 161634) | Enriched cells from gastrointestinal tract of the lab mouse from Pacific Northwest National Laboratory (PNNL), Richland, Washington... | ecosystem: Host-associated > Mammals > Digestive...
GCGCTTCTGGCAGTATTTATTGTGATCCAGGTTTATGATATCGCAAAATATATCAAAAAAACGTATGTTTACTGTGGAATATGTATGGTTTTAGTTGCGGGAAGCCTTTATAATTATTATGGAGAACTGCAGTATCTGAGGAGTGTCTGTCCTTTTAGTAAGCCAAATGGATATTTTGCATATCATCCGAGTATACGGGACGAGTATGTTTTTATTACAGATGAGATAAAAAATTACGGGGACGGTAATGTGGGACTGATACTACGGGGGGACACCTACGAATATCCTGTGTGGGCGATGCTGCGGGGAGATGGTTATGAAATAAAGCATATTCTGGTTAACGGTGAGCTTGGAAAATATGAGGACAACAATTTTATGCCGGAATATATCATTGCCGAGAGATATACAGATGAGACGATATCCTATCGTGACAGAAATTATATATTGAAGATGACAGGATCAAACAGCGGGCTTTCATTATATTTCAGCAAGGACAAACAAAGCGGGAGATGATAAAATGGAAAATTCCAGAATAGAAATTTCTATCAGTGAAATATGCTACTATCTGTTCTTTGGCATCCTCTTTTTTGCCAAGGCAATCGGGCTTTATGACGGTCAGACGGTTTTTAAGCTTTGCCTTCTGGCGGCGGCCGGTTTTGCTTTTATAAAGGCGGCGCTGACGGAGTATGATATAAGAGAATTTGTAGGAATTATAGTGCTCATTGCCTTGGGAGGGCTTGTGTATTTGAACTCCGGAGAGAAAAGCGCGCTGGTTTTTCTGGTTATGATGGCAGGATTTAAAAATATCAGAATGGAACGGATTATGAAAATCGGATTGCTTATCTGGAGCCTTGGATTTGGCGGTATGGTACTGAAATCTGTATTACACATTGGAAATGAAACTATCATGGCTCACCATAAATTCGGTATGGATATGCTGCGGGGGAGTTTTGGATATTCTCATCCCAATGTGCTGCATATTTCCTATGCAATACTGGTGGTTCTTTTATTATTTACGGTTGCCAATGAAAGCAGCACACTGAAAATATATTTGTGGACTCTTACCGGAAATGTAATGGTTTTTCTGTATTCCCTGAGCTTTACCGGCTTTTTGCTGGTTTTGTTTTTTATTGCATTTCATGCATATTTTACTTACAGAAAGCATTTCAGCAAGCTGGAAAGGATTCTGATTCAATGTGTCTTTCCGGCCTGTGTGCTGTTTGCGCTGTTCGCCCCGCTTCTTGTGGCGCCGGATACTCCCTTATTCTTATTTCTGAATAAAGCGTTAAACCGACGGTTTTATGCTTCCAGATTATATTTGCAGGAGAATCCTGTCACACTGTTTGGCAGCAGGATATTTGCCAGCCATACATATGCGCTTGACAGTTCCTACGTGACGTTGCTCATTTACGGAGGTCTGATATTATTCCTTCTGGTATGCGCGGGCTATTTGTATGCAATCCACGTGAGTCTTAAAAAAAATGACATCAAAGCGCTAAGTATGTTGTTGTCATTTTCCATTGCGGGGGTAATTGAACCTTTCTTATTTAATCTTTCGTTCAAGAATTTATCTTTGCTGATTGTTGCAAAGTGCCTCTTTGATTTATGCGGAGAAGGGAAAAAGCTGCGTCTTTTATCCGGTTTTGATAAAAAAATAGGAATAGGGTATAAGAAAGTTCGGGCAAAGGCCGGATGGAAAACATTAGTTTTGGCTGTTGCTTTGGCTTTGTTGACCGGCGGGGGATTTTATTTGCTAAAGGATATGCCTGAGGTCATTTACGTCGAAGAACGGTATTGTGATTTGGAGGAAGGAAATGTTCTGGCAATAGATGAAATAGAAAAACCTGGAAAAGACGGCGTTGTTTTTTACGGGTATTCAGACAAGGCGACGGGCTTTTATAAATTTGAAGGAAAAACAATTTCTTTTGAAAAAACACGTGACACCTTGCGCCTTATGTTTGTGATTTTCTTATCGGTGTACTTGATTTTCCCTTTTTTTCTGAAAAAAAACCAGACGAAATCCCTTTATAAGCAGGGAACCAAGATATGAGGTTAATAATGAGCAAAACAGAAAACAAGAACCGTATCATAAAACGCATCATTTTTTTTATGGCAATCGCAGCCTTTGTCTTTCTTATGTGGAAGGTTTGTGTTTCAAGTGCGATTACTCCCATGGAGCAGGTGACAAAGAACGGGTGGTTTGAGGTAAAGGACAGTCCTATCCGGGGAATAAGAATATATGCCGACTCCCTGAAGCGAGACAGAAGCATAGGGGAAGTACCGGAATTTTCCGTCCGTATTGACGATTCGGACGGAAATACCGTGTGGGAGAAAACTTACTATAATACCTATATTGAGCCAAATGAATGTCTTATACTGGAGGAATTTGAAAGAGGCGAAGGTATTGAAGTGATAAACGGGAGTTATCGGATACATAATACGCTCTCGGAAGATGAGACCATACGCGTAAGGCATAAAATTATGGCTTACGATGGAAGTTATGGCAAAAGCTATTTGATTTGTTCGGCAGTTGCGCTTCTGTTTATGGCTGGAATATTGGCGGTTACTATGATAAAGGACAGCAGGCGTCAGCTTGCTGTGAATTATTTTGTTATTCTGGTATTAATGGGGATTTTGTTTTCCGTTATTATGCCGCCTCTGGCAGTTCCTGATGAGGAAAGTCATTTTATCATGGCGTATGACATGGCGGATAAAATCCTTTCAACGGACAACAGGGATGAGTATGGAAATAGAATTATGAGGGAAACAGATGCGGATAGTATTACTTATCTGCATAATGCGGCAAGTATCGGGAGATGGTATGCCACTTTTGGAGAACCGGCGGATGCAGAGGAAATGACTGTCATCACGAAAAGAACAGGAGTACCGACGACGACGCCTCTCTATGCATATGTTCTTCCTTCTATGGGAGTGACCCTGGCAAGGCTCTGTAAGATGAACGGGCACTGGCTGCTGCTTATGGGAAGATTGTTTAATCTGTGTGGAACTGCGGCGATTATGGCATTTGCGCTGTTCCTGCTTCCGGGGGCGAAAAAATACTTCTGTGTGTTGGGACTTTTGCCTGAGGTGATATATATTTTAGCGTCCTATTCCTATGATGCTTTGAATCTGGCATTGTGCTTTCTTTCAGTCGCCTATTTCTTTTATATGATAGATGAAGGAAAAAAAGTTACAATAAGGAATATATTGATTTTTGTTGGAATTGTTTTTTTGATGATTCCAATTAAACTTGTATACGCGCCGCTATTGGGGCTGCTGCTTTTAATACCAGGAGAGCAGCTTTCTGTTAATAAAAAGATGATTATTGCCGCGGGAGCGCTGGGCGCATGTGCCGTGGGAGCATTGTTGGTATCCCGTTGGAGGGATATAGTTGTGCTGCTTCGGGGAATCAATTATAATGAAGACGGAAATGCGGTTTCCCTTGCGTATATCCTGGAAAATCCCAGAAGCGTTCTGTTTGTGCTTTTAAATGATATTGAATTTAATTTTGACTATTATATTAAGAGTATGCTTGGCGAATTTGTAGGAAGGGACAGGTTCGAAGGAAAGTTTGAATTTGATTTGGTGTATTTGCCCCTGTGGATGAATATGCTGCTTGGCCTGCTTCTGGGCTTTGGTATTAACCGGGAGAGAAAAGCGGAAAATAAGCCGTGGAAAAGAGTGTGGCTGGTCTTTCTGGCGCTTTGCAGTTGCCTTTTGATTTTCCTGTCCATGTATTTATCTCAAAATACAGTGGACGAGCTGACGATACACGGTGTTCAGGGCAGATATTTTCTTCCGGTTTTGATGCTGCTTCCTTTTTGTTTCGGGAGATATGGGGGAGAAAGCAATGAGGAAAAGAGTTTTGACGGAAAAAACGGGTATCTGATAATAATGGCAGGAATAGATATCATGGCAATTTTTATACAGTTTATGCATCTTGCGTTGGATTATTATGCCAGATGATGGCGGGGAACTTTTAAAATGAAGAGATATTTTTATGTGACAGGATATGTCGGAGAAGGCGCCAGGCGAATGATGCTGGATTTAGAAAAAATGGAAAATGTAGAGTTGGCCGGGCAGGTGATTGGGAATAAGGCGGTCAGATTTTTATATTATCGTATGGATGACCTTACAGGGCATTTTCAAAAGGCAAGATTTCTGAAAAGATTTTTTTATCCCTTTTTTACTCTGTATAGAAAAGCATATAACAGAGAAGCTGAAAATATTATTCTGTTTTTAAATTCGGGATTTTGCAGGGAATGGGATGAAACAGTGCTTCATCGTTTGAAAGTAAAATATCCGGAAGTCAGACTGGTTCTTTATATGGTGGATCCGATGACCGGCTTTGATTCGGAAGAGCACAGACGTATTATGCGAGAGATGGACAGCATTTATTCTATTAATAAGGCCGACTGTGAAAAATACGGGTTTCGTTATTATCCCTTGGTGTATTCTGAGGATTCGTCTGAGGCTTATGGGGAGGGAATCGCAAAAGCCACTGATTTGTATTACTTAGGGAGCGGAAGTGATAGAACAGAATATCTGTCAAAAATGTATAAAGCCTGCCAGAAAAGCGGCGTGAAAGCGGATTTTCATGTGTTGGGAGAGAGGCAGGAAAAAGAAGGCATTGTTTATCATCAGGAGGCAGTACCATATTCCGAAAATATCAGGCTTCTTGCCAGAGCAAACTGTATTCTGGAGATAATGCATAAGGACTTTGACAATCCTACGCAGCGATACTCAGAGGCGGTGGTATACAACAAAAAGCTGCTGACTAATAATAAGAGAACGGCGGACTTTGATTTTTACAGACCGGAATATATTCGGATATTTGATAAAATTGAAGATATTGACTGGAGTTTTGTACAAAAAGAGGAAGAGCCCAATTACGGGTATCAGGGAGAATTTTCGCCAATATACCTGATAAGAAAAATAGAAGAGGACTTTGAAGCACGGGAAAGGTAAACTTATAAATGGATACGATAAAAAAACTGAGTTATATTTTTGACAGAAAGCAAAAGACAGAGGTGTTCTGGCTGTTTGTGATAATATGTATAGGTTCCGGCCTGGAACTCTTGGGTGTTTCGGTTATTCTTCCTATCATTAACGGTATTATGGACCCGGAGGCCATGCTTGAGGAGCCGGTTTACATCTGGATTTATAATTTTCTGCATTTAACATCGGAAAGACCGCTGGTTATGTTGCTACTTAGTTCCATGATAGTGGTATATTTCGTGAAAAATATTTTCCTGATTTATATGTATAACAAACAGTATCGTTTTATCTTCGAGAATCAGAGATTATTGGCGGATAAAATGGTTAAATGCTATATGTCGCAGCCGTACATTTTTCATGTATCGAAAAGCACAGCGGAGCTCCTTCGGAACATCAATGAAGACAGCGGTAATTTTTTCGGAGCCCTTCAGGCGGGGATTAAACTTTTGACAGAGCTTATGGTGTGTGTTGTCCTTGGAGTTTTTCTGCTGATTAAGGACAGAACAATAACGATATCTGTTGTAGCGCTGCTTGCAGTTATGCTGGGACTGACATTAAAAGTATATAAAAGATTTTTGCTTAAAATGGGCGCAAGGAACAGATACTATCAGATGTCGCTGAATAAGTGGGTTCAGCAGGCATTCGGTGGTATCAAGGAAGCGAAAATACTGAATAAGGAGCAGTTTTTTTACCAGAAATATGACGAGGCGTATAAGGGACATGCGAAAAGCGAATATACCTATCATACGCTGCTTATGGTGCCGAAGCCGATTATAGAAACCCTGTGTATTTGCGGGCTGCTTGGCGCCATTGCCATCAAATTCTGGTGGCGGGGAGCGAATATCACCTACTTTGTACCGATTATCTCGGTGTTTGCCATTGCCGCTTTTCGCTTGCTTCCTTCTTTCAACCGCATCACAGAATACCTTGGTACAATAATGTATCAGAAATCAGCAATTACGTCTATTTATGAAGATTTAATGGAAGTCAATGAGCTTAACGCCCGTAAGAAAGAATTGGAAAAACAGGATATCAGTATGGATTTCCATGATAAAATTGAAATCAGGGATTTGTCCTTTAAATATCCGGGAACAGATAAATATGTGCTGCAGAATCTGAATTTAGCTATTTCAAAGAAAAGTTCGGTTGCCTTTATAGGGCAGTCCGGTGCAGGTAAGACCACTCTTGCGGATATTGTCATGGGGCTTTTAGAGCCTACAGAGGGCGGCGCTTATGTGGATAATGTCAGCATTTTCGATAATCTGGACGGATGGCACAAAGTAATTGGGTATATTCCACAGAGCATTTATCTGATGGATGACAGTATCAGGAATAATATTGCTTTCGGCGTAGATGAAGACGAAATTGATGAAGAAAAATTAAACTACGCAGTGGAGCAGGCACAGCTTGTGGACATGGTAAAGGGGCTTCCTGAGGGGCTTTCCACACAGATTGGAGAATTGGGAATCAAGCTTTCGGGAGGGCAGAGGCAGAGAATTGGTATTGCAAGGGCTCTATACCACAGTCCTGAGATTCTGGTGCTGGATGAAGCCACGTCAGCCCTTGACAATGAAACGGAAAAGGCGGTTATGGAGGCGATTGAATCCCTCCATGGCAAGATGACGCTGATTATTATTGCGCATCGCTTATCTACCATTAAAGACTGTGATTTTGTATATGAAATCGGTGACGGCAAGGCAGTGCAGAAGAGATGAGATTAATGCCTGAGCCGGTTTGCGGCAGCCCGTGTTATCAGGACGGTACAGAAATGAGGAAAATTTATGAAAGCAGGTTACAGAAAGATATGGGGGGTGTTTATCCTTTCTGTTATTGTTTATGGTATAATAGCAGCGGTTTTCACCTCTACGGTTCATATTGATGTTGATGAGGAATTGTATACCGCGTTGGCAAGAACTTTTCATTATCAGGGAAGGTTCGGAACCGGCGATGATATTTTAAACTATAGCTGCGTCCTGTATTCGATGCTTATTTCCCTTGCTTATTATTTTTATGAGCCTGACAGGATTCTGTTTCTGATGAGACTGATTGGCGTAATATCCATGTGTTCTGCAGTTTTTCCTATCTGGCTGCTGGCAAAAAAAGTACTGAAAGATGACAGAGAGGCTTTTATAATCAGCCTGTTTACCATGATTCTGCCCTATATGTTTGATACATCTTATCTGATGCAGGAAGTGTTAAGCTATCCTCTTTTTCTCTGGGCGGTTTATTTTTTATATTCCACTCACGAGAAGTACTCGTTCAGTCAGGTGATTTTAAGTGCGGTGTTTTCAGCGTTATGTTTTTTTACAAAGACTTATCTTTTTTTTATTCCGGTAGTTGTGAACTTGCATGATATTTATATAGCGGTAAAGAACAGACAGGTTAAGAAATTTTTGCATAGGTCAGGATTATATGATGGGGTGTATCTGGCAACTGCGGCGTCTGTATATGGATTTATTTGGATAGCAAATGGAACTGCAGGAGGCAGTAATCACTATGCAAGACAGTTTTCTCATCTTTTTCCTGTCAGCATACAAACTGTGGTAATGGGGATTGCCGCATGCATCCTATACCTTTCCTTTTTTATTATCAATATGGGAATTATACCGGCTGCTTCTGTCCTTTTTAACAGAAAAAAGCTTCAGGGGGCGGTTCGCTGGCTTGGAGATTTCTGTCTTTTTTCCTGCGCCTTTCTGGTAATTGAAATTGTGTTCATGGTGGTGCTGACGGAAGAGGGAGTGGATACCCTGCCTCATAAATTTTTATTTCGGTATTTTCAGGTACTGGTTCCGCCATATTTAATTTTATTTATGAAGCTAAAGAAGGAATGGCAGTTCCTGAGAGGAAAAGCCGTCCGGATGACGGCAGCCATTACTTTGCTGATTGCAATCATGTACTTCTGGTATATGAAAGGGAATACCAGACAGTCAATTATTGACGGGCATTTGTTTTTGCTGATTGAAAATATAACGAAATATGTTTTCCCCTATGCAGATGTGATTATTATGGTGTTTTTCGGTATTTTAACAGGCGGTATTTTATGGTCTGGCATAAAGAAAGTGCAAAGTCCTGTGCCGGCTTTGGTGAGGACCGCGTGGACCGGTATCGTCCTTATGTGGGTGTGGAGCTGTTTTCAGCTTCCTTTTTACACTAATGTAATAGCGGAAGGAAAAGTGATTCAGGAAGACAGTATCAAAATAGCGGAATATTTAAATCGGGAAGGCTATGAGTTTATTTACTATATTGATTCCGAAGACAAGGAAGACTATTATTTACAGAATTTTTATGGCTATGTCAGGCAGCAGTACCAGGTGGTTGATGTACAGGAATTGGAGAAAATGTCTGTAAATGAAGAGAGGAAGACCGCATACCTGACGGCGGCGGGCAGTGTGGATTCATTGAAGGGTTTTGAGGAAATCAGACTGGATACGGAGAGAATTGCGGTATACCGGCGGACGTCTTTTGACTACCGCGGGTAATTCCGTGTGCAGTTTCGGCCTGTAACAGAGGGATGGCGGAAATGGAGAAGGCATATGAATGGAAAGAAAAAGCTCGTACAGATAAATACAGTGTGTAATACCAGTACCGGACGTATTATGGGGGCAATCCAGAGAGAAGCTGTCAGCAGAGGTTATGAAGCGGTTTCTTATGTTGGGAGGCGCAAGCCTTTTGCGGATATGGCCTGTGTAAAATTCGGGAATCCGCTTTCCTTCTGGCTTCATGTTGCGCTTACCACATTCCTTGACAGGCAGGGATATGGTTCTTTTTTGCCGACAAGGAAGCTGATTCGGGCGCTTCGGAAAGAGAAGCCGGATATTATTCATCTCCATAATCTTCACGGTTATTATTTAAATCTCCCTGTGCTGTTTCGCTACCTGACAGAGGAATTTAAGGGCGAGGTGTTCTGGACATTCCATGATTGTTGGCCTTTTACAGGTCATTGCCCCTATTTTACCATGGCGAATTGCCATAAGTGGAAAAACGGATGTAGCCATTGCCCCAATAAAAAGAAGTATCCGGTCAGCCTTATGGCAGATATGTCACGAAAGAACTACGAAGATAAGAAAAGGATGTTTTCCGCTCTGGCCAATTTAAATATTGTTGTGCCTTCAGAGTGGATGAAAGGACTGGTACAGGAATCTTTTTTCAGAGGCAAAAAGGTAAATGTAGTTTCTAACGGAATAGATTTGTCAGTATTTACCTACAGGAAAGACAGCAGTGTGCTGGAAAAATACGGGATTCCCGGCGATAAAAAGATACTTCTTGGAGTAGCCGTTATATGGGATGAAAGGAAGGGACTTAAGGATTTTGTAAAATTATCAGAAAAGGTTCCGGATGAGTACCATATTGTCCTTGTAGGGCTTTCCAGAAAACAGATAAAAAAGCTTCCGAATAATATCACAGGAATTATGCGCACGGAAAGTCAAAGGGAGCTGGTCGCCTTATATTCCAGAGCAGATATTTTTATCAATCCCTCCCTTGAAGAGTCCTTTTCTCTGGTTACGGTGGAAGCTTTTGCCTGTGGAACTTTGGTGATTGTCCTTGACACCAGTGCGGTGAAGGAACTCGTCAATGAACAGAACGGAATTGTGCTGAAAAGACATGAGACAGAAGATTATCTGCAGGCAATTAAATTACTGGAAGAAAAAGCGCCGGACAGAAGCACTGTGGCAGAATGTGCAAAAAAATACGACAATCATGTTGTCATGGCTCAGATGGTGGATTTATATGGGAAAGCAGCTTTTTAAGCGGAGGCGGTAATGGAAAAAGTAGCTGTTATTTTAATAAACTATAATGGAAAGAAATATAATGACGCCTGCATTGCCTCTGTATTGGAAAGCAAGGATGTGGAAACCCGGGCCATTGTTGTAGATAATGCGTCAACAGATGATTCCCTTATGCTTCTTACGGAAAAGTGGGGGAAGAATCCCCAGGTTTCGATTATTTCCATGAAAGAAAATACGGGATTTTCCGGCGGAAACAATGCCGGAATACGTCAGGCGCTTGAACAGGGGTATCATTATATACTATTGCTTAATAATGATACGGAAATTGATGCGCTTGCCATACAGAAGATGGTGGCATGTCAGAAAGAAACAGACAGCATCATTGTGCCTAAAATTTATTTTGCAGATAAAAGGGATACTATCTGGTGCGCGGGGGGATATCTGACTCCCATTATCAAAAAGGCTGTACAGAGAGGAAATAATCGAAAGGACACCGGAGAATTTGATGAAAGCGGGTATTGCAGCCTTGCGAACGGATGCTGTGTGCTTTTGACGGACAGTATTATACAAAAGACAGGTATGCTGGACGAGAGATTTTTTTTATATTATGAGGATACGGAATATAGTATGCGTGCTTTGGAAAAGCAGGTTAAGATATACTATTGCCACGATGCTGCAGTTTATCACAAGGTAAATGGAAGCACAGGGGGGAATGATAATCCGGCCAATGCCTATTACATTACAAGAAACTGGCTGATGTGCAATAAATCGCATATGAAAGGACGATTTTATTTGTTTGTGTGCTATTTTCTGGTTAACCGGACGGTCTGCGGAGCATTGTGGGTGCTTCAGGGAAAAAGAGAGTTGACAGCGGCACTGGTAAAAGGATTCAGGGATTACTTAAAGGGAAAAACGGGAAAGCTGGAAGGGTGATATGGTATTTAGTTCATTAATTTTTGTTTGTGTTTTTCTGCCAATTACATTATTTATATATTATATTTCGCCAGATAAAATGAAAAATTATGTTTTATTGCTGGCAAGCCTGATTTTTTATGCTTTTGGCGGTATGGGATATGTTATTCTGCTTTTATCTGTAGCTGGCGTCCATTATCTTTTGGGCATATTGATAAACCGATATATAAAGTTCAGGAAGTTTTTTCTGGCGGTGGGGGTATTATTCAGTATTTTTATATTAGGCTATTATAAATATATGAATTTCATTGTTGTAAATATAAACGGCTTATTGGGAAGCAGTATAGAAGCGGGGGAAATTATACTGCCCATAGGAATTTCCTTTTATACCTTTCAAAGTTTATCCTATCTGATAGATGTATATAGATATACCGAAAGAAAATATTTTGGAAATGAATCTTTAAACGGTTGTCAGGTACAGAAGAATCCTTTCAATCTGTTGTTGTACATATCTTTGTTTCCACAACTGATTGCCGGTCCTATTGTCCGTTACAGGGATGTCAGCAATCAGATTAAAATAAGGGTTCATTCAGTAGAAAAATGCTCCAGAGGGTTGGAAAGATTTATTTATGGGCTTGCCCGAAAAGTAATTGTGGCCGATACCATGGGGAGTGCGGCCGATAAAATCTTTGCTCTTGAAGCGGTTAATATGACAACCGGAATCGCCTGGATTGGGGCAGTCTGCTATACATTACAGATATATTTTGATTTTTCCGGTTATTCTGATATGGCGATTGGGCTGGCGGAAGTGTTTGGATTTGATTTTCTCGAAAATTTTAATTATCCGTATATATCAAAATCAATAACGGAATTTTGGAGGAGATGGCATATATCGCTGTCCTCCTGGTTTCGGGATTATGTGTATATTCCGCTGGGGGGAAACAAAAGCGGTAATGTATACATTAACCTTTTTATTGTTTTTTTACTTACAGGAATCTGGCATGGTGCGGAATGGACCTTTTTCCTGTGGGGGATATGGTATGGACTTTTTATTGTAATGGAGCGCTTACTAAAAAACAGCAGGTTTGCAGCCATAAGGGTTCCGTCGTTTCTTCGATGGTGTTATACCATGCTTGTAGTGATAGTGGGCTGGGTGCTTTTTCGGGCGGATTCTGTTCCTGCCGCCGCCAGTTACATAAAAAGAATGGCAGGGGTTGGCAGGGTGGAATTTTCCCCTTTTAGCTGGCGGTACTATCTGGACAATAAAACTTTATTTATATTAATTGCAGCCGTGGCATTGTCTTTGATGCCGGTGAGGGGGCAGATAGAAAAACTTCGGCAGAGTTGCGGGGGCAGAGAGGTCTGTGTAAAGGGGTTTAGCGTAGTATTGCTGATAATCTGTTTTCTGACCATGGTAAATAACTCCTACAGTCCGTTTATTTATTTCAGATTTTAGAGGTGGAAATTTTGCAGAAGAGAAAGATTCATAGTATCTATATAGCAATTGTGTTTACAATTATGGTATTGCCGCTAATTATGATGAATCACAGAAAGAATGAAATATCGATTATTGACAATGCCTGCCTGCCGGAATTACCTGAGGTATCAGAGTGGGCGTATGCGCAGGATACGTTGGAGGAGTATGTAAATAAAAGAATCGGTTTCAGGGAGCAGGCTGTGTACGCTTATGAAACGGCAAACAGTGTAATTTTTCATAAACTGGAGCATAATCTTTATGCCTTTGGAGAAAATGGACATATTATGGGGAATATGCCGGAATATATCGAAGACTATCAGCATTTGAACCTTGAAAAAGATGAAGAATTTGTAAATGCATTTGCGGAGTGGCTTATCAGGGTAAATCAGTATCTGGAAGAAAAGAATATCCCTTTTCTGTATTTTCTTGCGCCGGATAAAAAATCTGTTTATCCCGAATGTATGTCACAGAACATCAACGTAAGGGGGAGTCAGTCCCGGACGGATATGCTGCTTGAACAGTTGGAAGCACAAGGTCTCCCTTATATTTATCCCAGGGAAGAGTTTCTGAAAGCAAAAAAAGAAAATGATATTTATTATGTGAGATATGATGCGCTGCACTGGAACGATTTCGGGAACCTGCTCGGCAATCAAATGATAGACAGATATTTTTGCAGCAAGACAAGAGGATTGATTCCTCTGGATGAAAGCCAGCTGGAGTTATACTTCGAGTGCAGGGAGAAGATGGTACAGTCCTGTTTTTATGTATATGAGGAAGTACCCTCCTATGGGCTTAAAAACGAACAGGGTATTATGGATGTAAGCGAGGAGGATGATTTTGGAAGGGAAAAGACGACAGGAGATTTTGAGCATTACATTAATACCAGCCTGTCACAGGCGCCATCTATATTGATTCTTCATGACAGCTACATGGTCAATTCCGCTAAATTTTACAAGGGGCGATATCGGGAGGTGGTTTCCATACATAATTCCAATTACCAGATGCTACAGGATTTGGTGGAACATTACAATCCTGATGTTGTACTGTTTGAAAATGCTGAAAGGATTCTGGCTTCAGGAACGTTTCAGGTTGAAGACCTTATAACAACGGATTTGCAATAGAGGTGGGATTGTGTTATACTTTGGGGGAATTTAGAACATATTGGTAATTGGAGATGCAATGAAAAGAGGATATTATATTCATTTTCAGGGAAGGACTTCCATAGGCGTCAGCAAGAAGATAGATATGCAGATGGAAGAGTTTGGACGATATTTTGAGATGCACGAGCTTGAAATTGAGACAATTGCGAGAACGTTGTTTCAGAGGGTAATCGGCCTGTTTCCCACGGCATCAATTACCAGAAATTATGAAAAGGCGCTTGATAAGCTGGAGGAACCGGATTTTATTTATGTGCGGCGGACGGTGGCGGACAGGGCGTATGTGGGCTTCTTTCGGGAGGTCAGGA
>Ga0224740_10325_pt1 | contig 13571 bp, 21 predicted proteins | sample LIM_E_Water_Bulk_FD_161634 | JGI IMG/M metagenome (GOLD analysis project Ga0224740, IMG submission 161634) | Enriched cells from gastrointestinal tract of the lab mouse from Pacific Northwest National Laboratory (PNNL), Richland, Washington... | ecosystem: Host-associated > Mammals > Digestive...
TTTCAAAATCATTATGCTTGAACATATCAAACCGTTTTTGACTTTCAAAAATCCCAACAACTCCAACGAGCATAGCAAAAGGTTTTCCTATTTCAAAAAGTCTCTGCAAAACTTCTCCTTTTAAAGAATAAGGTGGATTACTGATTATGTAATCGCATTTTGGAACATCAATTTCAAAGAAATCCTCCCCATTTGAAATATGAGTAGCAATCACGTTATAACCAAGGCGTTTAAACCTTTTAACAAATAAACTCTCACAGGTATCAAACGGGCACCAAATCGTTACTTCGGGGGGGCAGGTAGATATTTTACAAGTGGTGTAATTGCATAATCTGGTGTGTAAAATTCGTCATTTCCACTACAAGCTACTTTATCCATTTTCATTGAATCACTCCTATTTCTTGATCTATTCGTTGACAGGCAATTTGATAATATTTTTCATCCAGTTCATAGCCAATAAATTTTCGCCCTGTATGTAATGCTGCCAATGCAGTTGAACCACCACCAATAAATCCGTCAAAGACAATATCATTCGGTTTACTATTGTTTCTGATAAACAACTCCAACAAATCTGTTGGCTTTTCAGTTGGATGCACCAGCTTTGAGGAAGAAACCTTTGCACAATCAATAACATCGGCTACTCGCTTCTCTTGGAACAATGCTCTGCCCTTATGACCGAATAAAACCATTTCATACTTTGGCGCATACGATCCACGCAAATCGCCGCTGCCATGATTGTTTTTGTTCCATATCAAGATATTTTTTAGATTGAAATACTTCTCAAATTCCGTCTTAAAGAATTCAATATGATGCCAACTACAAAACATATAGATCGCAGAATCATCTTTGAGAATACGATAATATTCACTTAACGCATCCTGAATGATCCGCTCTGCATTTTTATCATTCTGAATTCTATCAAATTTTTCTTTGACTACACGCCGATTACTTTTATAGTTAATGAGGTACGGAGGATCAGTTACAATCAAATCTACTGATTTAGCTGGCATATGCGACATACCATCAATACAATCAGCATTGAAAATAACATTGTCTCTCAGCTTACCGTTTTCAAATGGTTCTGCTTGCCCCCCCAAGTTTGGGAAATTTTGTTCATGCCAGCCTCCATACTAAAATACTGGAACAAGTTCAGGATGAGGTGAGCAACAGGCCAGCACACAGGCTACAATAGCAGCACAAATAACAAGAATTGCCAAATTCTTAATGCGAAGAGTAGAAGTCATAACATCGTCCTTTCTGTGTTGATTATACCGTTATTTGAAAATATGTATAGTTGTTCTGTAATGTCGATCCGTGAAGCATTGTCCAGCGTTCTTTTTACTGGTTTTGCCCATACAGACCTCCACTCATCAGGAGCAACTTGTTCTGATACCAAAACTATGTTTTCTTTGGAACATTCTTCAGCCCATTGCCAAAACTCAACGTGATTAAAGCTATCTTGATACCCTGTCGTATTTTTGTAAGGAATATCACAATAAATAACACCATGTTTAAACTGTGACATATCAAGCTGCCTATAATCAGACTCACCAAATATCACATCATTCAACTGCGGAAGTTGCGATAAAAGGTTACGCTTTGCTTCATCATAATAATTACGTATTGTCCCAATTTTTGTTTTAACAATGCCAGCCCTACCGCCAAAGAACTTTCCGTTATAAGATGCAAGAAATCCTACTGCACCAATATACCAATCTGGATATTTACCATCTCCAGTTTGAAAAGATTTTCGTACTACATCATATTCCTCTTTTGTAATTTCATCGGGCAATTTACAAATCAAATCTCTATGTTTAAACAGTTCAATTAAATAATGATTTATGTCATATCCAATCTTTTTGTCACAAGAGATTTTATCAATTACGTTTGCCCCCCCAACAAAAGGTTCTAAATAGAAACTGGCATTTGTTTGATCTATATATGATTGAATAATTGGAACAATATGCTTGGCAATTCGTGATTTGCTGCCAACATATTTTATACTTATCACCTACTCTTTCAATTTAATCCAAAATCCTAAGTCTGATAAAGTTTTGATCTCATCATCATAATCTTGCTCTGTAAAAACAACAACTTCACTTGGAAATGGTGCTGCATCCTTGTCCCCAAACTTCAATCGTCCTTTTACAAAGCAAACATACTTAGCATTTGGGAAAATATACGTATGCTGAGACTTTGTATCTGTTCTGGCAGGAATGAGCATCACACTTGTAATATGATGCTCTTTACATTCCCTCCAGCATTTTTCAATCCAATCTTCTTGACCCGGATTATCCTTTGTTCTACGACCATACGGAGGATTACAAAAAACTGTTTGCCCCCCCCAATTTTTAGTAAGGCCATTATCTTCTACAGTGTAATACTGTTCGCATTTGTGGTTAGTATCATCTGCACATGGATCAAGGGTAAAACCAAAGATTGAATTCAGACGATTAAAGAACCATTGGGGAGTAGACCAATTATTATTTCCTGTACTTAACAACACTGGATTTATAATTCATCACTCCTTATTGATTATATCGTTATGTGCTTGGGTTATATTGAGACATAAAAATATCTCGCAGTTCAATAATATTAGTAGGATGATCTTCTTGCTTTGCAATTTCCTGACAGAACCCATAAAACTGATTTTGGAGCGGTGCGAGCAACGAACCCATACGCCGATAGTAACCGCTTCTAAAAACAGATTGTGCAACGCCACGCATATGTTTCCATAGCTTGTAATAGTCAAGTTTAATCTTTACCATAAAGCCAACACTATCTTCTACTACAAAGCCTTCAATGATACGCCCGTTGAACTGATAATCCTCTGCAAGTACATCATTATACCAATCACGGAACTCATGCCAATTTTGAAGCTGAACTGCCCTTGTCTTAACTTCAAACCCGTATTCATTGCCAAGTTCAACAACTTGAGTATATGGCAACTTTTCAAAATCAAGCTGATTCTTGACTACATCCAACAAAAACAGATGAGAAGTATCATACTTAATGATATGCGGATCATTAGCCATATCCACGCATTCAAACACAAGGGTTACATTCTTGCGCTTCAGATAATCTTTCAGTTTATCAGGATTTTTTACATTCTTAAAGAACATATCCCGCAACCAACCCGCAAAATCACCCTCTGTTGTTGACTTGCTTGCAATGAAGAAATCGTCCGTTTCAGGATTATAAGATACCATACCAAGAAATCCATTTTCCTTTACGTAAACCGTTACAGGGAACTTCAACTTATACTGGAGCATACCGAATCTGGTTTCAGGACGCTCATTAACATTGAAAAACTTAGGATAAGAACGTGCTACCACTATGCCATTAGCGGTATCAATAAACAGGCCACGTGCTTTAGTAGTCTGTTCATTCCATTTCTTATCATAAAAAGCATCACGAGTAAAGTTAAAGGATGAAATGTTACCAAGCTGTTTTTCATAGATGTAGCGATTTTGCCGCAGCTTATCGACAACATCCATTACGCTCTTTTCTTCTGCGGTATATCCAACAGGAGCAACTTCCTCTCGCTGGCGAAATACGGTATTCTGGATCATAACAGGATGGAACCCATCTGCATCCAAAACAACGGCTCTTAGGCAACCGCCCTGTTCAATCGCTCCCTCCAGATTAAAACACCGATCTGACATTGCAATGGGAGAATCTTCGGTATTACGATGACCAAAGATTTGATATGTATTTTCAGGCATTGTCTGATCGAAAGTAGCTGCTACATCAAGATAGTCGCCATATCGACCAACACCACGGATCATCTGTTCAGATGCAACCTTAGTCAGATTATCAGGAATCAAACTCAAACCACCATGAGTAACAAGCACAGTCTTTTCACCAAACCTATAATACACACACTGATTAAGTTTACGATACAACATTCGAGCAACCTTAGTATCCAACCCCCCCAGCTTCAAGCTGCCGCCGTGTTACATTCTCAAATTCTTTAGACTGAGATGTGCCACCATGCGCCCAATACCAAAGCCAGCGTTCATGATTGCCCTCCAGCAGAATCACATTCGGCTTATCCATGATATTGAAAAGGAACTTAATGACTTCAACATTTTCGATACCACGATCAATATAATCGCCGCAGAAAATATACAGTTCATCATCGTGCATACCATCTTTCAGATACTCTTGCAGGACAGTATTACAACCATGAATATCACCGATATGATGAATCCGATTGTAGCGATCAAAATTAGCAGGTTTATACCAGATAGTATCCAGTTCGTCAGGCTGAATCACAGTCACGCCAGTTGGAACTTGCTGTGTCTCAAATCTGGAATACATCTTTTCGATTACTTCATCTGGAACCTGTTTGTAAGGCGGTCTGAGTTTGTTACGCCACTTACATTCATCAATGGGTACTCCTGTCATATCAACGCAGTACATACGATACCGATACGTCTTTGCCATATCTTTATATCTATTAATGTCCTGCGTCTTAGAATTGGTTGCATCAATCACCACAAATTCGCCACGCTGCATTCTGGCCTCAAGCATCTGGAACATAAGATTCCATACCAGCTTTTCATTTGTCTGACTAATTGCTACCGATCCATCTGTTTGCAAAACGGGTGATTGGCACATCAAACGGATATTGTCGGCAGAAAGCGCATACTGCTCCAGATCATGTTCCTTAATATAAGTGGACTTACCCACTCCAGCAGAGCCACGGAGCAAAAGTAAAACCCTCATTTATACCTTCCTTTCGTTCTACTTGGTTTGAACGTTTATCACTCATTATCTGTCCCGGCTTTCGCCTTAGACAAGATAATGGTGATAAACCGATAAACTTAGGTACAGAAGGCCGGGGCGACCCCAAAGGAACGGCCAGAGTAGCTGCTACTCGCCGCTCCAGAAGCGTCGACAGAGCAAAAATAGGTCGCGGCGCCAGCATCCACAGAGCGCAGCCATTGCCAGTCTCGCTCATTGTCGCCGTTCAACTTGAACCACGGAAAATCCTCCTGCATAAACAGCGCATACCAGTGACCTTCACCATCATTGGAATAAATTGTACGTCCAAACAATTCCTTTTCAGACTTCAGCCAGACATAATCCTTGGACTTAACAATTTCGCCGTTCTTATTAGCGGTCAACTTCCATACAGGCTTGACAATAGCACGAAGTTCATCGGACATATTCTCATAGAACTCGCCATTCAGGAATGTACGTCCATCGCACTCATCCCAGCAAGAGGACTCGCTATTGCGCTTCATATAAATCTCATCCTTATAAAGCGCAACCATATCCCAACTGATAGGAGCCTTGCCGCTACCATCAGCAAGATCATCATGGTCAAAGTCTATAATCTGATATTCGGCAATAAACCCATTTTTCATGTAATCCTTCTTAGTAGCACCCAGCGCAAAGAGGGTTTTGGCCTTGCCAGCACGACCAATCTCATCAATCCTGCTCCAAGAAAGAGAATCAAGATTATGCAGCGGGAAATTCAAAGGAAACAGAAAATCAGAATTGCCGCCATCACCGAACTTAACTGTGATTACATCATTACCCTCCTTGGCAACATTCAGGTTGGGAAACTGATCCAAAACACTCTGATCAATACGAAGTTCCATTTTACATTCTCCTTTAAAATTTAATACAGTCTCGAATAATGCCTCTTTTATCAGGGTACTTATTCCAACGAACAACATTGTATTGCCCAGTGACTTCCCCTGTTATATCGTAAAGCCGCTTTTCAATTTCTACAACAAAGTGATTCTCTAAAGGATCATACATAATAATAGAATTTGAAAATCTGCTGTGCAAAATGTACGCAAACCAATAACAGCATCCTTGTGTAAACGTGGTAATTGTGTCGTTTAATTTGCCGCCAGATGTAAACCTATCAATGAACGCTATTACTTTCTTGTGCAATTAATCACTCCTTACATCGGACACTCTACCCAAAACTCATTTTATTAAGTTCTGGACAGAATGCCCGATAGTATCTATCAGACATTCTATATATCGACTCGCTACGTAACAGCCTTGTGGTTAGCTGCTGGACAAGCATAACAATTCCAAAAACCATATACCAAGGATTTTGTAAAACTTTTGTCTTTGTTGCCTAATCTTTCAGCTTTGAAGGATTCATAAACTTTGAACTTTGCGAAGTTTGAACCTTCAGCTTTCAGCCTTGAACTTTACAGTCATCATTTACAATTTCCAATTTACTATTAGAAACTTGAATAATATTAATTCTTTTTTGATATGTATATTCTCAGTTTATGAGACTGTAATTTTTATAGGCGGTAATGTTTTTATTAATTTACACCTCAGAACATTACCTAAACTCAGGCGTGTTATGGTTTGCAGTTTTCGTTACGCAGCGAGTAGATAGCTTTTAGTATTCGACAGTAATGGTAGTTACCGCATTACTTACCGACAGAGCCGCATCCACTTCGGGCAGGAATGTGTTAATCATGTCATCCAGTTCCTCAATCTTTGCTTCGATACCAAGCGGATCAAGCAGCGTCATAGTATTTGCCTTGATGTAAGTATTCATCGAAGCAACATACTCATCACTATCGGTCTTTACATCCTTTACATCTTTGCCGCCCATCATTGCCACAGCAAATTGTTCTGCCTTCTGCTGAAGAGAGGCGTTATGCTTCTCCAGTTCGGTTTTCTGCTTTGAAAGCTGCTGGCGAAGAATATCACGAAGCTGAATGTAATAGTCCATACCGTGATTCTTCTTTTCAATGGCCTCAACCACCGTATACTCCTTGTCGCCAATTTTCACCATAGTCTTAGCATTAGAAACAACCACAGCATTCTTAATTGCGTTGCGGCGGCGAATCAGATCAGATGCCTTCTGGAAAGCCTCTGTAGTCTTGGCCTTATACTGTTCTACCGTTTTGCCTTTTACAGTATCTTGGTTGTTCTTCTTCGTGATAACAAAATCACCACTCAGAATTGCGCCCTCAATGCGACCACCAAGAATCTTCAGTTCAGCAAGGGCCTTATGTACGGTCATAGTTTCAGCAGTCATATTACATTACTCCTTTTTTTGATTATTGAATTTTGATGTTCGCAAAGGTTGGACTCGAACCAACATAGCCCCAGCACATCACCAGAGCGTTCTTCCGATTGAACTACTTTGCGATATAATTATTATTGATTATACCGTTATTTATGTAAGTTTTAAGAGGTTGGCCCCCCTTAAAACCCGAATTCAAACATTTATTTTTTCTTTCGCATTCATAAACGCTTGATATTCTTTATACTTTCTGGCAAATGATATTTCTTTTTGAACTTCTTTTTTCTGATTGCACGTAAAAAACTCATTTAGCATACTCATATCATTTTCTATTGAACCATGCTGCTTTTCATATTGATTGATACGATAATACAGGCCAGACAAGTAAATTTTATTCCATTGAAAAACTCTTTGTGATTCTTGATCTTTTGCTAATTGATTTACTGGATCAGATGTTTTCCTTAGTTGAATCACTGTAAGATGAGCATTCTTATAGCTTCGTAATAAATATTTACTTTGCATATAAGGAAGAACTCTGCCGCCAAATTTTCTTGTATCGCATGAATCCGCATCACGATAGCTAACCAAAAAGGAAAATATTTTATCACGCAAATCAACTGGTGGTAATTCAACTTTCTGTCTTGTAACTGGATGAATAATACTTTGACTTGATTCATCTATATCAATTTTTAATATGTCTGGCAGATCATTCAAATCAATCCCCAGCCATACCATTATAGCAGCCGCCTTAAATGTATCAAACTCCGTTCCTCGATCTTCAAATATCAGCGACATAGAATTCCATAATTCTTCAACATCTCTGAAATAGTAAATATCATACAGATAATCGTGATTTATGTCCGAATACTTTAGATCAGAAATATCACGCAGCAATTCAGCCGATCCATAACCTTGTTCATACATCCATTTGGCAAAATCATTAACTTTACTTTTATGTGTAATGAACCCGCCAATAGAATGTTGATTCAACTGAGAATACATTTCAATCAAATCTGCTTTTCTTAGATCGGCAAATTCTACCGAAGGTTTCAGATTGAAAAATCTGGTCAAGAGATTTTCAAAATTGATCCTGCTCATTTCTGTCATTTTTAAGGATGATTCTGCGATATACCTATCCATAACGGATTGCTCAATCATGTTCATCACCTCAATTAATATAATAACAGATTTAAGCGTCCTTGTCAAGATGTTTTTTGAATAAACTGTTATTATGCCGAATTACTGAGGCCAAGACTTATCAGCATGGCCCGGTCAACACGATCCATTGTATCATCGGAAACGCTACCAACATATTTTTGTAGCCGAAACTTATCAATCGTTCGTATTTGCTCCAGTAAAACCGTAGAATCCATTGTAATATTACCTTCACCTGAATGAATGCTGATATGAGTAGGAAGTTTTTTCTTTGATTTGGATGTTAAAATAGCAACAATTACTGTTGGACTATGATAATTTCCTACATCATTTTGAACTATCAAAACTGGCCTTGTGCCACCCTGCTCACTTCCTATGGCTGGACTTAAATCAGCATAGAAAATATCGCCTCTTTTTATAGTCCTCATATCAGCACCCCCCCTATCTATATCTATTATTGAATAACCTGTTATTATACTATCATGCTTGACCACAAATGTCAAGCACAATCTTTAGTTTTGAAAGGAAAATTTTACTGCCATCTCTTTTGCATATTTCAATACCCCCTGTGCTTTATTGTAGAGATCATCAGCAATTATTTCTTTGTCCCGGTCATCATAAATAGGAATACTGGTTATTGAATTCTGGCCTTCCAAATCATATACTCCCGCATAAATTCTATTGCGTCCGTCATGTAATTTAATCTGGAAACACACAGTACGGCTCATTTGCATGGAATCAGAATAGCCATTTAAATAAACATTGATGATGTGTTGAATTTGCCGCTGTTCCATAGGATGTAACTCACCCAGCAGCGATGGATCAACTACCAATATCAGCATATCTAATTCTTTCACATAGCTGATTAAACGATCACCAAAGTAATCTACACACATTAGATCAGAAATTTCTTTCCATATTTTTCGTTCTCTGATAATAGAATCTTGCTGCTTCGTATGTAAGGCGGAAATGTGATATACAACAGAAGATGTTTTGCAAATAAACTCAATTTCACTTATGGCCTGAATATCTACTACATAACCATTGGAATGAACCGAATTAGCAAAAAGCCGTTTAAATTCCATATACCCTGCATTATCACCAACAATTTCTGTCGCATTAAATTCACGACCATTATCGGCTGAAATATGGAAAAGGTCGTACTTACTCAACAGAGAAAACAAAGAAAGCATCTTTACATTGCTTACAGGATCAGCTTTGATATGCAACTCGATCACACTCCTATTCTATATTGACAAATTAGATTATTTACCGTATAATGGACGGTGCAGAGATAATTTTCTCAGCCCACGGTCATACTATATCAGATAGCTTTCTCAATGTCAAGCATAAAATGAGATAATATTCTAAGTGGAGGGGAAATTTTATGGAAATGGGTTTATATGACCGCATTCAAAAACTGTGCGAAGATAGAAAAATCAGTATAGCACGTCTGGAAAGTGATTGTGGATTTTCAAATTCTACAATCAAAAAATGGAAAGCTACCAGTACGCCCGGAGTAGATAAGATTAAAGCAATAGCACAATATTTTGGAGTCACTGTCGATTATCTACTTGGCCTGACTGAAATTCCTACATCGGCGGATGAAATTTGTGGTGATCCAGATATTATTTCTATCCAACGAGCAAAGTCAAAAATGGTCAAAGGCGATCCGCAGCGGATGATGCAAATGCTTCGTATTGGATTTGACTATGCGTTTAAAGATGACAATGAAGAATAGTCCGTATTATTGGACTTTATCTATGCTATGATAATTGCGAGGTGATAGACGCTTGATTAGATATGCTTATATTTGTAACCAAGTCCTACAGCTTTACCGCAGCTTACCTACAATCAGTTTCCCAATGAACCCGCAACTATTCTTTGATCAAATCAAGAACTGTAAAACAATGGCATATACTACTTTTGCTGAAATCAATTCATGTTCTATCAATGACGTACTGGAATTATGTGAAAGCGAAAGTGGTTGTACTCACTATGATATAACTAACAACAGATACCTTGTACTTTTCAATGGCTCTACGGCGAACAATAATGTTGTTGGTCGTATTAGATGGACTCTGGCGCATGAACTTGGTCACGTAATTCTAAAGCACTTATCATACTTAGCCGAACCACGGATCGCAGAGAACAATTTTAACAAACTTTCTAATCCTGAACTGGAGGCTGAAGCAGATTACTTTGCGGCCCTCTTGCTTTGTCCTATGCCATTATATGAGCAGCTTCATATTCAATCGGCATCTGATATTCAGGATGTTTTTGGATTGTCATATGAGGCTTCTAACGTGCGCTGGAATGAGTATATTAAGTGGAAACGTAGCCATAGAAAAACAGCTTGGGAAAATGACATGAAACGATTGGTCAATCAACGTCTTGAAATGAGGTAAGTATGAAAAGAACTTTTATTATACTTTTTACAATTATAGCTATACTTATCACCTTAACAGGTTGCGGATCAGACTCAAGTTCTATTGTTGGTACATGGACAGTTGACAGCTATGAGATTGACGGCGAAGTAGTATCACCAGAAACAGCGGTTGAATGGATTGGAGAATCATTCGCCGCAAATAATGATACTAAACTGGTATTTCAATCTTCAGGCCATGTCAAAGCAGAGTTTCCTATGAGTGGTTTAGATGATACTTTGGATTATACTGTCACAGACGATATAATTGAGATATACGATGATAGCCATTCTGAGTATTTGACGCTTGACGGTAATAAAATTCTGTTGGAAATATCGAATAATATCACTCTGATTCTTAAAAAATAATTTGGCTGGAGAAGTAGGACTTGAACCTACAAGAAGGCTGCGCTACCTTCGCCGCTCCATAGTACGGTGTGTCTACCAATTCCACCATTCTCCAATATGGCGGCAGCGGTGGGAATCGAACCCACGGACGATTATTAGTCGCCAACGGTTTTCAAGACCGCCGCATTAAGCCACTCTGCCACGCTGCCATATCTCTCCCCCGCCACATATAAATGTGGCAGGGGAGTTTTATTTTACTTGTACGCTTTGATGATCTTAGTACGAATCATTGTACCACTCTCTTTAAATGCGCCCTCTGGCACATCAACAACTTCTGCATTAACTTCCTTCATCCAGTTCTGGAATAATACAGATTTCTTATCCGTTCTAAAGAACGGGGACGGACTAACAACAGACACCAGCACACCGCCCGGAGCAAGCAGATTATACGCTGCAAGAATATGATCCACGTCTTGATGCTTTGAAAATGGAGGATTCATAATAATGCGTGTATACACATTCTTGTTTTCATCTATATCTGCAAATGTCAGAAAATCAACTCCAGTTTCAGTAGTATATGGCTTATCGTCCAAATACCTACGCATATCAGAATTGATTTCAACTCCATGCAGATTTGCTACACCAACTGCATAAATCTCGTCTGCCAGATCACCACGCCCACACGAAGGCTCCAAAACAATGCACGTCTTATCAAGGTCAGCCATTTGACACATCTGCTGCGCAATCTCCTTGGGCGTAGGAAAGAACTGATAGACCTTTTTCATATCCACAGTTTCGCCAGTCAACAACATCGAATCCAAATCATCGGACGGATCATGGTCAAATACATGACCTTTAGCTTTTCGGTTCCACTTACCTCCAATGTTGACGAGGCACTTATTTACGGCTGTATAGGTCTTACGATCAAGCTGCTCGTCTGGAAGATATAGTGTATTCCCATCTACTGTACATCGAGAAAGAATACCCAAAATCTCATCAGAAATTTTCATACAGAATACTCCTTTCAAATAGTATGTAAATATTTTTCAAGGCCAGTAATTGTACATTCCATCTTGCTAATTCTGCCACGCAAAGAATCAATGGTACTTTTAATTTCCTCTTTGTTATTTGTAATGTAATAGCCTTTTTGACCAGAACAAATCGGACTACCATTACTACGTGCAGTATTAATCATGCGCCTGATCGTAGTTCGAGGAACACCAAATGCTTTCGCTAATTCACTACTACAGACTGGATAATCTTTACCATCAGAATGTTCACGAAGATACTTTTCAATTACATCCATATCGCATCACCTGTTGAATACTCCGTTATTTACGCTTGCTACACCACGTACCATCAATCTTTTGCATAGAATAATCAGACAGTTCCCCATGATACGATGCAGTAGCTTTTACTTCTCCGTTTGTGATTATAATATTCACACTGGTTGCTCCCGGAAACATCTTTTTAGTGCTTTCCAGAATTTCATGCAGAAAATCATCCATCTAAATTACCTCAATCATTCATTGTAATAGTAACAGGAATAATCATCTCAGGCAGGAAGTTCACTTCATAATGGTATTTATCAACATAGGCTCCACTTACATCTTCAACCACATAAATAGTCCACTGGTTAAGATAAACCATATGCTTCTTATATACACCCTGACCAACCTCAACTGTAATCTCAAGTTCATTAGTTGAATTGTTAGAAATAGCAAAATTGCCAATCAACTCAAATACAGGCTTATCAGTACGGGCATTAATAACTTCCAATCGCCGTGTCACATTAAAGTTGTCTGCCTCTTTTGAAATATTGTAAGCAACTCGATCTGACTGACGCTGACACCCACACAACAAACAGACCAATACCCCAACACACATTAAAATAGCAATCATTTTCTTTTTCATTGTTACATCATTTCCTTTCTTTTAATGTTGATATAAGTACATCATGAAAAGACTGTAGAATCTTTTTGTCTTTATTCTTTCTGTATAAAACTACTTTCGAGTTTTCACCAGATTTGTTGTTAAAATTTTCTGCAATATCAACAACATGAATTCGATTCATCTGTCTATCATAATATGTACTGCCTATTGTAATATCTGTCATACTGGAATATTAATCACTCCCAGCATACCCAGCGCAACACCAAATGCAATTACGCCAGTAACAAACGGGACTACGTTATAAAACATTGTAGATGCCACATTTTTTGTTTTATTAATAAAACTCGATACAATCCAAAATGCACCACAAATCATAAGCAAAATAGCAGCAATCATTTACTTGCTCCTTTCATCTTCAGGCCAGATCACAACAGGAATATCAAAAATGCCAAGCATACGATACACCAGATAAGACGTATAGCCATCAAACAGATTCAGGTTCTCATCCACATAAATCTCAGTTTCAAACTTTCGATGACTACGCCACTCATTCAGACGCTTCATCAACTTTTCATTGCAAGGAATTGTCTTGGCGAAGCAGGGAGGAATCTGCACACATTCCAGAGGAATTACACGCCGCTCCAGATTCATAAATCTACATTGCTTTTCAGCAGCCTCCTGATCCAGATACAGCTTTTCATCCGTAAGCGTTCTGTTGGTAGCACTGGTAGA
>Ga0224740_10327_pt1 | contig 13550 bp, 8 predicted proteins | sample LIM_E_Water_Bulk_FD_161634 | JGI IMG/M metagenome (GOLD analysis project Ga0224740, IMG submission 161634) | Enriched cells from gastrointestinal tract of the lab mouse from Pacific Northwest National Laboratory (PNNL), Richland, Washington... | ecosystem: Host-associated > Mammals > Digestive...
ATCATTTGTATACTATCATAAAAATTGCTCATGGCAAAGAACAGGGAAGCATCATATCTGGCAGCGGCAGATTCAATAATGGAATTGATGATGGAAGAAAATCGGGGCATGTCCAGTGTATCAACGCCGAAGATACAAACATATTGATTCCTGTCAAATAATTCACGGCAATAACACTCAGCATTTACACAGTCAAACTGACAGAGCAGAGTCTCCAACGTATCTATGGAAAAGCCGGAATCTTCGGAATAAGAGACATTTATTGCCATGACAGAATAATATTCCTTCTGCAGATGGATCTCCAGATGTCCCCCGATTTTTTCAATATCCGCCGGGCTTATATTTTTTCCCTTCAGCAGTGAAAAGAGAAAGGAATCACGTAGAGAGCGATCGTTTCGAATGACTTGTGAAAGGTTTTTATTCTGAAAAGCCAGCTGATCTATCACATCCTGCAGGGTAGTAATTTCGACAGAGTCATCCAGGTCGCTGACAAGATTCCGACTATAATCAAATAATTTTTTGACAGGAACATAAGTCATCTTCATACAGTAAATAATGATTATGATTCCTAAAGTCAGAAAAACTGTATAAATGATAAAAAAATTTGTTTGAAGCTTCTGTAATGGGATCAGATTGATTTCGTCATTAAAAAACACGGCGAGGTACAGAGGAGAATAATCGGAAGAGGAAAGATAACAGGTATATTGTAATATCTTCCGGGCGAAAATATTGTCGTCCCCGGTAGTCCGTAACTGCATAATCAGCTGTTCCATATCGTCAAGAGTACGATTCTGAGCAACAACATTTTTCTGTGAATCCAATAGTACATAAGTCATATTGGTATCAGTTCCAGATGTCAGCAGATTGGAAAGCTCCGAACTTTTCAGGAAGATGATGATAATACTGTTAGGAATATTGCTGGATGTTGTGGAGGGATAAAAAAAGGCAGCATAGTGCTCTTCACCAGCTCTGGCAGAGAGGACTGTGTGAGTTGTGAATGCTTTGATATCATCTTCAGACACATCATTTCCGAAGTCATACATCGAGGAAAAAAATATATCCTCAGGAAGAATTCCTTCCGAAGTATAAACCATTGTTCCATTCTTCTTCAGATAGGCGATGGAATAAACCATGCTGTTTGTTTTGGCATAACCGGCCAGTTCATTGATTATTTTTTGATCTGTAACCGGTGAATGATCCATCAGCAAATCATAAACCAGATTTGAGTTCGCGGAAGTCAGCTGATAATTCATTCGAAATAAGCGATTGGATTCTGTGCTGACTATATTTTCCATTTGACGAAAAGAGGAAGACTGATTATTTCTAATATCTTTGTTTAAGACTGATATGATGAAACTCTGGCAAAAGAAAATAAAGATGCTTCCCAGGAACAAAAGGGAAATATAGGAAAGCAGGTAAATGTAGAAAGTCTGTCTCTTTTTCATAATTAATCTTCCTTAAAGCTGTCTCTGATTTATACTTAGCATATTTTAGCATGATTTTACAAAAAATAAAAGGATGATTTGAAAATATAATAGATTACAGGTAAAAAACAGGACAAAAAAAGAGAAATATGCAGAAAAATTGTACATTTTAAATATAAAAAAATGCAAATTGAAAACGGCATATGTGCAGGGTGAAAGTGTAAATTGATTTTGAAACAGGTCGGCTATAGAATAAAACCAAAAATAAAACGAGGTTACATGGTTATGAAAAAAAAGAAATTAAATAAATACACTGCAATTGTATGGCTTATCATGTTGGTATTTGTGACTGGCGTGATTTGGAATTTGGCAGACGGAAATGTACATAGTGTAGAAAGGGGCAATTACTCTGACGAATCAGAATTAAGTTCCCTGGCTGAGTATTCACAGCTATATGAAATCTATAATGCGAATAGAGATTCTTATTCTTCCTTATGTACAGAGTATCAGACTTCCGGATATCAGGGGGTGGACGTATCCATCCTGTTGCTGCCGGAAGATGCTGACACGATGCGGAAAGGAATTCTGCAGGAAGACGTTGCAGAATATGAAGGCAGGGCGCTCTTCCTGGATGAGAATGTTTCTGCCACATGGACTTTCCAGATAGAGGAAGCCGGTCTGTATTCTATAGAAGTGGAATACATTGGGGTGGAAGGAAATGGAACGAAGATACAGCGTCAGCTGTTAATTGACGGAGAGCTTCCATGCCGGGAAGCGGCAAACGTGTGTTTTTACCGACGCTTTGTGGAAGATGGTGATGTGGGGGTAAATGAAATCGGGGATGAGGTATGGCCGCGTCAGAAGGAGGAGGTCTGCTGGCAGACTCGAAAGATATCTGATTCCAAAGGATATGATCCGCAGCCAATGTATTTTTATTTTGCGGAAGGCGAACATACGATCACTCTGAATTATGTGGATCAGCCGATAACTATCGGGAAACTGGTGTTGGAAGGTAAAAAAGAGATTCCGACATATGCCCGGAAAAAAGAAGAGTACATTGTAAATGGTTATCGACAGGCAACAGCCGGGTCAGGTTGTTATTTAGAAGCGGAAAATTCTGCTTGGAGAAACGATTCCATTATCAGGAGAGAACATAACAGTGATCCCAAGACAGTCCCTTTTTCCATAACGAATCGTAAACTGAATACGCTTGGCGGCGGCCGCTGGAATCGCGGGGAGCAAAGTGTATCCTGGGAATTTGATGTGGAGGAGGACGGACTTTACCAGATTGCGATCAAGGTGCTGCAGAATAAAGACGCCGGTATGCCGGCTTATCGGAAGATAGAGATCGACGGAGAAGTTCCGTTCCGGGAATTCCTGGAGTATGAGTTCCCGTATGCGGATGACTGGTATGGAGAAGTCCTGTCGGATAGGGAAGGGGAACCTTATCTGGTATATCTGGAAAAGGGGACGCATGAAATTACGCTGTCGGCGCAGCTGGGACCTTTGTCAGCAGTCATTGAAAGGACAACCTGCGACATTACGGTTCTGTCGGAGATCACCAGAAAGATAGTGCAGATAACAGGTACTGATCCGGACCCCAACTATGAATATGAACTGTACCGCACAATGCCAGAGCTGTCAGAGCAGCTGGAAGAACTGGCTTTGAGTGTGGAGCAATGTGCGTATATCCTGGAACAGGTTACAAATAAAAAGACCTCCACTGAAAACAATTATCGCCAGATAGTAGACACACTTGCAGGTTTTGCGGAGGATGTGGACCGCATTCCCAAAGCACTGGGTGAGCTGGAATCGGCGCAATCCAGCCTTGGTACATATATTACAGGTCTGGAGAAAAGTCCGCTCTCAATAGATTACTTTGAAATCCAGTCCCCATATGAGGTGTTCAATGTTGAAAATTCAAGGTTCTATGAACGTTTTTATGCATCTATGGTTAACTTCATGCTTTCCTTCGTAAAGGATTATGATTCCATTGGAGGAAAGACAGAGGAAGGGCTGGAGGAAAATACCGTAATAGACGTGTGGATAGGCAGGGGAGCAGAATGGGGGGAGATTCTGAAAGACATGATCGACGAGCAGTTTACACCGGAAACGGGCATTTATGTCAATCTGAATGTTTTACCCAGCGGGCAGCTTTCTACTGGTGGTGTGAATGCGCTTTTGCTGTCGATCACATCAGGTACGGTCCCTGATGTGGCTCTGAGTGTGGACTACAGCCTTCCGTCCGAGCTTGCGTTTCGTGGTTCGGCGGTAGATCTGACGCAGTTTGAGGATTATGAAGAAACAGCCGCCCAGTTTTATGAAGAATCCTTGGTACCGTACCGGTTTGGGGATGGGGTATACGCACTTCCGGAGACGATGGACTTTACGGTTATGTTCTATAGAAAAGATATTATTTCAGAACTTGGCATCGAGCTGCCGCAGACGTGGGACCAGCTGTATCAGGAGGTATTGCCGAAACTTTACGAAAATAGTATGTCCTTTGCCCTGCCGGTGGATACATCTGTTTCTTCCAGTACCCCGGCGGCCCTGAGGGGATATACGATGCTCCTGATGCAGCATGGGGGAAGTTACTATACCGCGGATGGGAAAAAAAGTGCATTGGATTCTGCGGAAGCCTATCAGGCATTCAAAATGTGGACGGAAATGTACAGTCAGTATGACATTGATGAGGAATCAAACTTTTTCTCCAGAATGCGTTCGGGAGCCATGCCTATCGGAATCGGAGGATATTCCAATTATATTCAGTTCCTGACATCTGCTCCGGAATTGTATGGACGATGGGGGATTGCTCCGGTTCCTGGTATAGAGGACAAAAACGGTATGATAACGAGGAGTACCGGTACGCTTTCTCAGACTGCCAACATTATTTTCAGCCAGTCGGACAGGCAGGACGCCGCCTGGGAATTTCTGAAATGGTGGATGGATGAAGAGACACAGTCGGATTATGGAAGGCAGCTGGAAGCCCTCATCGGGCAGTCCGCACGATGGAATACGGCCAATATAAAGGCGTTTTATTCTCTTCCGTGGAACACGGAGGACAAAGCGGTAATCCAGTCTCAGCTGGAAAATGCAAAAGAGCAGTACATAGTGCCGGGAGGATATTTTACCAGCAGACATATTATAAACGCCTGGAACAGAGTGGTAATAAATAACGAAAACACAAGGGACTCCATGGAGGAGGCAGTGGCGGACATTAATAAAGAAATTGCTGTGAAGATAGAGGAATTCGGGCTGGAAGATATGGAGATTATTGGACAGGAGAGTGACAGATAAGAGTGAATGCAAGAAGAAACAGTGTTAAGATGAAACGAAATATTCGAAATACAATAACAGGTTATCTGTTCCTGGCTCCGTTTCTGATTCTATTTACCATTTTTACAATGGTTTCGGTGGGAGTCGCCATGGGAATGAGCCTGACGAATTATAACATGATTCAGAAACCACGTTTTGTCGGTTTTTCGAATTATCAGTTTTTGATATTGGAGGACGATGTCTTCATTACGGCATTGAAAAATACATTACTCTTTGCACTTCTGACAGGACCGCTGGGGTATTTTGCTTCGTTTTTTATGGCCTGGATTATTACCCTGTTGAAGAAGGGCCGCGGATTTTTTGCTCTTGCGTTTTATGCGCCGTCATTGACAAGTGGTATCGCCATGTCCACTATCTGGCTGATTATATTCGCAGGGGACCGGTATGGATATTTGAATAATCTTCTGTTGAAAATTGGCCTGATAGTAGAACCGATTCTTTGGACGAAGGATGCCTCCTATCTGAAATGGGTTATTGTGCTTATCTCTGTCTGGATGAGTATGGGGACGGGATTTCTGGTGTTCCTGGCAGGTCTGCAGAATATTGATCCGTCGCTTTATGACGCGGCGAAGGTGGACGGCATGCGGAACAAGATTCAGGAGTTGCGTTATATCACATTGCCGATGATGAAGCCGCAGCTGCTGTTCGGCGCAGTTACGTCCGTGGTAAATTCTTTTGCCATATTCGATGTAGCCACATCTGTGGCAGGAATGCCCAGCCCGGATTATGCGGCACATACAATTGTGGCCCATCTCTATGACTATGCATTCATTCGACTCAACATGGGGTATGCATCTGCGGTTGCAATGGTATTATTCCTGATTACATTTGTTCTGGGGCGGGTATGTTTCTACATTTTCAGATCGGAGGAGGAATAACTATGGCAGATATAAAAACGCGGAAAAGAAGGTTCCGCATCAGACGGATAAAACTGTCGCAGGTGTTTCTGGTTCTGGGGATGACCCTGTTGGTGTGTTTTACGGCGCTGCCAATGGTGGCAATGGTCTGCCGCGCTTTCATGCCGCTGGACGAACTTTTTTTATATCCGCCGAGGATTATTGTAAGAAAGCCTACAACTGCCAACTTTGCAGAATTACTTACATCGCTGAACGCATCGGTAGTGCCGTTTAGCAGGTACATTTTTAACAGTCTGTTTACGACAGTGGTGTCGGTGTTCCTGAGTATCATTGTCTGCTGTATGGGGGCGTATGGACTTGTCAAGTTTAAACCCTACGGATCCAAGACCATTTTTGCCATCATCGTGGCGGCGCTGATGTTCTCGTCTCATGTAACGCAGATTCCCAATTATATGATTGTCAATGCAATGGGACTGGTAAACAGTTATTGGGCGCTGATCATACCTAAAATAGCAGTTGCCTACAATTTTTTTCTTGTAAAGCAATTTGCGGAGCAGCTGCCGGATTCTGTGTTGGAAGCCGCGAGAATTGACGGGGCCGGTGAATTTACAACTTTCTGGAAAATTGCTATGCCCTTGTTAAAGCCTGCATGGAGCACGCTGGCGGTATTCTCTTTTGTCAGCAACTGGAATGATTACTTTTCGCCGTTGGTTTTCATCAATAAGGACGCCATGAAAACCCTGCCCCTTGCCCTGCAGACATTGTCAGGCGGGGCCGGGGTAGTGGCCAGGACAGGGACCGTGGGTGCGGCCACATTGTTGACGACGGTGCCGACAATTATAGTATTTGTCATTATGCGTGGACGTGTAATGCAGACTATGACTTATTCCGGAATCAAGAGTTAGGAAACGGAGGATATATATGGAACGGATGAAGAGGGGGATGATATCTGCCCTGATGGTATGTCTGATTCTGCTTTCCCATACAGGGAAAGTGAATGCGGCAGGTGTTTCTTTTGCAGCGGACGAAGAGGGGGAATTTGTACCGGTTCCAAGTGTGTATGAGACGAAGGGGACAATTAAGAATCTGGAAGAATACGGCTTTTTTAACCATCCCGAAGATATTTTCGTGGATAAAAATGGGATATTATTCGTAGCGGATACGGGAAATAACAGGATACTAAAAATCTCTGTACAGGGTGAAGTGCTGGGAGAATATACAGAAGGGTTTGGTATGGCTTTCAACAAACCGAAGGGCGTTTATGTACATGATGACGGAACGATATGGATTGCGGACACGGGAAACTTCAGGCTGGTCTGTCTTAATGACGCCGGCGGAGACGAGAAAATATTTTATAAGCCGGAAAGTTCTCTTCTGGAAGAAAGTTTTACTTTTTCTCCGGAAAAGATTTATGTGTCGGCCACAGGGTACATTTATATCCTGAAAGGCACAAATATGATGCTGATGGATGCGCAGAATCATTTTAAAGGGTATGTAGGCGCTGCAAATGTGCCCTTCAGTCTGAAGAGACTGCTGATTCGCACATTTGGCACAAGATCTCAGATTGAGCGGACAATGCGGCAGGAGCCGGCGGCATATACCAATTTTATGGTGGGATCGGATGCCATGGTTTATGGCATATTGGCAAATGAAAAAAGTGATCAGATTCGAAAACTGAATTCTGTGGGAAAAAATGTCTATCCGAAAAAGCGATATGGATTTGATATACCAATAGGAAATAAAACTTATCTGCAACCGATGTTTTCTGATATTGCGGTTATGGATAACGGGATTATTACCCTGACAGACAGAAACGCGGGACTTCTGTATCAATATGACCAGGAAGGAAATCTGCTTGCCGTATTTGGTGGAAACGGGGAGGTAAAGGGAACTTACCAGAACCCGGTGGGAATTGCCGCGGATGCCAGAGGAAATTTATATGTGCTGGATTATACCAGCAACACGATTACCATTCTGGAGCCCACGAAGTTTATACGTACAGTACATAAAGCAGTCGGACTGTACAGGGAAGGAAAATATGATGAGGCTAAAGTGTATTGGAGAGAAGTGCTTGCCCTCGATTCAAATTATGCTCTGGCACATCAGGGATACGCAAAGGTTCTGTATAAGGAAAAGGACTATGAAGGTGCGATGGCGGAGTATTATCTGGCGGAGGATGCGGAAGGCTATTCCAAAAGCTTTGCGGAATACCGGCATGAGCTGTTCCGGACTTATTTTGCCGGGATCGTTATCCTGACCATGGTAATATTGCTTGCGATTTGGAAAGTGCTGGTACTGTTAAAAAAGAAGGCGGATCGTCTGGCACACAGGATTGAGATGGGAGGAACTTTGGAATGAAGATGTTAAAGATGTCGTTGCTGGTGTTGTTCCATCCTGTGGTAGCGTTTTCCTATATACAAAAGGAGCGTGACAACTACAGGGGATATCCGATCATTGTATTACTTGCGGCGGGTATCCTGGTACGCCTGATTTCTCTGGAATTTACACATTATCCCCTTGCCGTGGTTGATACGAGAAATGCCAATCTGGTGATGGAGTGTGCAAAGCTTTTTGTACCGCTGATCTCCTGGGTGATTGCTTCTTATGCGATGACCACCATCATGAGTGGTGAGACATTGATAAGAGAGGCCATGCTGGCCGCGGCCTATTCACTGGTTCCCTATATTCTGTTCATGCCGCCGCTGACGCTTCTCTCCAGAATTATGGACGGTGGGCAGGCAGGAACATATAATGCCGTGAAAGTAGCGATTCTTTGCTGGACACTGCTGCTCATGGTGGTGAATCTGAAGGAAATGAACCATTTTTCCTGTGGGAAAACGTTGCTTGTCATTTTACTTTCTTTATTTACGGTTGCATTTTTGTGGGCCGCCGTAGCGTTATTTTTTGCAATCAGTTCTCAGTTTCTCGGCTTTGTGCGGGAAGTGGTAAACGAAATAAGATATAAGTTTTATTAAAGGAGCGGAATGACATGCAAAAAGGAAAAAGGCATTCAAAGAAATATTTGTTCTGGGGACTCGTCCTGGTAGCTTTGTTCTTTTCACACCTGTTGAAAGGAGGATTCTGCTCCCATGCGGCAAGCTTGGATAAGGAAGCATGGGAGGGAACAAAAGAGCAGCTGTTTCAAATGGAAAACGAAAATTTTGTACTGGAACTGGTCGACAATTACGCCACTATTCATCTGACAGATAAGAAAACAGGCCATGTATGGTCCTCTTCTATGAGTGATCCGAATTTTGACTTGACGAAAGTAAACCAAAAGTGGCAGCAGAAGATGAATTCTCTGTTTACCGTGAATGTCACAGAGCTTGCAAAAGGATTTGGGGTGATCGTTGCTTATGATCTGGCAGGATCGTCATATACGGCACAGACCTATCCGGTGGAAGAAGGAGTCGGAGTACGATATGACATGCCCGAGGCGGGGGTATGTATTGCGGTGGAAATCCGTTTGATGCAGCAGGGGATAGAGCTTCGGATTCCACAGGAAGAAATAGAAGAATATAAGAATTTCAGTATTGTCTCCATAGATATTATGCCTTTTTTTGCAGGGACCGTGGACGATCAGGAGGGGTATCTGCTGTACCCGGATGGTAGCGGCGGCCTCATGCGATTCGACGATCCTTCCCATTGGAATGAGGCGGCTAAAAGCTACAGTATATACGGGGACATTGAGAAGCATGAAAGTATGAAAGGATATTTTGAGCAAAGCGAACCCGAAGTCATGCTACCTGTCTTTGGCGCAAATTATGGCAAAGAAGGGTTTGTCGCTTATATTACGTCAGGAGGAGAAAGCTCGAAGATAACAGTGGTTCCTTCGGGAAATATCATTCCGGCAAATTATATCTACGGAAGCTTCATATATCGCAGAGGATTTGACGATACCAGGATAACCACGAAATCGCTAAAGAAGTATGACGCAGAACGTATCAATATGGATTATGCGATCTGTTACTCCATACTTCCTGAGGGAGAGGCAGAGTATACGGATATGGCAGGCAGATACAGGGAGTACCTGCTTGAGAACGGTGGGCTTTGCCGCAGGGAACCGGAAGAACGACTGGGCCTGGCTCTAGGTATATTCATGGGAATAAAAGAAGAGGGTATGATTTTTGATTCTTTCAAAAGCGTCACCACCTTTGAACAGGCCCAGGATATTTTAAAGGGACTTGACGAATCTATCGACGGCAGGATAAATGCGACGCTGATTGGATGGACGACTTCCGGATATGGAACGGAACCAGAATTTTTCCCGGCGAACCGTAAGCTCGGAGGAAACAGAGGTTTATCAGAACTAGCGGAATTCGCGGCCATGAAAGGCATATCCTTATCTCTGGAAGCAAATTTTCTGCAGGTGAAGGGGGACGCTTCGGGTTACTCCAAAAAAAATGACGTGGTATATCTGAACAATTATAAGATTCTGACAGATTCTCAGAATGAAATCAGATTACTCAGTCCTAATGTGGCCAAACGTAATTTTGAAAGTTTTCTTAATACGGCGAAGAGGTATCCTCTGGCATCGTTGAAGCTGGCGGGTATCGGAGAGATGCTGTATTTCAATTACGGCGAGAAGAACACCATGTCCGCGTTGGAATGTAGACAGTGCTGGACAGATATGCTGGAGCAGACGAAGGAATGCTTCGGCAGGGTAAGCAGTGGGGGAGGAAACGAATATGTACTTTCCCAAGCGGACTGCGTGATGGATATTCCTTATGAGGACTGCGGCTATCAAATGACAACGGAATCTGTACCTTTTTACCAGATTGTCCTGCATGGCTATGTAGATTATAGCGGACAGGCTCTGAATTTATCCAGCGATCCGGAAATGCAGTGCCTGAAATATATCGAGTACGGATATCTTCCTTATTATGAAGTTACCTGGGAGTCATCGGAGCAGCTGATTCACACGGATTATAATCTACTGTTTACTTCACAATATGAAGAATGGAAATCTGCGATACTGAAAAATTATCAGATGATGCAGGAGGCGTTGGGCGATGTACTCAATGAAGAAATTGTCCTGCATGGAAAAGTGAACGACAATGTATACTGTACCGGTTACGCAAACGGCGTCAAAATATATGTAAATTATGGTGAAACGGCTGTCAGTGTAGATGGAGTGCAGGTTGCGGCACGTAGTTATGCAGTTGGAGGAAGGTAGATGAAGAGGAAAAAAAGTTTGACCATACAGAAGCGCAAGACCCGGGAGGCATTCATGTTCTTGGCTCCATGGCTGATAGGTACCTGTCTGTTTTTTATTCTGGCAGTTTTTTCATCCATAAAGCTGAGTTTCAGCGAGATTGCCCAGATTAAAGGTTTTGCTATGAAATGGGTGGGACTGGAAAATTATAAACACATATTTATCTGGGATATTAATTTTGTTCCCATATTGCTGACAGTGGTAAAAGATACCCTGCTCAATACTCCCATTACCCTGGTTTTCTCTCTGGTGATTGCCATATTGATCAACCGCCCCGTATTTGGCAGAGGTTTTTTCAGGACAGCGTTTTTTATTCCGGTATTGCTCGGAAGCGGGTATATTATGAAACAGCTTCTGGGAATCAGTGTCACGGGAGGCGTTGGAGTCGGGATCGTCATTCCCGGAGGGGTGGAAAGTATGTTGGGGCCGGTCATATCATCGGTGGTTCAATCTTTTTTGGACAGGATAACGATAGTTCTTTGGAAATCCGGCGTGCAGATAATTCTGTTTCTTGCGGGGCTTCAGGGAATTTCCACTTCTTATTATGAGGCGGCAAGATGCGATGGGGCGACGGAATGGGAAATGTTCTGGAAAATAACCCTGCCGATGATTTCACCGGTGATTCTCCTGAACTTTATCTATACCATGGTTTCCTATTTCTCTTCTTCGGACAATGCCCTGGTGGAATACATCCTCAATCAGGTGTTCAAAAACACACAGTTTGGAACAGGTGCGGCAATGGGATGGGTCTATTTCCTGTTTACATTTCTATTGTGTGCGGTCGTTTTTGTGATCATGCAAAGGAGGGTTGTCAATGTCGGGGAAAGAGAATAAGTTTCAGCGAAATGGCGATGTAGGAGTATTATTTGGGAAAATAAGGCGATGGGTGATCAGAATATTCTTTTATTTATTATTATTCAGCCTTTCTTTCGTATTCCTGTATCCGTTTATCATCATGATAGTGGATTCCTTTAAATCGGATGCGGATCTTGCGAACATAACTGTAAAATGGATTCCGGAGAAGCTGGTATGGAATAATTATGTGATTGCATTTAAACAGTTAAGCTACCAGATATTTGTGAAGAATTCCTTAGTTATGTCCGTCATCGCAACGATAGGGCATGTACTTTCCTGCTCATTCGTGGGGTATGGATTTGCAAGATACCGTTTCAGGGGAAGGGGAGTATTGTTTGGAATTGTTATTTTATCCATGTTGGTTCCCATTCAGGTACTTATTTTTCCGCTGTATATTCAGTATTCGAAATGGGGATGGCTTGATTCTTACCTGCCGCTTCTTGTGCCGACATTTTTTGGCTATGGACTGAATGGAGCATTCTTTATCTTCCTGTTCAGACAGTTTTTCTCCAGTCTGCCCTATGAGATGGAGGAGGCGGCCAGAATTGACGGGTGCGGGGCGTTGAGAGCATTTTTTAAGATTATGCTTCCAATGTCGAAATCATCCCTTCTGGTAGCGACGGTTCTTTCTTTTGTGTGGCATTGGAATGATTATTTTGAGCCGAATATGTATATTCGGACAATTTCAAAGCAGCTTTTGCCCAGCCGTCTTCCGTTGTTGTATTCTCTGCTGAATTCGGAGGATTCTCTCGAAGCAATGGTGGAAGAGGGAGGATTGATATTTAATGAAGCCATGTTGATGGCGGCGACATTTCTGGTCATTTTACCAGTGTTGATTGTGTATGCATTCCTGCAGAAGAAGTTCATGGAAGGGATAGAACGTTCCGGACTGACGGGTATGTAACATGTGGAATTCAGGTGTGGCATGTGGCGACCACTGAATTATATATTTTTATTCCAGGAGGAGATTTTATGTACAGAAAAACTTTGGCGGCAATATTGACCGCCGCAATGACGGTGACATTATTGGCAGGCTGTGGAAATTCGCAGCCACAGGATTCGGGCGTAGGTACGCAGGAACAGACAAAAGTATCGGAAGAAAGCTCACAGTCGCGACAGAGCGAGAGCCGGACACAGGAGGAACAGCCGGAGAATGACGGGGATGAATTTGTGCAGACCTGGCCGGATGGTCAGAAGATCAGATGGTTTGTGAGGGGCAGTAATACAACGAGTCCTTATTCCCGCTTTAATGATTTGAAAGCAATTCCGATTATTGAAGAAAAATTTCATGTGGATATTGAATTTGTGATCGCAAACGGCTCAAATGATGAAATTGACGCACAATACCTGGCAATGCTGACTAGCGGAGATGTACCGGATGTGGTATGTTATTTACATAATGAGGCTTACCAGGGAAAAGGAGGTATTCCCGGGCTCTACAGCGGAGGCGTCTGTATGGAGCTGAACGACTTAATTGAGAACAATATGCCCAACCTGAAGAAAATTTTCGAGACATATCCGGATGTGGCGAGGGATATGAGAACCGATGACGGAAAATATCTGTATTTTCAGAGGATTAATCCGCTGGAGTCGGATACGGACAAGATGTCGTTAAGCGATGTCGGTCTGGTGATGCGGCAGGACTGGCTGGATAATGTAGGCATGCAGGCGCCTGAGACAATAGACGAATGGTATAATGTACTCAAGGCATTTAAAGATATGGATCCCAATGGAAATGGTATTGCCGATGAAATTCCCTTTGATGCGGCTTCTTCCGGTCTTACTCTCTTTGAAGGTGCATTTGGCATAAGCAAAGGCGCCTATATCGACCCGAAGACGGGAAAGGTCAATTATGGCGCCGTG
>Ga0224740_10329_pt1 | contig 13525 bp, 12 predicted proteins | sample LIM_E_Water_Bulk_FD_161634 | JGI IMG/M metagenome (GOLD analysis project Ga0224740, IMG submission 161634) | Enriched cells from gastrointestinal tract of the lab mouse from Pacific Northwest National Laboratory (PNNL), Richland, Washington... | ecosystem: Host-associated > Mammals > Digestive...
TCTGAATCATTACATAGAGGAGGACTACTAATGAAAAAAACTGTCCTGCTGCTCTTTCTCACCGTACTGTCGGCCTGCATCACTCTCGGCTGCAGTGACGGCTCCAAAAAGCACATTATCGTGCAGGAAAAAAATGAACTGAATACAGACGGCTACCGTCAGGCTTCCGATACGCCGGAAAATGCTGACGACTCTGACGCAGGCAACGGACAATTATCCGATAGCGCCAGTTCAGACAGCGGCAGCTCAGATTCCGTTCACAAAAATGCCCTTGCCAGACGACTGCAGGTTCCGGAATCGAACACGTTTTTCAAGGAGTTTCCAGAGAGTCATCCGCAACTATCCTGCCGGGCTAAAATTGAACTTACAGACACGGATCATGTTTCCGTTTACAAGGTTCGCCAGAAACCATTTGATCAGGCATGGATCGATTGGGTCACACACGTTTTCTTTGGTGACCTGCCTGTTTATGACAGCAATAAATATAGACAGCCCACCAAAGAATGGGCGCGTGAAAAGCTGCGGCGTCTGAAGGCGTTTCAGGCAGAAGGAAACACCGATCCCTATGGTCATATTGCAGCCATGCGGGAAAGCGGCAGCCGAAATCCGGAAGGCATATATAATCTGGAAAAGGATATCGAGCAATGGGAGGCGATTTACAGCAACGCTCCCGAGACTGTTGAGAAAGTCGAGGTTTCCCCCGGCTTTAATGTATCCGAATCTGCGGAAAATGCTGATGGAAATCAATATTTTTCCGGCATCGTTGAAATGGACGGAGATGTGTTTGATTACTATTTCAAAAAGAGCGGCCCCATTGATATGGAAATCCGAATCTTAAGGGATAGCGGCGAAGATCCGGATCATACATGGTTCGGATATGACTGGTATCCGATAGACCTGCCTGCATATTCTGTTTCCCGCAATGGCTATGTTCCATCGCTGGAAAGGGCTGAACAGATTGCAGGAATCTCCCCTTCCGCAGCCGCTGAAATGTGCGACCGCTATATGGAGAAGCTGGGACTCTCTGATTTTTCCGCGAAGCATATAGAGCACAGCCTTAGTTACTGTCAGCCTGAGGACATGCAGGCTGAGCGGATATTTATAGATGCCGGCTACAGGGTCGTATATACACGGGATATCCAGGGATTTCCGGTTACATATGAGATAAGTCCCGGAGGCGCTTACGCTGCAGGCACATACGATCTGTCAAATGCATGGTGCTTCGAAACGGTTGAATTTTATGTCAATCAGAATGGACTGCAAAAAGCAATGCTTCGGAATCTATACGAGATTGAAGAACTGATGTATGATAATATAGAACTGATGGCATTTCCGGAAATCATGGACATCTTCGGACAGACGATGCCGATTCGTTTTTCCGAAAGTTCCGGCAAATATACCATCGACAGGATCACTCTGGGCTATGCAAGAATCTATGATCCAGGCATGGACAGCACCCTCGGGCTCCTTGTGCCTGTTTGGGATTTTTTCGGAAAACATGTGGACAATTACAAGGACGGTGAAACTTCTATCCTGGATATTCCCACCCAGAGTTTCCTGACGATCAATGCCGCTGACGGTACGGTAATCAACCGAAATTACGGATATTAAATCAAACATAAACAAGAGAATTAATATTACAGTGCAGAACAGCCCTCCGCATTTGCCGCGGAGGTTCCGGCTCTGCTCTGAATCATTACATATATTTTTAAAGGAGAACAACCCATGAAACCAACGGACACGCCACTCACAGACCATCCGCAGAACACCCCGCAGGAGACTCCGGTGCCCAATTCCCAGGGCAAACCGCAGGAGCAGACCCAGAACCATTTGGAGAGCCGCTCTCAGGCTGCTTCAAATGCTTCTCAGGAAATCCCGCAGAATCTTTCCCACGAAAGTTTTCTGCACAGTTCGGAAGATTCCGCATCGAATCCTTCCACGGAGCCTCCCAGAAACACCTCCGCAGATTCCGCGCCGACCCATTCCACGGAGTCTCCCCAGAGCACTTCCGCACAGGATTCCCAGCAGCCCCCTGCGCAGGTTTCTTCCCAGGACTCCTCCCAGGAAGCCGCACCTTCTGCCGCGGAACCAGCGAAAACGCTGTTCTACAAAAAAATCGCCGCATGCACCGCAGCCGTCCTCGCTGCCGTACTGTTGCTTACATACCTTGGCGTGTCCATCTACTTCCGAAGCCATTACCTTTTTAACACCACGATCAACGGCCAGGATTTTTCCAGGCAGACCGTGGAGAATGCCCGCGCCTTTTTTGCAGGCCAGGCAGACGCCTATACCTTGAAGATCACAGAAAGCGGCGGCAAGACCGAGGACATCACCGGCAGCGAGATCGATATGTCCTGGAATGACAGCCAGGCTCTGAACCAGATACTAAAAGACCAGAACGCTTTCGCATGGCCGATGGAATATTTCAAAGAAACATCCAAAGAGATCACGTTTGATATCTCCTACGATAAAGCGGCCCTGGAAAAAAAGGTCAGTTCCCTGAAAGCCGTAACCGCGGAACCGATCCAGCCCCAGTCCGCCTACCCGGAATTTGACGGAAACTCCTACGTCATAAAACCGGAAGTATACGGAACCGACCTGGATTCGAAAAAACTGTTAAAGCAGATCCATGAGTCCGTTGCCCGGTTGGATGAAGAGATCGACCTCCAGAAAGAGGGCTTTTACAAAGCCCCGGAATACACCGCCGAATCGCCGAAGCTGAAAGAGCTCTGTCAGACTCTGAACCAATACTGCAAGGCAAGCATCACCTACGAGATGGACATCCCCATCGTGGTAGATAAGACATTGATCTCCACCTGGCTGTCCTATGACGCAGATTTTCACGTCACACTGGACGAGGCCGCGATCCGAAACTGGATGACCGAATTTGGCAGACGTTACGACACCGTGGGCACTACCAGGCCGCTGACCACCCCGGCCGGTAAAGCCACGGAGGTTTCCGGCGGTACCTACGGCTGGATCATCAATGAAGACGTGGAATTTCCCGCTCTGGTAACCAGCATCCGAAACGGCGAGGTCGTGACAAAAGCCCCGGCCTGCGACCAGACCGCTGCCTCCCATGCCCCCCAGGACTGGGGCGGTACATTTTTGGAAGTGGATCTGGCTGCCCAGCATATGTGGTATCTGGAAAACGGCACCGTTGTTTTTGAGTCCGACGTGGTCACCGGAAAAAACAGCACGCCCACCCCTCCCGGAGTATACAATATCCTGGAAAAGCTGTCCCCCACCGTTTTGGTCGGAAATATAGTCCCGGAAACCAATGAGCCGGAATACCGTACACCCGTAGATTTCTGGATGCGCGTCACCTGGAGCGGCATCGGCTTCCACGACGCCACCTGGCAGCCCGCGTTCGGCGGAGACGTCTACCTCTGGAACGGTTCCCACGGCTGTATCAACATGCCCTACTACAATGCACAGGAATTATATTCCATATTGCAGCTCGGGACGCCGGTAGTGGTACATTACTAAATTTTCTGTTATACTGAATAATATGTGAAGGGTTGTGAAACGATATTGAAAACAAAATTGTCAGTCCGATTGTTTTTGTAAGAGTGGTCTCGGAAACACAATAGCGGATGAGCAGGAAAGGGTTGGTTTTCAGAAATGAGAGGGATAAGGGATGGATGATCGTGAGGTCTGAGTGGCCCAGAGAAGATAAAGAATAAAAATGGGCATGGCTTTTAAGCCTGTCAGAAAACAGGCCTGAAAGAATCCAGAAGCAGGAGAGATGATCTATGCCGCTGCCTGCATCTGCTGCTTATAGCGGCCATCCAGATGGATGCAGATGCCAATCATGGTTGTCATGAAAGAATAATGCTCCTTTGTATGTATGAACATACGGTGCAATCCGTAATCATTGAGGATGCGGTTGTTGATGCGTTCCGTGGCGGTGCGCTGTTTATAGATCTTCTTATAGGCATCTGTGCCGCGGGGGACATCCGTGTAGAGCCGGATATCCCATTCGGGCCGGGTCTTGACGACCCTCCCATATTTGGAATCCGTGCAGCTGTTTTTGCATTTGGAGCAGTGCTCCTTCCCATAGGGGCATCGCCACATGAGATAACCGGTGGATTTGTCATACCCATTGGGCCTCATGCGGAGCTTTTCCTGGCATAAGGGTGTTCCGTCTTTGTCAATGGTGATGGTATCAGGGATTGTCTTTGGTCGGCCGCATTTGTCATTCAGGTCGATGAATGCCCGTATGTTCCCGTTTTTGAGGAGCCGGTAGGTAGGGTAATTGTCCATTGCGGAGTCCAGACACATGTTTTCAATGGAAACTGCCGGCATATGTTTTTTCAGTTCATGGAAAGCAGCAAGGAAGCAGACCGAATCATGCCGCCTTGCGCTGGTGAAACGCAGGAGCAGCGGGATGTCTGTCCTAAGTTTGCTGTTATAACAGGATAACTGGAACAAAGTGTAGCCAAAATAGTATTTTTCCAGGTCGCAGTCCCAGCCCCAGGTTGCATCAGGATCGGAGAAATGCCGCAGGTTTTCCGGTGAGCCATCCCTGTGGTGCCCGCGCGGGCAGGCATGGGTATGTACGGCGGTGCCGTCGCCGGAAACGGTAAGGTGTTCCTCTGGAATGAGGCCGCATGCCATGGAAGGCAGGACGGCGGCATGGTAGAAGAACTGCTGTAGGCGTTCCTCGAAGTTAAAAGGGATATCCTTTCCATCCATGAGGCGTTTTTCGATCAATTCGGTGATTTTTGGCTTTGTCTCCTGGGCTTTCTGGTTCTTGCCTTTGGGCTTATCAGGCTTTTTGCGGTTTCGGGAAGCGGGAAGCAGTTTATCCCGGGCGTATAAGGCCGTAGCCGGTGCGGCCCAGAGCCTGTCCATGAAGTCAAAGTAGGAGCCAAGCGGGGGAAGGGAATCCGGCGTACAGCCGATAAGCGCGGCGAGGACGCGGTCACCCCTGAGCCTGTCCACCCAAAGGGTAAGAGAGAGTTTGGCCAGTCCTTCTGAACACAGAAGGAAGAAAAGGATAAAAGATCTCAAAATCTGCGGCTGGTTCTTAGCGGGCCTGCCGGTGGAAGAGTAAAAGGGCAGAAGGAACTCCATGGCCTTATCGGTATCGAAAAGGCGGAGTTTCTGCCATGGTTTCCAAAGCTCCGTATGGAGCCGGCCCCTTTCAGAGGAATCGAAATGGACTTTGGATTCTCTGAGAAAGTGCTTGTAATTTTGCATGGATTGCCAGTGCTTGATCATAGAGTGCACCTCCTTGTAGTTTTTGCGCTGTGCGTGTGGCGCAGATGCTTCTTAACTACAAGGGGCGCGTTTGGTGACTGTCGTCTATGGTCACCAAACGCGCCCGCACATTTTAGAGCATATGTCAAGAGATTTTAGAAAATTTATTGAATTTTTTAGTAACAATTTTTTCCTCAGAGTATGGAGGAAGGGAAAAAAAGAGGAACAAAAAAAGAGCAGAAATTCGGGCTTAAAGAGTTTCCGAGACCGTTCTTGTAAATGAAATGGAGGGGTAAGATGAAAACAGATACAATTATCAAACAGGAAGGTATAAACGCACTGATTTCAAAATTAGGCTACGTTGATGCGGAACGATTTATTGTATTAATATCCAAAGAACCTTTTGATTATACAAAGTGGCGTGAACATTCTTTAGACGAAGGCCTCAGCGTCCGCCAACTCAGCAAAAAGGCCATGTCATATTCTAAAAATATGTAACTCAAACTTCCCACATTAAAAATGGGATTTGCACTTTAAAAAATCAATACTTTAACTCACAAAATAGTAATCAGGCAGCTATGGAACCACTCTCCAATGCTTTTTGCTTGTACTTTGGCAGTCTTTGAGCAGCAGCTGGACGTAAATTCTTCCAGCTGCTGCTCAGTGATATGGAAGTATTCCATAACAGATTCTATAAGTGCATCATAGGAGAGACTCTTTGCCGGAATTGCCTTGTCACCAACGGTTATATCAACAGAAAGCAGATACTTGGAGCGTCCTCTGCGTTTTTTGCAGACACTCCTGATAACTGAGCTGTTTTGACTAGATCGATCATAACTTCTGTTGCTTTTCTCCTGGATTGTTTCCGGCTTTTTGCCTGATTTCTTAAATAATTCCAACTGGTTGAAGGCAGAAGCAGACGGGGCATCAGCGCTCAAACGAAAGAAATCCAAAACTTCACATCAGGTACTGGATGAACCTCGGGAAAAATCATTGACAATGTATATACTATTGTATATACTAGCAGAAAAGGAGATGATTTTATGCAGGCAACAATCCAGAAGTGGGGCAATTCACAGGGAATACGAATTCCGAAAGCCTTTCTTGAAGCACTGGGCATGATAGAAAATGATATTGTAGAATTAAGCCGTGTTGACGATCATATTGTAATTAAGAAAGTAAAAAAGGAAAGCAATCTGACATTAGAACAGATTTTCAAAGACTATGAAGGAGAAAGCACTGTAGAGGAATTTGATTGGGGCGCTCCTGTTGGAAGGGAAGTGTGGTAATGTACATTCCCAAACAGGGAGATATCGTATATTTAGATTTTAGTCCCCAATCCGGGCATGAACAGGCTGGCAGAAGACCCGGAGTCGTAATCAGCAATGAACAATTTTTTTTGAAAACAAAGCTTGCCATCGTCTGCCCGATTACGAACACTAACAATCAATTTCCGCTGCATATCCCATTGGATAGCCGTACAAAAACGACAGGAGTAATCCTGACCGAACACATAAAATGTCTGGATGTGATCAGCAGAAATATCCAGTTTGCGGAAAAAATGCCAAAAGATTTATTAGATAAAATACTGGTATATGTGAATGCATTTTTTTGATTGAGGCAGCCCCATCAAAGGGACTGCCTCAATTTTAGAAAAATATGGACATGATGTAATTCATGGAATGCTTATTCTTTTGGAACATTCTCTGTTCTATTCCCCTTCATCCCGGTCACCGCACCTGCGTCAGTCTCCCCGCATCCATCTCACAGACCGTATCGCAGAGCCGCTCGATCTCCAGCATATTATGAGCCGCAATCAGAATCGTCTTCCCCCGCCCTCTGATCTCATCCAGCAGGACACAGACCTCCTCCGCCCCCCGCTTATCCAGCCCGTTAAATGGTTCATCCAGTATCAGCAGGTCTGGGTTCTCCATGATGGCCTGCGCAATGCCAAGGCGTTCCCGCATTCCAAGGGAATACTGCCCCACCTTCTTCTTCGAATCCGGGTCAAGCCCCACCGTCCGGATCGCCCCGCGCACCTCCTCATCCGTAATCAGACGTTTCAGCGCCGCCAGGCGTTTTAGATTGGCAAATCCGCTCAGCCCCGGCAAAAATCCCGGGCTCTCAATGATCATCCCCACCGATTCCGGGAAATCCGCATCCTTTCCGATCTGCTTTTTGTCCACCCATACTGCCCCGCCGTCCGGCTTCAAAAACCCGCAGATACACTTAAACATGACCGTCTTCCCGGACCCGTTAAACCCCATGATCCCATGGATCTGTCCCCGCTCAAAATGATGCGTGATCCCCTTTAAAACCGTTTCCTCTCCAAATGATTTTGTCAAATCCATCAATCTGACCGCACTTTCCATTGTATACCCCTTTCTTTCCAAATGATTTCAACCCATTCATCCATTCCCAAAATCCGCCAAGCTTCACATCAGATCCAGCCTCCTTTTTACAGCCCCAGGAAAACATCGGAAACAGACTGCACACATTCCAGACAATATCCCGATGCAGAACACATGCCCAAAGTCAAAGTTCTCGCTGCAGCCGCCAAATATCAGCAGCGCTGCCTTACTCGCTGCTTCGCGGAAATAAACCGGATCTGCCCAGCATTTCGGGCTCAGAAAAAACAAGCTCCGGTAATACCGTTCCTGAAATACGGTCAGCACATAAAACGTGACAAACGGAAGCGCATATGCGATATACGGATTTCTTGCCAGTACGGCCGCCGTCCCGCCTGCCCCCGCCCAAAGCACGCCGTTTAAAAATCCTTCTCCCAGGCTGAACAGGATCACTCCGATTATGCCCCCGATTTCACTCCCGTCCGGCGGCGGCGAAAGCCTGTAAAACCTGACAAAAGCCAGCAGCAATACCAGAAGTTCCGAGCAGAATACCATCAGTCCCCCCGGCAGGACGCACTCCCATATCTTTTTCCTGCAGTAGCTCCTCTTCCCGATCCGGCAGCAGGAAAACAGGGCATACCGGCTGCGCAGTTCCATTTCGGCACAGGCGCCTGCTGCCAGCGGGGCGCAGATCGGGACAAACATCATCCCGTTCTTTGCCGTGATACAATACTGGAAAACCTCGATCCAGACTGCCGGCCCTTCCCCTTCCTGTCCGTCAAAAAGTACGGCAAGCTGCCCCATATACTCCCGCCCGCTCAGATAAAATGCCGCGGTAAGCACTGCCAGCCCCGTCCAGAACAACACATTGGCAAACACATTTTTTATTTCTCTCATAAGCGCCTACTCCCCGGTAATAACCCTTCCATCCAGCGCGTTCACCAGATAATATATATTTTGCCAGTCCACGCCGTCTCTTCCCTCCGACACGGTAAAATACCAGACAGGTACAAGCCATGCGTTCTCCGGATTTTCGTAAGCAGGAATATAAGCATATCCCAGAACCGCATCTGTCACCGTGTAGCGGGACAATGTGGTATCACTGTCCGGCTGTTCATATGAGGAATACCGGTAGAACACCTGGTCCGCCAGCTTTTTCTGAATCTTTTCAAATGAAAGCAGCTCCGTATTTTCCGTCACCGTATTTGCCTCCTCCATCATTCCTTCCCACACAAACCCTTTGACGCCGCTTTCTGTCACTGTAATGGTGATCGTTTCCACCGGGAAAGGCGGAGAATACATATCATCCGTCGTTTCCGAAACCGAACTGCTTCCCGCTGTCACATTGAGTCCTCCGATCTCCCGTGAAAATGTATAGCTGTATCCGAACTCCGCTTTCGCCGGGTCAGCGATCCAGAACACGTCTAAAGCATTGCCGGCCATCACCTCGCCTTTCGGATAATCCGCATCCGAGAACCACAGTACACGCTCCTTTGCCCCGGCGCTCATACCGTCAATTTCCAGATCCGCAAGCACCTGTCTCGCCTGTTCTTCCCCTGCGTCCCGGTCAAATGCCCCCTGTTCATAGCAAGCCTCATACAACGCCATCCGCTCCTCTAAAGCCTGGGTAAATGCATTCTCCTGCTGATCGTTATAATCAAAAAACATCCTTGCCGATTCCACCGCGGAATATTCCATCACACGGGCGCCCTGCATCCACTCAAACGAACTGCTGTTTCGCACCTTCGGCTCATACCTCTCCGCCTGGATATGCGCCTCCCTTTCCTCTCCCACATCCGCTTCAAACCAGATCCTCTCCTCCCGGTTTTCATATATCTCATAGTCTTTCGCTGCTTCCTGCGCCTGATCTGCAAATCCTTCTGAAAATTTCACCTCCGCCTTTTCCGGTGTGCCGTTTGTCTCCGGAGCAATGTCCACCGCGGCCTCCATCCGCTGTCTTGTTTTTAATGGATTCACCCAGGAATAGCCGCTGCCGTAGAGCCCCTGTTTTTCATCCACTCTGGATATCACATTCCGAAACACCTGTTTTGTATATGGCTGAGGCACATACAATTCCTTTCCATCCGAAAAATAATCCACCAGCCTTTCCAGCTCCTCCTGCCCAAACACATGATTCCTCACTTCGATCACAGGCAGGTTTCCGATTTTCATTTTTCCAAATTCCAGATCCGCACTGATCGTCACCCTGTCCTCACCTTTCAGCTCTTCCATCTGCCAGTGCTCCGGAATATCCGTGTCCCGGATTTCCCCGCTTTCCAAAGCCCCCGCGATCACATCCTCACTCAGTCCTTCGGCCTTACTCACTACCGCACTCTCCTCCGGTGTTTTCCGGCAGCCTGTCATAAGAAATGTGCTGAGCAGCAGCAATGACACGATTCTCCTAAATGATATCATTTTCCCAAATAACCTGGTTTTCCCACAGCTTCTCATACATCCACCCTCCCATTTGTAACCTCACTCATCCACCTGCATAAACGAGAAATCATAATTTCGCATTTTCCTCCCCGCCAGAAATACCAACACCACGATCAGCGCCAAAAAGATCCCCGCGCTCACCTGCACCCTGGGCAGATAATCGTATCCGAAATTATGCATCGGAAACGTGGCGTGGTTCAAAGGCGACAGCCACCCGCACAGCACATTTGCCCGGTACGCCAGATTCCCTGTAAAATGAAACAGCCTCTGGAAAATCTGCGGATTCAGGAGCAGTCCGTACAGATTCACCGCAAATGCCCCCAGCACGCCTGCCGCGCTTCCCGCGTACAGGTTCAAAGCCAGCATCAGCACCGCAATAAACAGGGAGTATAGCAGCATCAGCAAAAATACAACCGCGGCGCATTGGTACGGCGTGGAGATCTCCATGGTCTTGATGGAAACCGGCACCGTAATCCCCTCTCCCCCTCCGTATCCCAGCATAGCCGCCGTCTCGCTCCATACATTTCCCAGAAAGGAAAAGGGCGCTCCCATGATCCCCTGGACGGCCAGCAGAAAAAGATTGTAGACCGCCGTTGTGAGAACCACATAGATCACCTGCCCCGCCAGCCAGATGCTCCGCCTTGTCCGTACCAGCCAGTAGGGCGTCGCCTGGCTCACAAAAGGCATATCCGCAAACAGCAGTACCAGCAGAAGAGACGAGAGCATCACCGAAGCTGCGTCCCCATAGGTCCAGATAAACGGCTCCAGGATCTGCAGCACCGTTTCATACCGCACCGCATGGGAAAGCACCTGGTCTGAGAGCATCAGGCAGAGCACCAGAGCCATAACAAATGTCATCGCGATCCGGGGGCTCTTCCTCCATTCGCAAAAGTTCTGCCCCGCAATCTGAAAAGCCTGTCTTATATCACGCATCATCCAACCTCCTTTTCAATGCCCGGATAAACAGAAAGCCGGTCAGAGCGCAGAGCGCCAGCAGGATCAATATGCAGATCAGGTCGTTGAAATAGACCGGCGCCATCCAGTATCTGGGATTCAGAAATAAAAACCTGCGGAAGTATCTCTCCTGAAATACGCTCAGCACGTAATACAGGACAAACGGTACTGCATACGCCAGATACCGGCTGCGGGTCACAATTGCGGCAAATCCGCCTACCATCGCCCACAAGGCTCCGTTTAAAAACCCTCTCGGGAAGCTCACAAGTACCTGCAGCAGTACCGTTGAAAATGCCGGCCCTCCCCCGCCCAATACCGGAATATCCCCGAAAACAAGGACGCTGATCCCCAGCATCAACAGCATGGAGACGCTGAGCATCAGCCCGCCGGAGAGGATCAGTCCTGCCGCCTTCCCCGCAAGGTATTGTTTTTTCCCCGTCCGCACGCAGCTAAACAGGGCAAATCTGCTGTGAAGCTCCTGCTCCGCCTCCCCGCCTGCCGTAAACGTAACGGCGATGGGAACAAAGAGAAGCGTATGTTCTCCGCCGGAGCAAAAGGAATACGCCAGAAACCACCCCGGCCCTTCCCTGGAACCGCCTGAATCCAGCAGGAACTGCAGGTGTGTCTGTTCCGACACCAGCGCGGCAGCCAGAATCAGCAGCACCCCCGCCCAAAAACGCAGGTTCAGGATATGGTTTTTCAATTCAGCCTTTAACATATACCTCATTCCCTTCTTGTCCGGCCGTTCCATGTTCCTGCTTAGTTGCTCCATTTTCCTGTCCGGCCGTTCTATTTTCCTGCTTCGCTTCTCCATTATGCTGTCCGGCCGTTCTATTTTCCTGCCCCGCCGCTCCGTTATGCTGTCCGGCCGTTCCATATCCCTGCTCAGTTGCTCCATTTTCCCGTCCGATAGTTTCATTCTGCAATGGCCCCTCCATCCATCCCGTTGATTGTAACCTGAAAGCCTGCAAAGTCCCGGATGTCCCCATCCAGTCCCGAGCCCTCCATCACCTCGAAGTTCCAGGCCGGAACCAGCCAGGCATTCTCCGGCTTATCAAAGGCAGTCACATAAGTGTACCTCAGCTTAGCAGAGGTCACCTGGAATCGGAAATTGGTTTTATCTTCTTCCGGCTGTCCCTTGCCCAGGTAGTAATAATAGATCTGCTCAAACAGCCGTTCCTGTATGCTGTCAAATGGAAGCAGCTTCACATGTTCCGCGATGACCGCCTCCTCCTCACACATTCCCGTCCAGGAAAACGCTTTCACCCCTTCCTCCGTGACCGTAATCGACACGGTTTCTACCGGGAATGGAGAGGTATAACTGTCCGCGACCTCCTCTGCGGCTGACCCGCCGGCCCGTTCCGCGGAAATCCCTCCGTATGCGCGGGTAAACACATACCGATATGCGGCCCTCGCCTCCTCCGGTTTTGCCTGCCAGAAAAAATCCCCCGGCTCTGCGTATCTCACATCCGGCATTTCCTCCTCCGGAAACCACAGTGTCCGGTCTGCCGACAGAAGCTCCATCTCCGGCACACCCAGGTCTTTCATGACCTGTTCCGCCTGTTTCTGCCCCTCTTCCGCGGAAAATGCCTCCTGCTCCAGGGCATCCTGGTATTGCCCCAGCAAATCCCGAAACTGCTCCTGATATCCGCTGGTATCCGTAATAAACTCATTCATTGCCGCATACCGCTGGATTTCTTCCAGATCATAACGTTCTGTTCCGGTTATCCAGGTAAACCTGCTGCAGTTGGCGATCTTTGGATCATAACATTCCGCCTCGATATGCGACAGCCTGCCCTTCCCCACATCCGCCGCAAAAAAAGCTTCCGCATCTGGAATCTGCTCCTTCTCCACGCCCAGCTTATAAGCCCAGCTATTGGCCGCCTCCCCGGCCGCGTCCGCTGTTTTCTTCTGAAATTTCACTTCCGCCGTTTCATCCCGGCCAGGTTTCTCCGGCGCAAGACGGACAGCCTCCTCCAAACTGCTTTTCTTTTCAAGAAATGACCCCAGTACAGGGTTCGCATAGACCCCTTCCTTTTGGTCAATCCGATCCTTCACATTCTGGAACACTTCCTTTGTATCAGCCTGGGGCACATAAAGCTCCTCCCCATTTGCAAAATACGCCGTAAACTTTTCCAGTTCCTTCTGGGTCATCGAATGGTTTTTCATTTCCACTACCGGCAGATTTCCCGTTTCCAGCTTTCCCATCTCCAGATCCGCCAGAATCGTTACCCTGTCATTGCTCTTCTTCTCCGACACACTCCAGTGCCCCGGTAGGTCAACCTCCTGCAGTTCCCCCGGCTCCAGAGGTTCGGCCATAAGCTCCCCGCTCAGGCCCTCCGCTTTACTGGCCACAGAGCTTTTCTCCGGCGTCTTCCTGCACCCGCACAAAACGAATGCAGCCAAAATCAGCGTGCCGAAAATGCAAATCGTTTTTTTCTTCATTTTTCCTCCTCCTCGTATACCCAAGGGCATCCCATCATGGCCATTCGGCCGTTTCATAAGGTGTATCATTTTTTTCGATAATACTTTACACTACCATCCTACATCTGCCATGCGATCAGCCCTCCGTCCAGGGCATT
>Ga0224740_10331_pt1 | contig 13484 bp, 10 predicted proteins | sample LIM_E_Water_Bulk_FD_161634 | JGI IMG/M metagenome (GOLD analysis project Ga0224740, IMG submission 161634) | Enriched cells from gastrointestinal tract of the lab mouse from Pacific Northwest National Laboratory (PNNL), Richland, Washington... | ecosystem: Host-associated > Mammals > Digestive...
CACATACTGATGGAAATCCTTCAGCTGATGCTCCAGGATCTTGCTGTTGCAGGCCTCATACATGATATCATGGAACCGGTTGTCCAGTTCCGCCAGTTGATCCAGATGGCCCTTCTGGGCATGGAACTTGGACAGGTAGATATTCTCCTCCATCTCCTCCATTTGTTCCCGGGTAATATGTTCCGTGGCCCACCGGGCGCAGAGCCCTTCCAGCAGAGAACGGATCATATAAATATCCTTTACATCCTTTTCCGTAATGCCGGTCACATAAGCCCCCTTATTGGGAATAATCTGGATCAGCCCCTCCAGTTCCAACTGCCGGAAAGCCTCCCGGACCGGAGTGCGGCTGACGCCCAGTTCCTCACCGATGGCCACTTCCTTCAGTTCCTCATTCTCCTCGTATTTACCGCTCAGAATATCTTCCCTGAGTTTGTGGAATACTCTGCCCCGCAGGGAGTACTTGTCCGTAACTTCCTGCTTCACATCATAATGACTGCTCATCTCCGCCTCCAATGGTATAACCTTTTTCCCCGCAGATCCGCTCCAGGCAAGCCACGATCTCTTCGTCCGTCAGCACCGTCACCCGGCCCCCTGCGTATTCCTGATCCACCCAGGCCTTGATCTCTCTGACCAAAGGGGAATTCTTCTCCACCTGCCGGTCCTCCCTGAGTTTATAATAGGTATTGATCCAATGGGCAATGCCCGCCAGACCGGATGTGTTGGAGATTGCGCACAGCACGGGCCTGTTCAGGAATTTTTCCGTGTCAAAGATATTGTATATCTCCTCATTTTTCAGCAGCCCGTCCGCATGGATGCCAGCCCTGGTCACATTGAAATTCTTGCCTACAAAAGGAGTTCTGGGAGGAATCTGATAGCCAATTTCCTTCTCATAATATTCTGCCAGTTCCGTAATCACCGTAGTGTCCATGCCGTTCAAATCGCCCTTCAGCTGTGCATACTCAAACACCATGGCCTCCAGCGGTGTATTGCCTGTCCTCTCTCCGATGCCGAACAGGGAAGTGTTGATGCCGGAGCAGCCGTAAAGCCAGGCCGTGGTAGAATTGGCCACCGCCTTGTAAAAATCATTGTGTCCATGCCACTCAATCAGTTCATGAGGCACTCCTGCATGGGTATGTATGGCATAGATGATGCCCTGCACGCTCCTGGGTATCACGGCGCCGGGATAGTTGACGCCATATCCCATGGTATCGCAGGCCCTGACCTTGATGGGAATCTGATATTCCTTCATCAGTTTCATCAGTTCCAGGCAGAAAGGCACCACATAGCCGTAGATATCCGCCCTGGTGATATCTTCCAGATGACATCTGGGGCTGATCCCCTCCTCCAGGCAGTCCCGGATCACGCTGAGATAATGATCCATGGCCTGTCTTCTGGTCATCTTCAGCTTCAGGAAGATATGGTAGTCCGAGCAGGACACCAGAATCCCGGTCTCCTTCATGCCGATCTCCTTTACCAGCTTAAAATCCTCCTTGCTGGCCCGGATCCAGCTTGTGACCTCCGGGAACTGATACCCTCTCTCCATACATTTATAGACCGCATCCCTGTCCTTCTTGCTGTACAGAAAGAACTCACTGGCACGCACCATGCCGTTTGGACCGCCCAATTGATGCAGATAGTCATAGATGGTCACAATCTGCTCCGTGGTGTAGGGAGCCCTGGACTGCTGGCCATCCCGGAAAGTGGTGTCTGTGATCCAGATTTCCCTGGGCATATTATGGGGCACGATTCTGTCATTAAACGGTATCTTGGGAATCTCCGAATAGGGGAACATATTACGGAATACATTGGGCTTCTCCACATCGTCCAATATATACATATGCTCTTCAATTTCCAGCAGATTATTGTGCTGGTTCATGGTCACCGGCCGACTCTGGAAGGCTTCGTTGTCTCTCATGATCTCTCCTCCTGCTACAAATGCCGCGAAGTCTCTCCCCGGGCGCGGGGAGGCTGTCTACTCCGCAGTTTTTCCGTGCGCATATGTACATGTGCCTGGGCGCAAAACTTTCAGAACGCGGCTCTATTCGGCAGCTTGCCCGTTCCTATGTGTACATTTGCCCTCCGGCACATGGGATTGTCCTCACGGCCCACTGTCTCATGCGATTCAGACATACCTCCGCAGATGATTCTGGCCGGGACTTTCATATACACCTCTTGTATAAGAGTATACAATTATACCGTGAATGTCAATGCTTTTTTTGCTTTTGCTCCCTATCTGCTTTCCCCGGGGCCTTCCAGCAGACCGCTCAGATTCACCATGCCCCACCCCGCTGATGTCAAATTAGTGTTATGAACTTAAGTAACTACCTCCCTTTCACTCTGAATAATCCCACTCAATCTCCATTCGCTTTCCCTTATATACCGTCACCTTTTTTATGAATGCATCCACCACCTCCTGCGTCAATTCCTCCAAATGTAAATAGTGGATGATCTGTTTCATATCCTGAATCACTTTCCCCGCCTCTTCTTCCCCCCTGTCCTGTTCCGTCTCCACTGCTTTTATCTTACCCGCCAATTCCTCCATCTGCCCGTCCAACTGATCGGCCCTGCAGCGGTATTCCCGGGCATCCATCTGTCCATCCGCATAGTTTTCGTACAGAGAATCCTTTTCTTTCTGCATACCATGGTACTGTTTCCTGTACTCCCTGGCTTTTCCGGCCAATTCCTCCAGTATCCGTTTCTGAAACTGCTCCAGATCCCCCCGCTGCCTCAGCAGGTCTCCCCTATGTATCAGTTCTTTCGTTAACAGTGTAAGAACCATTTCCTCCAATATGGACGCATTCATATAGGTGCAGCACTCAGGTATCTGCAAAAACGCATGTTGATCACACCAAAAATGTTGTGGATGTTTTCTCTGTCTTGGTTTATACCTCAAAGCGTATCCGCACCCGCCACAATATATTTTCCCTGTCAGCGGATGCTTTTCCCGCTTTCTTTTTGTGGAGCAGCCCAGAGCCTTCTTTGCCGCACGGGCAAACATCTCCGATGTCACCAACGGTTCATGGTGGTTTTCAATCACTTTCCATTCACTTTTGGGAACCGCGATCCTGTCCTTACTGCCAACGGACTTGCGGATGGTCTTTCCGTAGGCCATTTCCCCAATGTAGAAACGATTGTCCAAAATTCTGCGGACAGCATTCATGCTCCAGATATGTTTTCCCTTTGAGGGCTTTTTATCCGGGGAACGCAGTTGGCGCGCCGTGGGAATCTGCTGTGCGTAAAGTTTCTTTACAATCTGTGCGGTACTCATGCCTTCCGCCGCCAGAGAGAAGATATAGCGGACGATCTCTGCCTCTCTTTTATTGACGATCACCTTATTTTTCACTTCTCTGCTTTTTTCGTATCCCAAGGGAACCTGCCCAAATACATATTCCCCGTCGGCACATTTGCTGTCGAAGGATGCTTTTACTTTGACGGACACGTCCTTGCTGTACAGGTCATAGAGCAAGGTCTTGAATGCCAGATCCAAAGTAATTGCTGCGCCGCCATGCTCCCTGCTGTCATATCCGTCGTTGATCGCTATGAAGTCCACTCCCATAAAGGGAAATATTTGATTCAAATATGTTCCCATCTCTATATAATCTCTGGAAAAACGGGACATATCTTTCACCAGAATACAGCCGATCCGATTCTGCCTGACCTGTTTCAGCATTTCCTGCATCCCAGGCCGCTCCATGTTGGTTCCGGTAAAACCATCGTCGCAAAATTCAATCACTTCACTGTCCGCCAGCCTGGTGTCGCGGCCTATGTATTCCAGCAGATATTTTCTCTGGCTGCTGATGCTGTTGCTCTCCTCCCGTCCTCTTTGCCTCATTTCCGGCTGGGCATCCTCCTGAGAGATCCGCAGGTAAATGGCTGTTCTGTGCTTTTCCCTCATGTCACTTCACCTCCTTAGTCCAGACATCACCGTAAGGCAGTACGACTTCCATCCGCTTTCCCGGATAGACATATATCTTCTTGATCAATATCTCCATCAGATCTTTCGTCAATCGTTTTTGGGGGTTCGGCTTGAAAAAGATACGCACTGCCTTTAAGTATGCTTCCCCCCTCTGTTTTAGATTCTTTGCCCTTTCCTGATACTGTTCTTTCTGCTTTTCTAATTCCATAAGGCGCTGGTCTTTCCAGAGCCGGCAGCGGCCATATTCTTCCTGGAGCAGTTTTCCCATGCGGTATGCCATATACTTCTCACCCTCTTCCTCTGAAAGCGCCAAAAGCTGCCTGTCCGTCTGCCGCAGTTTCTGCTCCAGTTCCTGTTGTTTCTGCCGCACCAGAGCCTGCCCCTGCTCCACATATTCTTTTTGCTGTTTTAACCAGGTGGTAAACTCCGTCTGAAACAGGACAGACAGAATATTCGTCAGTTCTGTCTTGGAAATTCTGTTCGTAAGCGTACCGTGCTCTCTTTTTGTGCCGATACTATTCAGACAAAAATACCCCTCTCTGCGTTCCCTCCTGCCGTCCACATATTCCTTAACATGGCTGTTTCTGGTCATCTTCCTGCCGCATACGCCGCAGTAAAGCACCTTGTCAAATATATTTTCTTCGATCGGGCAGCCTTTTGTGGGATGCCCGTGGCTGTTTGTGCGTTCCTGTATTCTGCGACAGATATTTTGGGCTTGTTCGAATAATTTCAGGTCAATCAATGGCTCATGGGCGTTCTCTCTTTTTACCCATTCTTCTTTCGGTTTGCGGATACGGTTTTCTTCCTTTCTGGCCGTAAGGGAAGTTTTGCCCTGCACCAAGGCGCCGATATAGGTCTCGCTTTTTATGATTCGTTCCACGGCTCCCCTGTTCCAGCCTCTGTACTCTGCCCCTGGCGGGCAGTATACTTCTCCGCTTTTCCTATATGCGGACGGCGGATTGATCCTTCTTTTATTCAGCCAGTCCGCCACGGCTTGACAATTTTCCGTCTCCACAAACAGCTCATATATTAAACGGACAATCTCTGCCGTGTTCCCGTCAGGACAGAGTTTCCTGACCCGCCCCTCCTGATAGGCCTCGTAGCCGTAGGGCGGCGGGCCTCCCACATAGGCCCCCTCCTCCCTGCGCTGTCTCAGAGACAGCTTTGCCCTGGCGGAAAAGTCTTTGGCGTACATGTCATTTACCAGATTTTTTATCTCGGATGCCATCTGCCCTGCGTTGCCGCCGTTTGTGCCTGTGTCGTACCCGTCCGCGACCGCAATGAATCGGACGCCCAAAAACGGGAATATTTTTTCTATGTAGTTTCCGGCCTCCAGATAGTTCCTGCCAAATCTGGACAGATCCTTTACGATCACACAGTTAATCTCACCCAGCCGCACATCCTGCATCAGTTGCTTAAAAGCGACACGGTCGAAGTTCGTCCCTGTTTTTCCCAGATCGGTATAACGACCAACGATTTCTATCTTATCTCTGTGGTTCCGATTCCAGTCCTCCGCATATTTCTCCGCGATCTCGATCTGCATTTCCGCGGATTCGTTCTTTTTCATGTCCCGATCTGTGGACAGTCTGGCATAGACACCCGCCTTATACAGCTTGGTTCCCTGCTGTTTTTGTCGGCCTGCTCTCTGGACTGCAGCTGCTGCGCTGTCTGGGGCATGGACACGCTTTGATGTTCTCCCCATATCACGCCCTCCTTTCCATTCCGAAAGACGCATTTTGCGTCTCATTCCCGGTAGGGATAAATGTCCCAGAGGGATCGGAAGCAGCCTTTTCGTTATAGTCCGCCATGGCCCGGTACGGGTCGGTGAAGTAGAATTCCATCTCCACCCGCTTTCCCTCATAGACCCGGATCCTTTTGACAAGGCTGGCAAGGGTATGGCGGTCGATCTCCTTTAATTCCAGGGAGTTTTTAAAGGATGCCAGCCGTCCCGCGCTGCGCAGGCCGAATATAAACGACTCCCGGACAAGCCGCTCCTGGTTTTCTTCCGCCGCTGACAGCTTTTCTGCCTTTCTTTGAAACGCACTGCGGAGCCGGTCAAATTCCCCCTTGGTGATAACCCCTGTGCGCAGATCCTCATACAGTCCCGCGCACAGGCTGTAGTATTTATCCTTCTCTTGTTTGAGACGGGCAATTTCCCTATTATAATAGACGACTGCCTGCAAGTTCGCCTCACATTCCTTTGCCTGTGCGTACAGCCGCCCCTGTTCCAGAAAGACATTAACATATCGGCGGATGGCAGTTTCAGCCAATTCCTTCAACACCGCCTCCAGGGTACTGTGGCGGCTGCATCCTTCTCCACGGTTCTTTGTGGAGCAGATATAGTATACCTTTTCTGTCCCCTTATAGCGGTTGACCCGCCTTACCATCTGCTCTCTGCAATCCCCGCAGAAGAGCAGCCCCATAAAGGGGCTTAACTCTTTCCTCGCCGGGCTGATGCGCCCGTCTGCTTTAAGGAGGTTCTGCACAATGGCAAAATCGTCCGAGGAGACAATGGCCTCATGGGTGTTTTCCACCCTTACCCATTCCTCTCTCGGTTTTTCCACGCATTTCTTTATCTTGTAATTGATCCGCTCCGTCTTTCCCTGTACCAGATGGCCCAGGTAAATCTCGTTGGTCAATATCCTCTTGACCGCCGTATCGCTCCACTTCGAACTGTTTCCCCCTGAAAATCCACCCCGGTAGTTAAGTCCCAGGGATTTCTTATATTCCCTTGGGGACAGGATGCAAAAGGCATTCAATTTTTCCGCAATGGCGGAAGCCGCCATTCCTTCAATCTTCCAGGCAAAAATTCTCCGCACGATCCCGGCGGCATAGTCGTCCACCAGCAGCTTATTTCTATTCTCCGGTGATTTTTGGTAGCCATATACGGCGAAAGCGGCCAGGCATTCCCCATTCCCCCGCTTGACCGCAAGCTGGCTCTTGACCTTAACGGAAATATCCCGGCAGTAGCTGTCGTTTATGAAATTTTTAACCGGCAGCACAATGTTCCGCTCTCCGGCATCGGCCGAAAAACTGTCATAGTGATCGGTAAGCGCAATAAATCGCACTCCAAGGGCCGGAAATACCCGTTCCAGATATCTTCCGGTCTCGATGTAATCCCGCCCGAAACGGGACAGGTCTTTCACAATGACGCAATTCACCCTGCCCGCCTCAATGTCTCTCATCATCCTTTTAAATTCTGGTCTGTTGAAATCGCTGCCGGAATAATTGTCATCCGCATAGCAGTCAAAGAGTTCCATATCCATCTGCCCTTCGATAAAAGAGCGGATCAGCTCTCTCTGACTGCCGATGCTGTTGCTCTCAGCTTTGAATGTGCCATCTTTTTTCTCTGCCGTTCCGAAAGCAGCGATGGTTCCCACTTCGCTGTCCTCCCTGGAAAGGCGAAGATACATGGCTGCAAGGAACGGTTTTTGTTGCCCTGTTTCTTTCATGCTGTCACTCCTGACTTATATTCTGGTGATGGCAACAAGCCTCTTTTATGGCTTTTGAAAGCCTTATGAAAATGTTCTATAGGTATATTTCCGACATTCTCCGCAGATATTCCGCCATTTTATCATCTATCGTAGCTCCGCCTTCCTGGAATCGGACTTTTACCACATAGTCCCCGATTCGGTTCACATAGACATTCTTTGTCTGTCTGGCAAAAGCATCCAGCTTTTTCTCCACCGGCTGTGAAGTGTCGATTTCTATATCCCGCAGGTCGGTGAGTTCAGAAATCTCCACAGTTCGAATATCCACCTCCGCCATTCCTGTAAGGATTTCCTTCGACAGTTTCAAGGCCATCTCCCCTTTCCTGATATACCTGATCTATAAGCGCAGCCCCGCGCCGTTCTGGTTCTTTTCGCGGTTGCATGCTATCATATACTCATTCTATTCGTCTGTTGGATTGTCCCATGACTACTCACATATCTTAGCGCATATTTGAAAAATCATTACCGCCATCTGGCAGAAAGCATTTTTTAAACATAAAAATAAGCAGGAACCGCCTCTGGTATAGGAGTCAGCTTCCTGCTTGGGAACGATTTTCCTGGATTTAAAAGAAATTGCTGTGATTCTACTTATTCTCACTAATATATACGCTTGCACGATTTTGAATTATTTTCGCAACATCGTCCACATTTCGATCATTGTTAAACAGATATTCGGCTTCTTCCAGTAAGATGCCTTTCAGTTCTTGATCATCTGCTGTGTTATACTCAATTTTATTAATAATTGTTTTCAGCATTTCGGCATCTTCCGCAGTTATTTCATAAATATTTTCAGGATCTTCCCCCTCAAAACGTATGGCGTCTTTCGCTACTTTTTCACCGTTTGCGTCATATTCTGTTCTCATGGCGGCCTCTATTTTTTTTTCCAGAGAGCTGATCCGAACAGGCAATCCCCTTTTTATATTGTCCTGAAATTCTTCATCAAGCAGGCTCTTTAAAAATTCCCAAGACTTCTCTTTATTTTGGCTGGATGCACTGATCCCGATCGCAAGATTTGTAATTTCCGCCATATTTCCTCCCCCCTCATCAAACGGATATCCTATATATGTGGGTGTACTTCCAAAAAGCATTCTTACATAAGCGGTCCCATAGACATTATTAATGGATACCGGATACAAAAGGGCACGTCCTTCTGTAAAAAACGCTTTTGCCGAGTAATCATTATCTATATTTAAATTCAGAGGAAATCTATTGGAAAACCGCAAAAGTTCTTTAAAACTTTCACTGTCAAAATCACAGGTGCCAGTTCCCCAGTCAATATAATTTTCCAGGCTGCCAAAACATATCATTCCAAATACAGCCAGCTTGGTTTCCCCCGGAAAAAGAATACTCCCCTCATCCAACATATCGTAAGCATCTACCAACTGATTAATATTCATACGATCCAAGCCGGCCAAAGCCGCATGATCCGTGGCATAGGAGTCTATTGTATAATTGGGTACAAGAACAAACAAACTGTCATCTATTTCAAAGGCTTCCCAAATATTACATTGAAAATTATGCCGGTCAAGCATTTTATCCTTTTGCATGAAAGGATATAAATCAATCATTATTCCGCAGGACGCGTCAAGCGGTGAATATCGATTTCCAAAGTCCACCATATCAGGACCTTTTCCGGCACTGATCTCAATTTTTATTTGATTGAGGGCGTCATACAGATCAGGGTAATTATCCAGATAATTAACGATCTCTATTTTCACATCCGAATGATTCTCATTATACCGATCCACCCATTGACATAAACTGGAGGATTTCCCTTGAAAAGTCGCCAGCTTCAAGATATCTGCCTCTGCTTCCGCAGACGGCTTTGTGCCGCATCCGGCAAGCAAAAAGCATAGCATTGTTACGCCCCATAAAAACTGCTTTTTCATCTTTCCCAATCTCCTTATTCGCCCGCCGGAATATATTTTAAATGGACCTCATTTTCGGTTCTCTCTAACAGAAGCAGCCTTCCGTCAGTCAAAAATGTAAGAGGCCAGAAATATGTATCTTGGGGGATATTCAGATCCGGTATCGTCTTGCGGTTTTCAAGGATTCCTTTTTCATTATCATAAGCCCAGATTCCGCTATATGGGCTAAATAATAGAAAATCTGTATCCGTGCCCATGGACATTTCACTGAATGTTTCGTTTCCAGGAAACGCAAAGGAGGATTCTTCTTTTTTTATAGAACAAGTTTCCATATTAAGCGCGCCTATTTTCAATGTGTCGCTCTGATCACCGTAAACAAGATAAATGAAACCATCCCTTCCTGCTTCGGCTTCATAGATCCATCTGATTTCCAGCGATTCAGGTGAAAAGCTGTGCATAAGTCCCCCTTCGCTGTCTATAATGATCCCATTTCGATTCATCATCCATTGAAAATAATAATTGCCTTCTTTATCAATCAGAAACCAAAGCGGCACCTGTTTTGTTTCAATGTGCGAAGAAATATCAATCTCTTTGTCAATCTGACCGCTTTCATCAAGGCGCCAGATAAACCACTCATCGCCATCGGAATCCGCCGCCAGCAAATGAATCCTCCCATAGGGATCCATGGCAACATGGCAGATATCCATTTCTTTCGGGTTGTCAATATATACCCTGGAATGTTCATCTGCGCCCATTGGCATGACATATAAATCAGGTTCACCATATGCAAGATATATTTTTTCCCCATCAGACGCGCAGCGATGCATCGCTCTCAACAGGTCAATCTCATCATTACCATTATAGCGAATATATTCTTCTTTCATATTTACAGCAGTTTCCAATGCATCCTCTTCTTCATCCTCTTCCGTTTCTGCCATGTTTTCGGAATAATTTATATCGTTTTCCTCAGTAACGCGATTGTCAGCTGCTTCCGATAAAGGGCCGCTACCGTATTCTTGTCCACAACCGGATAGAAAACATACGCCAATAAAAGATAAAATCAGTACTTTCCTTTTGAAAATCCGCTTTCTCAAACCCATCTTATACCTCCGCTCAAAAGAAAAATACATATTCTATTCTCTCCAAACTATACCGGGAGAATAGAATATGTATTAAAACCCAATCTTTAGGATTCCGACTCCCAATCATGAATAAAATAAGACCATTCCATCCAGCCTACCGTCTGATTCTTTTCTCTCCTTAAATAGACCCACGCCGGGTAATCATGATCGATTTCATCGCTCAATGTTATTTTTTCGCCCCTGTACATTAATCCTAAGACAACTCCATTTAAACCCGGTGTTTCTCTTAGGCGCACACCGTCTCCATTGACTAATCCCGGTTGTACAAAGGCTGCATATGCAACTAATGGTGTTGTTAAATGATAGCCGTCAGAACCAGAGCAAAAGCATTAATCGTATTTATCTTGATTCTTTTCATCAATTTTCTTTTCATCATTCTTATACCTCCTTTGCACTTCAGCACACACTCTGTTATCACTGCCAAAAATTTACTTCACTGTTTCTATTCCACTGGATTCCCCTCCTCCCTTTTGGCTGCTTTTCTGTAACATACAAATCTTAACGATTCAATATGTTATAAATACCAAAACCGCTTATTACACGTCAAGACTCTTCTCGATAATTATATCACACGGATTTTATTTACAAAACCTGTATTTCATCGACAAATATTGACACTATTTTTAAATTTGCTGATTTTCCTGCAACTTGACACTATAATACCACTCTCCCCCTGCTGATTCCAGGGAGCCCCCAGATCCCGGGCCGAATAGATCAGTCGTTCACGCACCCGGTCATTGGACAGATAGGGCTCTTTTTGTAACAGTAGGGCAGCACATCCCGTTACAATGGGGGTTGCCATGGATGTTCCGCTCTTGACCGTATAGTATTCCGGACGTCTTCCCTTCTGCCAGTAGGCATTACAGGACATGATATCCGTTCCCGGCGCCACCAGGTCCGGCTTGCGGATGCGGCTTCCCTCCTGTCCCCGTCCGGAGTACAGACTGCAGCTGCCGGGATCTCCCCGCCGATAGCTTCCGTCGTGACAGCCCACCATAATTACCCTTTCCCCGGTACCGATGGCAGAGAGCGTGTTTTCTCCCGGCCCTTTATTGCCCGCCGCGCAGACCACCACCAGTCCCAGCTTCCACAGCCGCTGCACCGCTTCAGCCAGCGCGGAAACCTTCTCCCGATCCCGAAGCTGGCCGATCCCCACTGAAATATTCACCAACCTGATATCATACTTCCTGTAATTTCTTTCTACGAACAGAAGCCCCTGCAGCATATGTTCCATACTGCCGTCACCCTGATGGTCCAACACTTTGCATACCACCAGGCGGCTGTCCGGCGCGATCCCCCTGTATCTGCCGTCAGACATCCTGCCGCTGCCGCACAGGATGCCGCACACATGGGTTCCGTGACCGTTGTCGTCATAACAGGCCGCTTCTCTGCCCTTTCCCCGGACAAAATCAAAAAAAGCATCCAAACGCCCCTCCAGGTCCGGATGCACGGCCATGCCTGTATCCAGCACCGCCACTGTGACGCCATATCTCTGCCAGGATTTTAAATCGATCTTCTCCGCTCCGATCTGTCCTCTGACGCGTTGCATTTCCGTTTTTCCCCCAATCCGCTTCTTCTGCCGGGCAGCTGTCGCCACCCATCTATAAGATATGCCGCGCAGTGCGTATTGTTATTATAAACGAATCGGAAGAATGGCATAAAATAACGGCGTGACCAAAGTCACGCCGTCCTCTTCTTACGCTGTAATAAGATCATTGCCAACCCCAAGGCCAACAGGCCTGTGCCCAGTATCCATTTGGGATGGACAGGGTCTCCTGTATCCGGAGAAGCGTCTCTCCTGCCGTAACCGGTGATCACCGCCCGGCCATCCACCACATCCCCCTGAGCATACAAACTTCCGCTTCCATAAATACCGTATACCGACAGATAATCCGTAGAAAATCTGATCTGCTCACCGTCTGTGGCAACGGGAAGATATTCCAACTGCCCATTGCGGTCCAATGTTACCAACCGTAAATCCTGATTCTGCAGCTGCTCCGGCAGAGGCATCGTAACTTCCAAGGCCTGCCTGCCCAGGCGGACAATCCTTCCTCCGCTGCTGCCCTCGTAGAGACTGAGGGTATAGCACAAAGTATCCAGAGGCAGCCCCTGCTGATAAATCCGCCTGTAGGCAGCATCCAGTTCCGGCGCTTCCCCGATGCCGGCCAGCTTCCGAACCTGCAGTAAATCCCCCTCACCCTGGGGAGAAAGCTGGGCCTGAAGTTCCATATCCCCTGCTACTGTCAAATCCCCGCTTGAGGAAACCTGCCATTTGGGTATGGAATAACTTATCTGATCCATTCCCTGCAGCGTGTAACTTTGCCCGTCAATCCGAACCGTTCCGCTCCAGGATCTGCCCTGTACCTCCGCCACAGACAGATAGGCGGCGTCCGCTGCCAGCACATTGCCTTCCAGATGTCCCATGACCCCGTTGTATACCGTCTGTCCGCTGTCCAGAACCGTGCCTTCCAGCTCCTGACCCATGAGATGATTGTACGCCAACACATATTCCACATTGTCAAACGCATTGATACGGTAGCCCTCGTTAGACCGCCTGTCTGCGGAAAGTTCCCGGCCTGCTGCGGGAACCTGCCCCTGCAGCAGGACCACGCCCCCCACATCCTGTCGGGCAAAAGCCCCCAGTCCCACACTTTCTACTGAGGCCGGCAATACCACCCACTCCAGGGGACAGTGGTAAAAAGCCCTGTCACGGATAATCCGCACTCCGGACATGCCCGACACCTGTCTGAGATTATCGCAGTCCGCAAAGGCCGCTTCCCCGATGATCTCCAATGAATCCGGCAGGGTCAGCGAAGTAATTTCCGTATGACCCTGAAATACTTCGGGGCCGATCTGCCGTATTCCTTCAGGAATGCGGACCTGCGCTTCCTTTCCCTTATAGGCCAGCAATATACCGTCCCCGGCCACCAGATAGTCCCCGGCTCCCTGCTCAAAAAACAGATTTACCCAGCCGGTATGATCAAAGGCCTTGGGGGCTATATGGGTGATTGTGCCTGGCAGCTGCACCTGTCCCAGCCGGTCGCAATGATAAAAGGCGCCATAGCCA
>Ga0224740_10337_pt1 | contig 13400 bp, 8 predicted proteins | sample LIM_E_Water_Bulk_FD_161634 | JGI IMG/M metagenome (GOLD analysis project Ga0224740, IMG submission 161634) | Enriched cells from gastrointestinal tract of the lab mouse from Pacific Northwest National Laboratory (PNNL), Richland, Washington... | ecosystem: Host-associated > Mammals > Digestive...
GGGAGGGGCGGGAATCGAATGCCGGATTACCGGTTACGATGCCTCCACCGGAGTGCTTACTTCAGTATAAAAAATATCAGCGTAGGAATCATGCAAAGCACGAACACCGCTGCCGGAAACAACAGATGTTTTCCGATTCCTTGCTGCTTCTCCCCTTTTTCAAAAAGCTTTTTGTTGGCACGGTAGAGGTCAATCTTTTTTTCCGCCCTGCCATTCCTCATCATGGCACCGATACAGGGTATCCAGTCCGCGGCCGTCTGGCCCGGAGGAACAGAAATTTTCTGGCTCACCGCCATGGGGGCAGTTTTCAGGTTCATATTCTCAATGCCTTCCACGCTCACTTCAAAATCCCCCGCCGGGCAGCCCGCATAATAGACATCCGTAATGGGGTTTTCCCTTTTTTCCGATGCATAGAACTGGAGAATACCGGAAATGCTGCGGACAATTTCCGTCCCGAAATCCAATGTCCCCGGCTCGCTGAACAAACGGCTGCGCCCGGAATAAAGGTAACGGCCATCCTGACAGAGCACGCTCACCATACTTCCTTCTTCAAAAAAGAGATAAATAGCTGTGCGGTTATAGTAGCTGTCCAGCTGCTGCAAAATATGAAGATACCCTTCCATGGGAACGCTTATGCCGCCAATGGCAATGCCTGCATCCTTACAGATAGAACGAAAGCCGTCCAGCTGCCCTGCATCCGCACCGCCTACGCAGATATCCACCCCATTCTTTTTGTCCGCCGATACAATGGAGTAATCGGCCACTTCATTCCGGAAGCTGTCGGCCATCTCTTTGGATGCCATATCCGCCAGCTGTTTCCCTTTGGCATAGGGCAGCTTCAACACCCTGGACGAACACATGCCCACAGGCAGCACCAGATGTGCCTGCCCAGTTTTCCATTCCCCGGGAAGCTCTTTTAGAGCCTGCCCCCACCGTTCAAAAGAATCGCCCTGCATCTGCAGGCCAATCCGCTTTGTGCCGGAAAGGACCGGATACTTCCCTTCCCTTCCCGATGCCGCCAATATACAATCTTCTGAAAAAACAATGACTGTCTGACTCATTCTCATTCTCCTATTCCAGTTCCGTAAGTGCCCTGCCAGTACTGTTCTTCACGCAGAGCAATTTCCGGCCGCTTCCGCGTCCTGAAATTTTCAGGGATTTATCCCTTTGGCACTGTCCGGGCACTTACTGTTTTTTTGTACTGATTATTTACCTTCTTAATATGCCGAACCTTCGATTGCCCCATAGGACTCGTAAATAGGCAGCATAACGGCTATGATGATAAAGCCTACTACCAGCGCCATAATGCAGATAAGTATGGGTTCCAGCAGTGTAACCAGGCGTTTGGTAGCCGCTTCCGCTTCTTCTTCCATGGTCATGGCGATGGAGTCGAGCATTGCATCCAGGCGGCCGCTTTCTTCCCCTACCATGATAGTGCTGGAAAGCTTGCGCAGAAAGCCGTCCACCTCCCGCAATGCCTGGGATAGGGGGATACCGCTGCGCACCATGGATATAACCTTATCGAATTGCTCTTCCACATAGACATTGCCAACCGTTCCCCCCGCCGTCTGCAAAGCCGATGCGATGGGCATTCCGCTGGAATAAAGGCTGCTTAATGTCCTGGAAAAGCGGGCTGTGTAAATCACTTTATTCAGTTTGCCCGCCACCGGCATATGTACTTTGATATAGTCGATAGTGCGGCGCACTTTGTAAATTTTTCCTACCGTCCGCAGGATGATAAACAGCAAAAATATAACCAGCAGCGCCACATACCATTGCGTCACGAGGAAATCGGATATGCCCATTAATATTTCCGTCACAACAGGAAGGCTTTCCATTTCTGCAAAAAGTTCTTCGAACTGAGGTAAAATGAAGGTAACGATAAGAATCACTACCAGAATGCTCATCACAAGCAGCACCATGGGATAGGTCATGGCCGACTGCACCTGTTGTTTTAAGCGGTTTTCCCTCTCATAGTGCAGGGCGAGACGGTTCATAACGGCATCAATGTTGCCGCTCCCTTCCCCGGAACGAATCATCCCCAGCATAAGTTCGGGGAAGCATTGCTTCATCTCCATGGCTTCCGACAGGCTAAGACCCCGTTTCAATTCTGCCAGGATATCCAGATAAAGCGCCTTGGTGATCGGGGAAATCCCTTCTTCCTCCGCGATGATTTCCAGCGCACGGACAATGCTCACGCCGGAGGCAAGGAGGGTGGACAGTTCCTTGGAAAATTCGGAAAGCTGTCTGGCGTTCAATTTTTTATGTTTTTTAACGGCGGCGGCATCTTTGGCTTCGATAAGGTAAAGGCCCTGCTCTTTCAGCATCTGCTGGAGGGCGCCCTCCCCTGCCGCTTCCATCGTTCCCCGCTGTATTTTTCCTTCCATGCTTTTGGCTGTATAGCGGAAATTTGGCATTGGTTTGCTCCTTTCATTGTTTTTCAAAAAATCTAGACACTGTTACTTTTTATCCTCTGACTCCAAGACTTTATTTACCAGTTTCTTTAGTTCTCGCTATTATACCAATTCACTCTTATTATAACAGCGATAAATACCAGTTAGCTATCGTATCGCCATAAAAGAGGGCAATAGCCAGGCCCAGGGCCAGGAAAGGGCCGAAGGCGAAATGGTCTTTTCGGGTTAGTCTTTTCGCGGCCATCATTCCTATGGCGTAGGCGCTGCCGGTAAGCAGGCCAAGGAACATGGCGATAAGGATGCTGCGCCAGCCAAGGAGGAAGCCGCTTACGGCCATGAGTTTGATGTCTCCCCCGCCGAAAGCCCCTTCTATCGCTATGGCAATCAGGAGCATGGGCAGCGATACCGCAGCCGCGCCGATGAGGCGGTCGGTCACGGGATGCTCCGGAAAAAGCCACAGGGCGGCAATACCCAGGAGCAAAATAATTATATGAAAACGATTATAAATAATCTTTGTATCCCAATCTATAAGTGCTACGATGATGAGGATTCCCAAATAGGCGAAGGCTATGAGCCCGCGTAAGGATAACAGCCCCGACTCCCCATATCCAAAAAAGGCGCCGCAGCAGACAAAGGCCAGGCCGCCTGCCAGTTCTACTTTAAAATATCTTCCTGAAATTTTCCCGCCGCATCCGCGGCATTTTTTCCCCTGTATCAAATAACTGACACAGGGAATCAATTCCCCTGCCGTAAGTGTCTTCCCGCAGCCCATACAATGGCTGCGCCCGTGGACTACGCTCTCCCCCTGGGGGAGGCGGTAGATAACCACATTGAGGAAGCTGAATACGCAGGCCCCTATGGCAAACCGAAGCAGCCACAGGATTCCATTTAGCGCTGCAATCATTTTCTTCCTTTCTGTTTTTTGTGAGCCGTCCGCCAGGATGGCTTGCCTGCGCAGACGCCCGCGAACGGAGTTCGTATTGAAATGAGTCTGCTCCACTTAATGCGCCGTTTTATTTACAGGGGCACACTCCCTGCTTTCCTCCGCTGTATCCGAAATTCTTATGTAGATTCCTGATTCGGAGTACTCATCAAATACCCCTTTGCAAGCAACGGGGCATTTGAGCCTCGCGGCATTCGTCAAATATCCATGTAAACATGGCTATTTTCCTCATTGCTCGCGGGAATAAACGGCGCTTTGTTTCGTCTCTATAAAGGTCTGCCTGTAACATACCTCATAAACTAACGGTTCTTTTGTGTAGCTTACTGTAAAGTCCCCTTCCTGATAGAGAAAACGAAGTACTTCATAGCCGCTTTCATCCGTCTGCAGCACCCAGAAATCCCCGGGTATCTTGCTGTCCGTAATGACCTTTCTCCAGGATTCTTCGGTGACGCCTCCAATCTGGGAGGCATCGCCGAAAGGATGTCCTGCAGCATAGGCTTCCGTAGAGGCCATCTGCAGCGCCAGGCGGAGGGATTTTGCATTCCCCAGTGCCACCTGTGCATCGGCGCGCCGCATAATGGCCAGGATGCCCGGAACGGATGCCGTCACGATTGCCAAGATGAGGACTATGACAGACAGAGCCCGGATGAGGTGTCTGTTTTTTGATTTTTCTTTGTAGTTTTGGTCATTTGACAATGTGTTTGGCATGTTTATTTTCATAGTTTACATCTGTTTAAGGAGTTATTTTAAATTCGGCCTGGCTTGTAGCATTTGCTTTTGTATACACACATTCTTTTCCATCCCGTTCATACTTTAACTCCGTTACTAAACCACCAGTAACTGTTACTGATTTTATGTTAGATGATACTACTTCTGCCAAAGTAGCAATTGCAGTATCTGTAAAACCTGTGGTTGTATTAAAAGTTATAGTAGTTGTACCATTACCATATAATTCATCCGCTATTGTCTGTGCCGCCATTACCGACTGCCTAGTTTCTGCTACAATCTGTTTCTCCTTCGCCTTATCAATATACCCCGTCAAAGCCGGAATCAACAAAGCTGCCAAAATTGCGAGAATAACCAATACAACGATTAACTCTACCAAAGTAAAACCTTTTTTGTTGTTCTTTCTAAGTTTGTTTAACATTTCTACTCTCCTTTTCATAAGATATTTTATAACATATAGTTACATTCGGTGCAGCATTCCTTAATTCCTTTTGCTGGTGGCCTGTGTGCGAAAACCTCCGGCTGCCAAACAGCCGGGCCGGTTTACGGCCATCCACAGAAACCTGGGAAACCGCCCCATTTATCTATAAATGCATCGTATGGACTGCACCTATATTCTCATTTTTTACTCCATTTCTGCGCGGCTTTTGTGACCCGGTATTTCCGGGGCTTTACTCATGTCAAGTTTGTGGATGCCGCGTAGACACAAACTTGAAATTGAGAATTTTCAATTTTCAATCTTAAACCCTATGGACCGTTCACAGCGGTCTCTTCATCCTCGCGCTCCACCGTGTACCGGAAATCTAAAACCACATCCTCCTGCGCCACCAGATGCTCCGGCATTCGGTCCTCATGATTATAAAGGGATAGTTTCGCTTCCAGGTAAGTAACCGGGCTGCCGGCTGCCGCACCGGCCGGATAGGCAAATTCGATTTCCAGGTAATTCCCCATATAATAGCCATCGGTAAAAATCCTGGCCATGGCACGGGCTATCTGGTTTCCGCCCTTTGTATAGTTATATTGGTACGTACCGGTATCTGTTGTGTTTGCTATGTTATAATATCTGGCCACCAGGCGGCCTTTCTGCACTTCTTCTGCCGTGTCAATCTTAGTATCCTCCAGCATCAAATTCATGGCCGGGCTTCCGTCGGCGGAAATCAATGTAATGTACCCTTCCGGGTTCACGAATTCCAGGGCAGAGCCTGATGCCGCGCCCACGGCTTCTGCAATATTGTTTCCATTCACATAGATTTTCACATATTTGGTGGCTTCCCCCGCCATATCCTGCAATTGGGCGGCAGTGTTATCCAAAATCTGCTGGGCGTATTGAAGCTTTTGCATCCGAAGGAATATTTTGGCGGCAGGGCTTAAAATGCCCACTACCATTGCCATAATAATGGCAACTAACAGCATGGAAACTACCAGTTCCACCAAAGTCATCCCCGACTTACTTTTTACCTTATGGGAAAGGCGTATTGAATACTTTTTCAAGAGCCGCCACCTCCCGTTCCTCCGCCTCCTGCCGTGACAGTAACAGGGCCGTATAGGTAAAAATCTACCGTCTGATTATTCCCCTGCCCATCCTGATAGGCGGCTTCTTTTTTGCCCAAGGGCACTTCTATCGTAAATACTTCCTCGCCTTCCACGCTCCCATCCATAGAGGTTGCCTTGAAGGTATAGGTTTTAGTTCCATTTTCTGTTGTTTCCGTTGTCCGAAGGCTTCTGCATATTTTCGCATTATTTTCCCGAATCTGTTCGCTCTTATGCTGGGCATTGGTGCTAAAAGAAATCGCTCCCTGCATCACTGCCGCCATCATCAGGAAAAGGACGGCGCATACCATGACTTCTACCAGCGTTTCCCCTGATTTCCTGTACTTTATTAGCTTTTTCACGAGCCAACACCTCCTCCCCCTCCGGCTTCCGGATTTGCCCCTTCCGAAATGGTTTTGGTAAAGGTACATTCGCTTAATTCCTCAAGGCTGGGGGATATTTTATAGCTTATCAATGCATTCTGCTCCAGCGAAAGTTCATTTCCATTATTATCTGTCCATTTATTATCCTTCCAATGTATGGTATTGCCATCCACAGTAAATTCCACCGCCTTCTCCGTGTACCTTACCTGTGTATCGTAGGCCGTGCTGTAACTGTAGGTCATTCCATCCAGCTCTGCCACCACTTCCACATGTAAAGTGAAACGGGAAATATTTGCCATGACAGTTTCTATGGGATTAGCGTCAGTTCCGCTTCCCCCTGCCCCAGGAGACGCCGGGTTTGTAATCATTCCTGTCATCACATCCGTTTCCTGGTCATTTTCTTTATAAAGGATAATGGTCGCCTTTCCGTAATTATCATCCCCGGCATCGGCAGTATGCCTGTAGTAAAAGGTAGTTAGTTCCGGATGTTCCGGATTATATTCCTGATATCTGGAATCTTCCAGGAACTGGCATGCAAAGCGGTAAAAGCTATTATTATACGTTGTATCTGACTTTAATGCTTCCAAATCCCGCCCGCCATAGCGCTCCAGTTCCCCGTCCAAAACTTTAGCAAAGCTGCTGGCCAGCTGGTAGCAGCGCTCCTGCTCCAGCCGCCTGTTGGCTATGGCCATCAGCATACTGCCCGTATAGACCATGGCGAGGGCAAATGCCACCAGAAACGCCGATACGCAAACTACCATGATAAGGGAGGAACCGGCTCTGGATTCTGTTTTTATCCGTATATTTTTCAGCTTCCGGCGAAACATGTTGCCCTCCTTTCTTTTGATTCTTCTGATTGTTTTTAATTCCTTAAATTGTTTTTGTTTCTTTTCATTGACTTGCTTTTTATCGGTTAATTATTAAATTCTGCCAGGTATTCTTCAGACTTCACGTAAGCCTGGCTTTTGTCAGCCTCAACGGGTTCCTCATTCTGTACCATATCCGCCCAAACGCTCACCGTATCCGTAAACCGCAATTTATCGCTGTCGCTGTTTGCGATACTGTTTTGGCCGTATTGGCTGCCCGCCGGAGGATTCAGCCGGTTGCTGTCCGGCAAGGACAGGGTATAGGTAAATATTCCGTCCTGCATGCTTATTTTCAGGCTGGTCTTCAGTTCCACCGAATAAGGAATGGTGGTGGTGCTGTCTACCGCATATGTTCCGCTCACTACCTTGGAGTAAGGCTGGAAGTCCGGCATAGTCTGGGATAAATCAAAGGTGTAGTCCGTTCCTGCTGCCAAATCCGCTTCTGTTGTTCCCACTTGCTGCCAAACGCCGTTTCCGTCTTTTCCATATACTGTTGCCGCAGTAACGGAGGGGTCATCTTCGTCTTTTGTTTCCACTATCTTAAATTCCGCTATCCTGTCGCTTCCGTCATCCATCCCGCCCTTATCTGTCAGGGTGAAATAGTAGGCATCCGCATATTGCACGCTGCTCCATGTGAGCACGGTATTTTCAGCCGTCCAAATTTCCTGCCCCTGTATCGCATCGGCCTGCAAAGCTATGCCGTCTGCCGGCTGGCTTGTGCCGTCCGGCTGCGCATTTGCACCATCGGCTGGCCCGTTTACGCTGCCTGGCTGCTGGTTCGTACTTGCTCCCGGCTGGTCTTGGCTTACGTTGTCCGGCTGTGCGTTTGTGCTTTCATCCGGCTGGCCTTGGCCTGTGCTGTCCGGCTGTATGTTTGTGTCTGTGCCCGGCTGGCCTTGGCCTGTGTTGCCCGGCTGGGCGCTTGCGTTTCCGCTTCCGCCCGGCTGGCTTTGGCCTGTGCCGTCCGGCTGGGCGCTTGCGTTTCCGCTTCCACCCGGCTGGCTTTGGCCTGTGCTGTCCGGCTGGGTGCTTGCGTTTCCGCTTCCGCCCGGCTGGTTTTGGCTTGTGCCGTCCGGCTGGGCACTTGCGTTTCCGCTTCCGCCCGGCTGGCTTTGGCCTGTGCTGTCCGGCTGGGTGCTTGCGTTTCCGCTTCCGCCCGGCTGGCTTTGGCCTGTGCCGTCCGGCTGGGCGCTTGCGTTTCCGCTTCCGCCCGGCTGGCTTTGGCCTGTGCCGTCCGGCTGGGCGGTATTGTCTGCCGGCTGTATGCTGCTTGTTGCCGGGGCCGCACTTGTATTAACGGCTGTTGTCATGAAGGTTATATCATTGCCTGCCATGCCTCCCATCTGATAAATCATTTCGTTTGATGTAAGGCTGTTAATCATCCGTTCCGCCGCCATGCGCCCATTTCTTCTTCCCGAAGCATTTTCGTTCACAGCCGAAACCTTTCTGACCGCTGTTCTTCTGTTTGCAGTTTCTGAAGGCATCGGGTCTGCGGTTTCGCTATTCCCTGTATCTGTTCCGGTGTTTTCTGTATTTCCGGTTGTATCAGCATTATTTCCGCCTGTATCACTTGCACCTGCATTATTTCCATCCGGATTGGCTTCTGTGCCTGCTGCTCCAGTGTTTCCGGTGTTTCCTGCATTTTCAGTGTTCCCGGTATCCCCGGCACTTCCGGCAGTTCCGGCATTCCCGGTATCTCCGGCACTTCCAGCAGTTCCGGCATTCCCGGTATCTCCGGCACTTCCTACAGTTCCGCCGTTCTCACTATTATCGGTATTCCCGTCATTTACTGCTTCATCGCTATTGCCAATATTGCCTACATTCCCTACGCTGCTGTTTTCCTCACCATTCACCGCTTCTTCCGGTTCATCCGCAGGCACACTGCTTGTTGTCCTGATATCCGGGTTAATGGTGAAAGTCATCTCTACTTCCTGTTCCCCGGTTCCTACCGATACTTCCGGCATAGGCAGTTTCACATATGGCAGCTGCCAGATAAAGGGATCCGGATTGGTATCACCCTGCTGCACCACCCACTGGGAGCTGACCTTTCCTCCGCCGGATGATATCCTGGCAGAGAACAGTATATATTTACCTGCATATTCTGCCGACAACCCGGTAAGGGTATGGCTGAATTTGACCTGGCTGTCCCCTTCCGGCTCCATCCCTGCGGGAATTAATTGATTCTCCGCATTCAATAAGGGATAATAAGCCACCAGCTTTTCCAAAGCTGCCTCTAAAGCCGTTTCATCATTATCTATCAACGCCTGCTGGGCCGCTTTCGCATCATCCTCCGTTTCGAAGATATATGCTTTCGTCAGATAACTGCTGCCGCCGGGCGGGATGCTGTCAGCGTCTGCCGCCGTCAGCGCCACTTTTAACCCATTTTCGCCGCCTTCCTCGAATTCTTCGATGGATTTGGTCTGGTCTATTTTATCCGGGTTATCCGGGTTATCCGGGTCCGGCTCGTACCGCTCATGTTTCCAGTTCTTTTCCCACTCTTTGATATTGGGCGTTTTAATCCTCTCCGGTACGGTCAGTTCATAAGTAACGCCGTCCACACTGTGGACATAGACTTCATCGTCAGCTGCCGCCATCGCTTTTATGGAAATCAGTATCTGTTTGCCGGCATATTTCTCAAAGTCAATCAGCTCCCTATAGACGCCTTCCGGCGTAATATTCGGTGTTGTTGTGCCGTCAACCGTTCCCCATACATCTACCGAATACCGTTTTTCATCGTCCGGATCAGCCGGAACGCTGGGCGTTACCGGACGGATATAAATTTCATAGGATGTACAGCCGGAAACCGGTGGCGCTCCATCCGGCCCTATCTCCGGCGTCACCGGATTCCACTCTATCTGGTAGCCCAGTTCATTCACATCCGGGTTGGTCACCTTCGGCTGTTCCGGCCTGGGCAGCCTCTTCTTTACCTGATAAGTTCCGACCGTTGTCTTTCCTATATAAATAGTGTTGTTAGCCGCTGAATCCGTATAACCTTTTCTTGTCACGGAAAGTTCTACTTCCTGGTACGGCCAATCTTCCGCATCCAGTGTAAGCTCACCGCCCCTTACTTCCCTGTCCGTCACAATGGAAACCGGATTGCCTTTATTTCCCGCTTCATCTATGGTAATGCCGGTCAGGGTTACGATATAGTCATTTTGTTCAGGGTTTTTACGCTCATCCCATTTAAAGGTATACATCAAATGTCCGTTGCTGCTGTCAATTTCCGGCGTCAGGCTCTTTCCGTCCGGTACTGTCATCAGGACAGGGGCATCCAGCCAGTCAAATAATTTTCCGGACTCCCATCTATAATCATTAAATGTTGGATCCGTCAACACATGGGTATAAGCATCCTGCCACTGCGGGCCGTTTTCTTCCTCCCCATCTATGGTTTCTTTTGTCCTGGTATTCGGCGTCTCCCCATTCAAATCCATATAATAAGTATAAACAGGGCCTAATCCGGACTGGGCATACCACACCCGAACCTTTAAATCTTCCGCACTGGCAAATTCCTCCGGCAAATCCTCAGAATCTGCAAAATCCGTAAAGACTGCATCTACTGTACCATTTGCTGTTGTCAGGATATCGGCAGTCTGGAATACATAGTTTTCCTTCCGATTTCCATCCTTATCCGTCCATGTGCCCACTAACTCTGCCCGGTAAATGGGCGGGGTAGTAATATTTCCACCCGGGCCTGTCAATGTTACCGTGATAGCCAAATCTTTCAGGCTGGTGCCCGATACGGTGCAGGAAGGCTGTGTAACACTCCCTCCCTTTACTGCAATAGATGGTGTATAACTGGGCAAATATACGGGTACGGACACTTCTGCCGAAGACGTCCCCGAGCCTGGCGCCACCCCATCCTTCGCTACCCATACTACCAGCTGTTGAAGGGAATTTGCTGCCAATCCATAGGTTGCAGTTCCGGCCGTTCCATCCGGATTCACTGTATCGAAGTTAAGTTCCGTTCCGTCCATCAATTTCACATGTACCTTAAGATCACTGTAGCCTTCATACGCCTTCTGATTTGCCAGGCGGAAACGGTATTGATAGCTGCCCGCACCGTTGCTCACCAATTCGATTCTCAGTTTCGGCTCAGGCAATACGCTGCCTAAGGGAACGCTGTTGGATTTCACTTCGGTGGATTCTGTACCCAGATCATCTTTCTCTCTGGCTTTTAATTTTACGAACAGTTCCCCGCCTTCCTCTATCACATCGGAAGAAAGGGCGAAAGTACATGTCTCCGAATCAAATTGGAAAGTACCATCTGCATTCACGGTAATTCCGCTGCCTGCCGGGTTCTCTATCTTATCTGCAGGAATTTTACTCTCCGTGCCGTCATCCGCTTTCCTGTGTAACGTTGCTACATATTCAATATTATCGGAATCCGCATAGGCAGGAGCATCCACTTCCAGCATGAACTGCCCGTCATCGGTTTTGGATAAGACAACCTTCTCCGGAGCCAGCAATAAACCGGCCTGGGTGAAGCAGAATTTACGCACATATTGGTCAAATTCACTGCCCTTGTTTACTATGGAGGTCATATTGCTGTATTTATCTTTATCATCTCCTTCTATAGTGAAGAGTACATAGCCAATTTCTTGATTATATCCGTTTTGAATTATATCTCCAAATTGTTTTCCCGCTATTTTCCAATTAGCTATAGTGTAATTAGCATTATAATTCCTTTCGCTGATATACACGAAATACCGCGCATCATCCCTCACAAAACTATAAACCCAATTTGAATTTACCTTTTGCAGCCTATCCCTATAAGCAACGTTATGTGAAAAACTTCCCGTCGGAAAGCTATCAATTCCATCTCTATTCCCCAAAAAGAAATTATAAACTTTCTCTCCATCTCCCTGGTTAATTGCACCAGGCTTTGCAGGAGGGTCATTTTTGCAGGAAACAATGGGGTAGGGCTGTTGATCACGTGCTCCATTGTCACCAGGTACATAATTTTCATATTGGTCATAATCCAACGAAAAGCAATATTTTAGCGTTGTTTTTTTTGCTCCAGCCTCACCGTATCTATCCCCAAAAATTCCTGCTACAAACTGCAGCCCTAACAGTTTAGATGCATAATTCCTGCACCTTTCAATATTCAATGTAATATGGGATGTGGATAAAGTAATTGGATCAGTATTGGGATTATTGCAGGAAAAGAATCCTACAATTCCCGAAGCCATAGAGCCTGAATATATCTCAACCCCCGGCCCATTAACACAATCTATCACATTAATGGTGAATCTCTGTGCATTATCTGCATTCTCCACTCTATAAGCCGTTACATTGCCCAATATCCCAGCGCTGTCATTCGCACAATTGGGGGCATTATCTTTATAGCTCTGATTAGTAACGCCTCTGCCTTGCTGTCCATAAATATTCCCGTAATTTCCGCAGCTTACAATATTGTACTCATTATTCTCATAAGCATGGTAAAGCTGTGCTACGATACCTCCAGACGCCCCTAGCCATCCCTCTCCATGAGTAGTCTGCAAATTCCCAAAATTATAACATTTCTCAATATTCCCGCCTGTTCCGGTCCACTGGCCCAGAATACCCCCGGAGTAATGTGCGTTTTTACAGTACACCGTTCCATAATTCACACTATTCTGTATTGTCCAACCACCAATTGTAGTATTATTCTGATTTCCGATAATACCTCCTGCAAAGCGGTCAGTCACCCCACTTCTCAGCTGCCTTCCCACAAATGCCTGATTTAACAGGAAAACCAGATTCTTCTCCGATTCATTCATACCGATAATGCCGCCGGTTCCTACACCGATTGCCTCGGATTTATTATTCAGATACCAGTTGCCCGTAGCGCAGTAGCCCACTTCCCCTGCAGGCGCATTGTATGCGGTAATTCCTCCCAGGTTTCCGTTATTAGACATAATCAGCAGTAAATTCCTGCCATCACTGACCTTATCCGAACCACCATTATATGTCTGGTTCTCCAAATCTCCATTTGCCTTCCAGTTCACATAACTTGCATCCGCTGTTACGTCATTCTTTTCCGCATTTCTAATCAGGGTCTGTACATCCATCACCCCTGCGCTGACGCTGCCGTCCGCTCCGGTCTGTACATCCATCAAATCGGCCGTAATTTCATCGCCGGAAAGCCAGATTTTATTCTTGTTATACCCTGCCACGCCGCCTGCCATGCCATTTGCCACGTTAATATTATTGGCCTTAAGCTTTCCGTCTGCACCCTGCCCCATTGCAATCAGGCAGCCTTCAATCACGCCGTTCTCCTCATTCTTCCCGGCGATTCCGCCAATATGGGAGGCCAGGTTTTCTTTTTCCTGTGCCGTGCTGGTACTGGTGGCCGTATAAATGCCCTGGACATTTATCGTAATGCCCTCAATCCGGCAGTTTTGCAGATTGCCGTCATTCCTTCCGGCCACACCGCCATAGCAGTTCCCAGCCGCGGTTCCACTGTTCTGTATGATTTTCCCATCTGCAAAAATACAGTCCTTTACCACAGCGCCATTCTGGTTTTCCCCAGCTATGCCGCCCAAATATTGATAATTAT
>Ga0224740_10338_pt1 | contig 13394 bp, 9 predicted proteins | sample LIM_E_Water_Bulk_FD_161634 | JGI IMG/M metagenome (GOLD analysis project Ga0224740, IMG submission 161634) | Enriched cells from gastrointestinal tract of the lab mouse from Pacific Northwest National Laboratory (PNNL), Richland, Washington... | ecosystem: Host-associated > Mammals > Digestive...
GGAACATTCATTCGAAAAACACCGTCACTGTAGGAATTGATTTCATTTTCATCGTAATAAGCGGGGAGCTTTTCTTTCATAAAAAACCAGAAGTAAATTCCCAATCCAACGCTTAACCCTTCCATCGTAAGAAGATTTGAGGAGAAACCCCCGGAGCCGGCAGCCGATGTGAGCCATATGCCGGCAACTGTTTCCAGAAGCGCCAGAAGGCTGCACCCGCCGAAAACGGCGATATGCTTTTTCAAACGGGCTTTTCTTTTTTCAGGATTATCGTCGGAAAGAGTCAGCGCTTTTTTAACAAGAACTTCCACCTGCTCTGTATCCATGTTCAAGGCGGAGTCCAGTTTCCGCCCTTCCAAAAGCTCCGTGACAGAGACATCCAATATTTCGGCAAGGGGAATCAGAAGGGAAATGTCAGGCATACTAAGTGCCCGTTCCCATTTGCTGACTGCCTTGTCGGATATGAATAATTTTGCTGCAAGTTCTTTCTGTGTGTAGCCCTTTTCTTTCCGCCGTTCGGCGAGGAAAGTTCCAAAAGCTGATTTGTTAATTTCAAACATGAGGTTTCTCCGGGTAAAGTATTTTCAGGATTTTATAAGCCTAAGTGTAAACCTCATTGGTTCAAAAGGCAACCGACCAGCGGTAGAAACGGCAGAAAATAACCGGAGCCATCTGGAAGAAACTTTGTATCTGGTATATAATAAGCAGGTCAAAGATGCGTGACTGCGAAGCAGAGGCATTCAGGCAATGACAGAACAGGACGGGGAAAATTGTGAAGCGAGGGCGGATATGGAGGACAAAAAGGGTAAATATAAATGGTTGATAATTCTGGCAGTGTGTGCGGCGGCGGCAGTTTTGGTAACCGGCGTCTGTCTGTATTGGGGCGAGAGGGACGCTTCCAGGGGAAAACAGCGCGAAATAAAAGAGGCAGAAAACGAGACAGAGATTTCTGAGGGTGCGGAGCAGAAATGGACGGAAGACGAAATAGCGGCGGTGGAGAGGACTTTAAAAAAGAGATACGGCGATGAGCTTGAGCGGGTGTCGGTGGAAACGGAAGATGCCGGCGCAGGAATGGAAGAAAAAATAACGGTAGTTACCTTTCGGCTGCCCGATATAAGGACGGCCGGAAACAGTTTTTATTTTCAGGTCAAAAGCAGTTCTGAAAGCTTTGACAATTTTCCGTTTCAGCTTATGAAAAACGACGCCCGGCGATTTTTTAACGGCAAGGACAGGTTTTTTGGGCTGTATGGACCGGACGATGGCGCGATGTATGACTCGGATGACGAGAGGTGGGATACTGAAAGGTATCCGGGAGAGACGGACCAGCTTTATGTCAGCTGTTATAGGGAAGATGATATTGAGACGTGCGCGGCGGATATTGCGGACTGGCTTTTTTATGCGGCGGAAGATGAAAGGTATTTTTTACAAAACGGTATGACGGAAAGGAAGGAAAGCGACCCTTTCAGAAATATCTGGATTATCACGCCCAAATCCCATTATCGGATGAATATCGGGGAGGCTGTGGAGAAGATACCGACAGCTTCATGGGAAGAGGTGCAGCGGGCGGTTGCGCGGACCATTGTGGATCTGGACGGTGAATATCATATCTGGGAGATGGGGGACAGCACCGCCAGAGAGGAAGAAGAAAGTGCGGACAACGCTTTGTTAGAAGAGTGGGAAAAAGAATTTTTTGAACGCTATCAGGGGGATTATGAAAAGGAGTGCGAGCTTGCGGATGGAAGAATCCGCTACCGTATGGTGGTATTGGACGCGGCGGCGGGAAGCCGGTGGTACGGCCTTTTAAAGAGTGAGGACAGGGGACTTTCCTGGAGGGTGGTTTCCAATGCGCCTTTTGGGGGCGATATGGGAATGGGGATTGAGTTTACTTTCCTTAACGAGGAGCTTGGCTTTGCCACGCTGAGCCACAACGGCGGGGACGAGGCGAACCTTTATGTAACGGAAAACGGCGGAGAGAGTTATCAGAGGGCTGTGATTCAGGGGCTTGAGGTGACGCTTGAGGACGGCTATCTGTATAATCCCTATGATTTCCCGCAGATGCCTTATGAGGAGGAGGGAAAGCTTTATGTGCTTTGCGGACAGGGAGCCGACGGTGATTACGCCGGCGGAGACGCCGCAGGGATGGCTTTGTACGAGTCAACGGACGGCGGGCGCACTTTTACCTATAAGGAAATCCGAAAGGGGGAGGAAAAGTGAACTATATTCTGGAGTTTTTGTACCGGATAGGAATCCGCGATATTTTCGGGCTGATATCCTTTGTGGGGTTCGGGTGGTTTTTAATCAGACGGTTTGTGCTGCATAAGGCGCCGGTTTCCGTGGGCGCAAAGGCGGTTCCGCGGGAGCTTTTTCAGAAGTGTGTGGAGATTCTTGATAAAAGGGAAAAGAAGGAGTTTGGAGAGTATGTGATTCCGGACGAGATAGCCGGGGCGCTTTCCGCAAATATCAAAGACGAGGAATATTTAAAGAAGCTGCTATGCGATATCTGCGCGCATCTTGGAATTAACGGGGATTTTATTAAGCTGATTACGGAGGAAGTGCCTGTGCCGGAGAGGGCGGGGCAGATAAATACGGATTTGGCCCGCACTACCATATATCTGGAGGTAAAGTCTTACTATTCGCTGGATGTGGTGGCTGCCGTGCTTGCCCACGAGGCGATTCATCTGCATTTGTATTATGAGGGGATTCATCTGAAGGATACCTGGGAAAATGAGATTCTCACGGATACGGCTGCGGTGTACTGCGGGTTCGGGGAATATATTTACAGAGGGTATGCGGTGATGAGAGGAGAGTTTGCGCTTTCTTATCAGAAGGTAGGGTATATTAAGCAGGAAGATGTGAGGTATATCCAGTGGTTAATGAGCAATGGCGAATGACGGGAGAATACGGATTGTGGACATTGCTGAGGAATTGGGGGTAAGCACCGCCACAGTTTCCAATGTAATCCACGGGAAAACAAAAAAGATTTCAGACAGAACAGTGCAGCGGGTTCAGGAGCTTTTGGAGGAAAAGCAGTATATTCCAAGTATGGCGGGAATACTTCTTGCTCAAAACGATTCCCGCATTATCGGCGTGGTGGTAAACGACCATGAAAAATATGAGTCCCATGCGCTTGAGGATTATTTTATCGCGTCTTCCTTAAATTATTTATCTGCGGAAATTGAAAAAGCCGGTTATTTTATGATGGTGAAGGTTACAAAAAAATGGAATGAAATCGTCCGTTTTGCCTCTATGTGGAATATGGAAGGACTGGTAATTATGGGCTTTTGCGGGCAGGATTACAAAAAACTGCGCAGTCTCATGCGTATTCCTTTTGTGGTGTATGACGGATATTTCAGGGAGCCGGGACGGCTCTGCAATCTTGCCATTGACGATTATGGCGGCGGGTTTCAGATGGGAAATTATTTTAAGGAGACGGGGAATAAAAGGGCGCTTTGTCTTGCCGATAATAATATTTGTATGGACATGCAAAGATATCTGGGCTTTCAGACGGCAATGGGAAAGGAAAATGTGGAATTCTGGCAGATTCCCATGACGGAGGGAGCGCGCCGGGAGTTTTATCGGGAGCATCTGGAAGCAATGAGAAGATTTACGGCGGTCTTTGCAGTGTCGGATTTTTACGCCATCGAGCTGATTTCTTTTTTTCATGAACAGGAAATAAGGGTGCCGGAGGAAATTTCGGTGGCAGGCTTTGACGACTGTCCCATGTGCGAAAGGATTTATCCGAAGCTTACCACAGTAAGGCAGGACGGGGAAAGGCGTGCCCGGCTGGCGGTTGATATTTTGCAGGAATTGAAGGAAGGCAGGGTGGAAAATGAAGGGAAAACCTTCACGCTGCCAGTGGAGCTGGTAATAAGGCAAAGTGTATAAAAAAGCGGTCTGAATTTTGTAATTGGTTACACGTTTAACCTCTTGTGGTTTCTTTGTTTGTACAATAAAATGAAGAAAAATTCAGGAGGTACGTTTTTATGGAAAGAGAACAGCCCTTATACAGGCTTGTAATAAAAATTGCATTGCCGGAATCGGTCTGGGCGGGAAGTTTTCGTCGGTTTATTCGGTGCTGGTGTCGGCGGTTGCGGCGGCGGCCGGGATTATGATTGCCCAGTATATGGGGCAGAAAAACGGTCGGGAAGTGAGCAGGGGATTTTTTGTCAATCTGTTTCTGGCAGTTTTGCTTGCAGCGGTCTTTACAGGGATATGTATTGCGTTTCCGGGACAGATTATGGGGGTGTACACAAGGGATGCCGTAACGAGGAGGATTGCGTCGGGATATCTTGGAATCATCGCCTTTTCTTATATTCCCATAGCAGTTTCCACGCTTCTTTCCACATTACTCCGGTGTATGGAGGCGGCGTCTCTGCCCCTTTATGCCAGTATTTTCGGAGCGGTTGTCAACACAGGGCTGAATTATGTGCTGATTTTTGGAAAGCTTGGTTTCCCGGAGCTTGGCGTGACGGGAGCGGCCCTTGCCACAGTAATTTCCCAGACGGCCTGTTTTCTGCTGACAATGGTTTTGTTTTACGCCTGCTATCAAAAACAGGAGTTTAGGATGGAACCGGTTTTTTGTCTGGACAGTGTCGGTCGAAAGCAGTATCTGGGGATATTACTTCCTATATTAATGTGTGAGCTGTTCTGGAGTTTTGGTGAGAACGTGTATACGGCAATTTACGGAAATATCGGAACCGTGGACTGTGCCGCCATGACGTTGACGCTGCCGGTTCAGGCATTGACGATAGGGGCTTTAAACGGGCTGGCGCAGGCGGCTGCGATTCTCATTGGAAAGGCTCTGGGAAGCGGGGAGGACGAGCGGGCTTACCAGGAGTCAAAAAAACTGATGCGGTACGGGTTTGGGGGCTCGCTGCTGCTTTCTGCTTTGCTATTGCTTGCGGGAAATGCTTATGTAAAAATTTATCAGGTGGAGGCGCCTGTCCGGGTGTTGGCTTATCAGATTTTAATTGTCTTTGCAATAATTTCTCCAATAAAGGTTCAGAATATGATATTAGGCGGAGGCATATTAAGGAGCGGAGGCAAGACAAAATATGTGATGGCGGTGGATGGTGAACATTGGAGCAGTGGGAGAAGAGAAAATATAAAAAATACTTATAATAAATATAAAAAATATTGATTTTACTTATAATATACCATGCGCTATAATCATAACGTAAATGAAATGAAGTGGGACTATAATTCGGAGGTATATGAGAATGGTTAAAGCGGTAGTGGGCGCCAACTGGGGCGACGAGGGAAAAGGAAAAATTACGGATATGCTGGCGCAGCAGGCGGACCTTATCGTCCGTTTTCAGGGTGGGGCCAACGCAGGACACACAATCGTAAATGATTATGGAAAATTTGCGCTGCACACATTGCCCTCCGGCGTTTTTTACAGCCATACCACCAGCGTTATCGGAAACGGCGTAGCGCTTAATATTCCGGTGTTTTTTAATGAAATCAAGTCAATCACCGACAGGAATGTGCCGATGCCCAAAATACTGGTGTCGGAGCGGGCGCAGATGGTGATGCCCTATCACATACTGCTCGACCAGTACGAGGAGGAGCGGCTGGGAGGGAAATCCTTCGGCTCCACCAAGTCGGGAATTGCGCCTTTTTATTCGGATAAATATGCAAAAATAGGCTTTCAGGTCAGCGAGCTTTTTGACGAGGAAAGTCTGAAAGAAAAGGTGGAGAGGGTTTGTGAGCAGAAAAATGTCATGCTTGAGCATATGTACCACAAGCCTCTGATTGATTCAAAGCAGCTTCTTGAAACCCTTCGGGAATATAAGGAAATGGTGGAGCCTTATGTGTGCGATGTGTCCGCTTATCTGGATAAGGCGTTAAAGGAAGGGAAAACGATTCTGCTGGAAGGGCAGCTGGGCACATTAAAGGATACGGACCACGGAATTTATCCTATGGTAACGTCCTCCTCAACCCTTGCCGCCTACGGTGCAATCGGGGCGGGGATTCCGCCCTATGAGATAAAGGAAATCATCACTGTATGCAAGGCTTATTCGTCGGCGGTGGGAGCAGGTGCATTTGTGTCCGAGATTTTCGGCGACGAGGCGGAGGAGCTGAGACGGCGCGGCGGAGACGGCGGCGAGTATGGCGCGACCACCGGACGCCCAAGGCGTATGGGCTGGTTTGACTGTGTGGCTTCCAGATACGGGTGCAGATTGCAGGGAACCACTGACGTGGCGTTTACCGTGTTGGATGTCCTTGGGTATCTGGATGAGATTCCCGTCTGTGTGGGTTATGAAATCAACGGGGAAGTAACCAGGGATTTCCCTGTAACATGGAAGCTTGAAAAGGCAAAACCGGTGTTGAAAACGCTTCCTGGATGGAAATGCGATATCCGCGGGATTAAAAATTATGAGGACTTGCCGGAAAACTGCCGCAGATATGTGGAATTTATCGAGGAACAGATTGGGTATCCGATTACCATGGTTTCCAATGGACCCGGGAGAAGCGATATTATTTACAGAAAGAGCCCTTTGCGGAAGTAGTTGGCAGGGAGGCTATGGATTGCTGTAACGGGAGAGAGGGAATGAACAGGAATTATTCAAAGGAGCTGGATAAGCTTTTGCTAAATACGGAAAACAAAGGCCGGAAATTATTCCTGCATAGCTGCTGCGCACCCTGCAGCAGCTATGTGCTTGAATATCTCAGGTCTTTTTTTCGTATAACGGTGTTTTATTTTAACCCTAATATCACGGAAGAAGCGGAATATCAGAAAAGAGCGGCGGAGCAAAAGCGCCTGATTGCGGAGATGAATGCGCTTTTTTCGGAAGAAAATCCTCCTGCCGCGGGGGCAAATGAGGGAAAGGGCGGCGTAACCGGAGCGGTCGGGAGGCCAGAGACCGGCGGGTATCCGATAGAAGTTGCGGAGGGGGATTATTGCCGGGAGCTGTTTTTTGAGCGGGTGAAAGGGCTGGAAAAGTGCAGGGAAGGCGGCGAGCGGTGCTTCGTCTGCTATGAGCTGCGTCTTGCGGAAACGGCGCGGCGGGCAAGGGAGGCAGGCGCAGACTATTTTACCACCACGCTGACAATCAGCCCATTAAAAAATGCGGCAAAGATTAATGAAATCGGAGAGCGGCTCTCCGGTCAGTACGGGGTAGCGTTTCTTCCCTCTGATTTTAAGAAGAAGGACGGCTACAAGCGTTCCATCGAATTGTCCAGGGAATATGATTTGTACCGGCAGGATTACTGCGGGTGTGTGTTTTCCAGACAGGAGAGAGCAGAGCACATTTCCCGGGAATACAAAGATTCTCCGGAATCCGGGAATTGACTTTGCAGAATCCTCAAGGCGGCGGTTGACGAAAATGCCGTAAAATGGTAGGATATAACATGCCTGTCCGTTATAGTAAGAACGGACAGGCATTTAAGACGGCGACAGGATGTATGGGAATTTGATGGAGGATGGCGGAACATGAAGAAGTTTCTGGATTTGATTTCAGAGGAAATGAAGAATGCTTTTGAGGCGGCGGGCTATGACAGGGAGCTTGGAAAGGTGACTCTCTCCAACCGGCCGGACCTTTGCGAATACCAGTGCAACGGCGCTATGGCGGGCGCGAAGCTGTATAAGAAAGCGCCGATTATGATTGCAAAAGATGTGGCGGAAAAGTGCGGAGAAAACAGCGTCTTTTTGAGTGTGGAGGCGGTTCCCCCCGGTTTTCTGAACTTAAAGATAAAGGAAAGCTTTGTTGCGGGTTATCTTGCGGATATGGTGCAGGCCGACAAGTTCGGTCTGGAAAAACCGGAAAACCCCTGCAAAATCATTGTGGATTACGGCGGCCCTAACGTGGCAAAGCCGCTTCATGTGGGACATTTGCGCCCGGCGATTATCGGCGAGAGCATTAAAAGGATTGCAAGGTACGCAGGCCATGACGTGATTGGAGACATTCACCTTGGCGACTGGGGACTTCCCATGGGGCTGATTATCACAGAGCTTCGTGAACGTCAGACGGATTTGGTGTATTTCGACGATGCCTATGAAGGAGAATACCCGGAGGACGCGCCTTTTACCATCTCGGAGCTTGAGGAAATTTATCCGACTGCAAGCGCGAAATCAAAGGAGGACGGGGCATATAAGGAGCGTGCCATGGAGGCCACTTTTAAGCTCCAGAGCGGAGAACGGGGATACCGTGCGCTTTGGAAGCATATTATCGACATTTCCGTGGCGGATTTAAAGAAAAATTATGAAAAGCTGGATGTGGAGTTCGACCTCTGGAAAGGGGAAGCGGATGTTCATGATGTGATTCCGGGTATGGTTGATTATATGAAAAAGGAGGGCTATGCCTATATCAGCGAGGGCGCTCTGGTGGTGGATGTAAAGGAGGACACCGACACAAAGGAGATTCCTCCCTGTATGGTACTGAAGTCTGACGGGGCAGCTCTTTATAACACCACTGACCTTGCAACCATCATCAAGAGAATGAAGGATTATCATCCCGACAGGATTATTTATGTGGCTGATAAGCGGCAGAATCTTTATTTTGAGCAGGTGTTTCGCTGCGCAAGAAAGACCAGGCTGGTGGAGCCGGAGACGGAGCTTTTGCATATCGGGTTCGGAACCATGAACGGCAAGGACGGCAAGCCCTTTAAGACCAGGGACGGCGGAGTCATGCGTCTGGAATACCTGATTAGGGAAATTGAGGAGGAAATGTACCGGAAAATCACCGATAACCGGGAGGTTGAGGAAGCCGAAGCGCGCCGGACAGCTCAGACTGTGGCACTTTCCGCAATCAAGTACGGGGATTTGTCCAATCAGGCGTTTAAGGATTATGCTTTTGATATTGACAAGTTCACCTCCTTTGAGGGAGATACCGGCCCCTATATTTTATATACTATAGTAAGAATTAAATCCATATTAAATAAAATCAAGGAACAGGACGAAGCACTGGCGGATAAGGCCCGGATTCGGGAGGCAGGAAGCGCAGCTGAAAAGGCGCTTATGTTGGAAATTGCCGGGTTTAACGCCATGGTTGAGGAGGCCTATAAAGAAAGCGCTCCTCACAAGGTCTGCGCCTACATTTACGACCTGGCAAATGTCTTTAACCGTTTTTACCATGAAACGAAAATTATCAGTCAGGAGGATACGGAAAAGAAGGCCGGATGGGTTGCGCTTTTGCTTCTGACAAGAAGGATACTGGAGACATGCATTGAAATGCTTGGCTTCTCCGCACCGGAAAGAATGTAGCATGAAAGAAATTGCTCAGTGCGGTAAAGCCTTGTCGGGTGATTTGCGCTTTATGCAGATAGAAAAGTGAAAAGATACGCGAAGGAAAGAGGGAATATATGCAGTCAGCACTTGATTTGAGAACAAAACTGAAAAGTATCGACCACCGGGGGTATCCGGCATACAAGGATTTGAGAGGACAGTATGACTTTAAGGATTACGTGCTCTCCATTGACCACGTTCAGGGAGACCCTTTTGCGGCGCCGTCAAGGCTTTCCGTACTGGTAAAGGCGCAGAAAGCGGGCTTTCCGGCGCAGTTTTATGATACCCACGCCAAAAGAATTACACTTCAGGATCATCTGACGAGGCTTTTCGGCAGGGAGGTGAGCGGCGGAAGCTTTCAGGCAAAGGGCTCCGGCAAGAGCGGCCTGCTTGGAGTTTCCAGATGCGGGCAGCAGGTGCTTGAGAGGACGGCGCTTAAGATAAAGGACGGAAATATTACCCTTCGGTTTGAGGCGGGTTTTCCGGCAAACGGGCGAACCATTAACGCAAGAGAGCTGGAAAAGATGCTTTTTGATATTCTGCCGGACTGCGTAAGAAAGAGCCTTTATTTTGCCAGAATCAATCAGAACCAGCTCAAACAGGCGATTTGCCTTTGCGAGGACCAGCAGTATATCAGGGAAAAGCTTCCTGAGCTCTCTCTGTGCGCTTTTGTGGCCGACGGCTCCATTCTTCCAAGAGAAAGCGGGGTGTCCGAAAGACCCATGAAGGGTGCGGTTCCCTTTAAAAGCCCGGATTCTCTGAAAGTGACGATTACTCTGCCGAATCAGGGAAAGGTGACAGGCATGGGGATACCAAGGGGCATCACCCTTTTTGTGGGCGGCGGCTATCATGGGAAGTCCACCATTTTGCAGGCTCTCCAAAACGGCGTGTATAATCATGTAAAGGGCGACGGGCGGGAGCTTGTCATCACCGACGATACGGCGGTAAAGCTCCGCGCGGAGGACGGGCGCAGCATTGCCAGCGTGGATATTTCTCCCTTTATCGGAAATCTGCCTAATAAAAGAGATACGGCCCATTTTTCCACCGAGGACGCCAGCGGAAGTACGTCTCAGGCCGCCAATCTGATGGAGGGCGTGGAGGCCGGCTGTAAGGTGTTTTTGATAGACGAGGACACGTCAGCCACCAATTTTATGATTCGCGACCAGCTGATGCAGGAGGTCATCTCCGCGGGCGAGGAGCCGATTACCCCGTTTATCTGCCGGGTAAACGCGCTTTATCAGGATTTGGGCATTTCCTCCATTATTGTGGCGGGAAGCTCAGGCTCTTATTTCCATGTGGCGGATACCGTGATTCAAATGAAAGAATACGTTCCCGTTGATATTACGGAGCGGGCGAAGGAGGCGGCAAAAAGCTACCCTGAGATGACCGGAGACAGGGAAAAATTCCCTTCTTATCTTGACAGGAGATGCCCTCTGCCTGATATGGCACTGAAAAAAGATGACAGGATTAAAATTAAAACCATGGGAACCAGCGAGCTGATGCTGGCCCGGGAGAATGTGGAGCTGCGGTATCTGGAACAGCTCAAAGACCAGGAGCAGACGGCAGCTCTTGCCTTTATTTTGAAGTATGCGCAGTTAAAGCTTTTAGATGGAAAGAAAACGATAAAGCAGCTGGGAGATTTTATTGAAAACCAGCTTGACAGGGACGGGCTTGAAAGCCTTTTTGAGCGTGGGGACATATCGTCATCACTGGCAAGGCCGCGGAAGCAGGAAATTCTGGCGTGCGTTAATCGATACAGAAAACTTCATTTTTAAAAATTGATTTCTGTGATTTTTGACTTGAATAAAAAGAATTATCGTGTTATACTTATGAAAGTGCAGATGTAGTTCATTGGTAGAACATCAGCTTCCCAAGCTGAGGAGGCGGGTTCGATTCCCGTCATCTGCTCTTTTTTATGCCTGTTTTTACAGGGTTTTAAGCACAATGGTCAGAATGCAACTGTTTTCTGACGGGATAAAAAATACCGCAGGAAGAATAATTTTCCTGCGGTATTTTACGGACTGTCCGGCAGCATGAAGATATGGAAAACAAGTATTATGCGGTCACCATTCCGCTTTGTTTCAGAATTACAATGACTGTTTCCATTTCATCTGTGAGTCTGTGAAGCGAACGATTAACATTTCGCTCAAAAATCTTCATATCCAATTGTAAATCTTCAAGCTTCTTTGAAAAATGGTTTTGCCTGAACTCCAGGATATTTAATCTGCAGTCCACTTTATCCAGCCTTCCATCAATACCGTCGAGCCGCGTATCGACTTTATCCAGCCTTCCATCAATACCGTCGAGCCGCGTATCGACTTTATCCAGCCTTTCATCAATACCGTCGAGCCGCGTATCCATTTTGTCCAGTCTTTCGTCCATCCTGTCCAGTCTGATATCCATCGCATCCAGTCTCTCTGTAACAGGATTTAATTTTTCCTCAAGTTTGTCATCCAATAACTGGCCGAACATTTTTAAGTCATCATTTGTCAATGTCATATAGTTATACCCTTTCTGCAGTTGTACGACAAAAAGCCCCCTGAACAGCATAAGTATATCATATTTAAAATATAAAAACCATTAAAATTTTCAAAAAATAATAAAAAAATAATCAATAATTGATTCAAAACTATATAGGGGGAGAATCTGTAAATAATGAAATTATTCCGGGTAAAATGCGGAAATCAATTTTCGATTCCGTGTCGTAAGAAAAATTATTTGACTTTCCGGCGGACATATGATATAAATAGTTAAGCAAACCGTTGAAGAAGAGTGAGTACCTTAGGATATTTTTTGAAAATTCTTTTATTACAGAGAGCCGCTGGCAGGTGGAAAGCGGTATAAAGGACTTAGGGGAATGGGCTTCGGAGGGCGAGTCGAAGGTTCAGTAGACGAGACGGAGAGGAGACTTCGTTATCAAATCAGGCATATGATAGTATGCGATGAGCGGATGCGTTATATTGCATCAAGCCGGGTGGCACCGCAGGAGATATACTCTTGTCCCAGCAATGACTGGGTCAGGAGTTTTTTTATACAATAAGCCGACCCGCGAAACGTGGAGGCGTTTGTTACAATAAGCCGATTCGGTCAAAATATCAAGAAACCGGAAAAACTGGAATGGAGGAAAATCTATGAGTGAAGAGAAAAAAATCCCTTACAAAATTTACCTGAAAGAGGAAGAGATGCCGGTGAGATGGTATAATGTGCGTGCGGATATGAAGAATAAGCCCGCGCCGCTTTTGAATCCGGGAACGCTGCAGCCTTTAACCTTTGAGGAGATGAGAGGCATTTTCTGTGATGAGCTTTGCAGGCAGGAGCTGGACGATACTACGGCTTACTTTGAGATTCCCGAGGATATCAGGAAATTTTATAAGATGTACCGCCCGTCGCCTCTTGTACGTGCGTACTGTCTGGAGGAAAAGCTGCAGACGCCGGCAAAGATTTATTATAAGTTTGAAGGAAATAATACCAGCGGAAGCCATAAGCTGAATTCGGCCATTGCCCAGGCATATTATGCAAAAAAGCAGGGCCTTAAGGGTGTAACTACGGAAACGGGAGCAGGTCAGTGGGGAACGGCTCTTTCCATGGCTTGCGCTTATCTTGGACTGGACTGCCAGGTATATATGGTGAAATGCTCTTATGAGCAGAAGCCTTTCAGGAGAGAGGTTATGAGAACCTATGGGGCAAACGTGACGCCTTCGCCTTCGAACACCACTGAAGTGGGGCGTAAGATTTTAGAGGAATTCCCCGGAACTGCCGGGAGCCTTGGATGTGCGATTTCCGAGGCTGTGGAAGCCGCTACTTCTCAGGAAGGCTACCGTTATGTGCTGGGCTCTGTCCTTACGCAGGTTCTTCTCCATCAGTCGGTGATTGGTATGGAAACCAGGACAGCCATGGATAAATACGGGATTAAGCCGGACGTGATTATCGGATGCGCCGGAGGCGGTTCTAATCTGGGCGGGCTGATTTCACCGTTTATGGGCGAAAAATTAAGAGGCGAGGCAGATTACCGATTTATTGCGGTTGAGCCGGCGTCCTGCCCCAGTCTGACCAGGGGAAAATACGTGTATGATTTCTGCGATACGGGAAAGGTTTGCCCGCTTGCCAAAATGTATACACTGGGAAGCGGATTTATGCCGGCGCCTAACCATGCGGGAGGATTGCGTTA